>OFGR01001052.1_pt1 | contig 24000 bp, 14 predicted proteins | sample 1521811 | NCBI WGS metagenome assembly OFGR01 (sample SAMEA3504098, study PRJEB24116) | mouse gut metagenome | biome: mouse gut; feature: mouse-associated habitat; material: faeces | place: Denmark | collected 2011
GTCGGCAAGGTAGAATTGCCCGACTAAAGCCCGACCCGTCCGGCAGTCAGCCGGACAGGGAACGGCAAAATTTTTTACACTTCTTTTACTTCTTTATCTCACATGAGCAAAATCGCAGGGAATCAAGCAGCTTATGGCCGGAGGTGGGGTTGTCCTCATCGGCACACAGTTGATCCCGCTTCTTGGAAACCTGTTCAGCTAATAAAAGGAAGGGGACTCACTCATGTTCGATGGCATTTTTGAGGCGATCGAGGAGTGGATGAGGGAGCTTTTGACCGGGATGGTAACGTCCAACCTGACAACAATGTTTTCGGATGTCAATGAGAAAACCGGGGAGATTGCCACGCAGGTTGGACAGACGCCGCAGGGATGGAACGGGAGCATTTTCAGCCTGATACAGAACCTTTCAAATTCAGTGATTGTGCCGATTGCAGGCATGATCATCACGTTTGTCCTCTGCTATGAGCTGATCTCCATGCTGACGGAGAAAAACAGTATGCATGAGATAGATACCTGGATGTTCTTCAAGTATTTCTTCAAGATGTGGGTGGCTGTGTATCTGGTCAGCAATACCTTTACCATAGCGATGGCGGTCTTTGACGTGGGGCAGCATGTGGTGAGCGCCGCTGGCGGCGTCATCAATGCACAGACTGCCATCAACATAGATTCCATGATAGAAGTGATGGAAACGGCGATGGAATCTATGGAGGTCGGGGAGCTTGTGATACTGGCCCTGGAAACCATGCTGGTCAGCCTGTGCATGAAGATCATGTCCGTGCTTATCACGGTGCTTCTGTATGGGCGCATGATAGAGATCTACCTTTACACTTCGGTTGCGCCAATCCCCTTTGCAACCTTCTCCAACCGGGAATGGGGGCAGGTGGGGAACAATTATTTCCGTGGGCTTCTGGCGCTTGGGTTCCAGGGGTTCTTCATGATGGTGTGCGTCGGCATTTATGCGGTGCTGGTGTCCACGATACAGATTTCAGACAACATGCACTCGGCGCTGTTCGGGGTGGCGGCATATACCGTGATCCTTTGTTTCAGCCTGATGAAGACAAGCGGCCTGAGTAAAGCAATTTTTAATGCACATTAGGAGGGGAGGATTTTGAAGATAGGACTGATAGACGTGGATTCCCATAACTGGCCGAATCTGTGCCTGATGAAATTGTCGGCTTACCATAAGGCGCAGGGGCATACTGTGGAATGGTGGAAGCCGGAAGGCAGGTACGATGTGGTTTATAAAAGCCGGGTGTTTACGGATACTTATTCCAAAGATACATTTATTGTGGAGAACGCAGGGGAGGTCATTTTCGGCGGCACAGGCTATGGCTTAAAGGAAAACCTGCCGGATGATGTTGAGCATAGTTATCCGGATTATGGCTTATATCCGCAGTTCCCCAATACGGCATATGGGTTTTTGAGCCGTGGATGCCCACGGAACTGTGGGTTCTGTATTGTCAGCGGCAAGGAAGGGAGAAAAAGCGTCCAGGCTGCCGACCTGCCTGAATTTTGGGACGGGCAGAAAGAGATTAAGCTGCTGGATGCGAACCTCCTGGCCTGCCCGGAACATGAAAAATTGATACAGCAGCTTGCAGACAGCCGGGCATGGGTGGATTTTTCACAGGGTCTGGATATTCGCCTGATTAATCCTGACAATGTTTCCCTGCTGAACAAAGTCCGCACAAAGATGGTGCATTTTGCATGGGATAATCCAAACGAGGATCTGACAGGGTATTTCCAGAGATTTTTGGAACTGACGGCAGTGAAGGACAAGCGGAAGCGGCAGGTCTATGTGCTTACGAATTACGGGAGCAGCCATGAGCAGGATTTATACCGTGTGGAAACCCTGCGTGACATGGGATTTTCCCCCTATGTGATGGTCTATGACCGCCCGAATGCGCCGAAGATTACCCGGCAGCTTCAGCGCTGGGTGAACAACAAGCGGATATTCTATACAGTAAAGGATTTTGCGGATTATGCCGCAGGGAGGAAGGAGGCTGTTTAGATGGCATTTGTCAGTGTGCCAAAAGATTTGACAAAAATAAAAAACAAAGTAGTTTTGAACCTTACAAAGAGGCAGATTGTCTGCCTTGTGGCTGCGGCGGCTGTGGGGCTGCCTTTTTATTTCCTCACAAGAAAATATATCGGGACAAGCAATGCGGCAACGGGCATGGTGCTTCTCATGCTCCCGGCATTTTTATTCGCCATGTATGAGAAAGACGGGCTGCCGCTGGAAAAGGTTCTTCTGAACATCATTAACGTCAAGCTGAAAAGGCCGGCAGTCCGGCGGTATGAGATAAAAAATATCTACGAGATGGAGGAAAGAAAGACTGTGGCAAAACGGAAGAAAGGGGGAGGAAGGCATGGGAAGAAAAAGAAACGACAGTAACCAGCGTCATGTGACAGGAAAGGAAGATGCGGTTTTTCTGGATGACTGGTTAGACGAGCCAGAGGATGACTACATAGATTTCGAGGATAATCCTGCTTATTCCGGGGCAGGCGGCAGCACAGGGATAAACAGGAAACTTACCCGCCGTGAGAAAAAGGCGATGGAGAAAGCTGCGAAGGAGGCAGAAAAATTAAGGAGGATTCAGGAAGAAGCAGACCGAAAGGCTGCATTGAAAGCCGCCCGTGAAGCAGAGAAAGCGGCAAAGAAGGAGGCGGCAAGGCAGAAAGCCGAGCGGAAAAAGGCAGTTTCTAAGAAGAAATCTTATCCTGCAGCGACAGTAAAGAAATCTGTCACAGGAAAAGCAGGGGCAAATATCCATACGGACAGTATGAAGCAGAAAAAAGCAAAGGAGAAACAGATCTCCGCACAGCAGTCGATCCCCTACCGGGAAATGGCGAAGGATGGGATATGCCGGGTGCAGGATAAATATTATTCCAAAACCATCCGGTTCTATGACATCAATTACCAGTTGGCGCAGAATGAGGACAAGAATGCTATTTTTGAGAACTGGTGCGACTTCCTCAATTATTTTGACAGTACCATCCATTTTCAGCTATCCTTTGTGAACCATCACAGCAGCATGAAAGAATTTGAATCCATCATCCAGATCAAGCCGCAGAACGACGATTTTGACGATGTGCGGATGGAATATGCGCAGATGCTGAAAAACCAGCTTGCAAAAGGCAACAACGGACTTGTCCGTACCAAATACATCACATTCGGGATTGAAGCTGACAACATCCGGGAGGCAAAGCCGAAGCTGGAACGGATTGAGGCGGATATTCTGAATAACTTTAAGGTGCTTGGCGTGTCTGCCTATCCTCTGAATGGGGAGGAACGTCTGCAGGTGCTGTATGAGACCTTCAACCCGGAGGAAAAGACACCGTTTAAGTTTTCCTATGATAATGTGCTGCGTACCGGGATGGGGACGAAGGATTTCATTGCGCCCACCAGTTTTGTGTTTAAGAATGGGAAGGATTTTCAGATGGGGGATACCCTTGGCGCTGCATCCTATCTGCAGATACTGGCTCCGGAGTTGACGGACAAAATGCTTGCGGAGTTCCTGGATATGGACAGGAATTTAATTGTGAATCTGCATATCCAGTCCTTAGACCAGATGAAGGCGGTCAAGCTGGTGAAAAGCAAGGTGACGGACATTAACCGGATGAAGATAGAGGAACAGAAGAAGGCAGTACGCTCAGGGTACGATATGGACATTATCCCCTCTGACCTCAACACTTACGGAGGGGAAGCAAAACGATTGTTAGAAGATCTGCAGTCCAGGAATGAGAGGATGTTCCTTGTGACTGTGCTGTTCTTAAATACGGCAAAGACAAAGCAGGAGCTTGACAACGCTGTGTTCCAGACAGCGGGTATTGCACAGAAATATAACTGTTCCCTGCGGCGGTTAGATTATATGCAGGAGCAGGGGCTGATGAGCAGCGTTCCATTGGGGCTGAATCTGATTCCGATTAAACGTGCGCTGACTACCACATCCACGGCTATTTTCGTGCCATTCACCACGCAGGAATTATTCATGGCGGGGGAATCGTTGTATTACGGCTTAAATGCGCTGAGCAACAACATGATCATGGTAGACCGGAAGAAGCTGAAAAACCCGAACGGCCTGATACTTGGTACGCCCGGTTCCGGTAAATCTTTTTCTGCAAAACGGGAAATTACCAACGCTTTTTTTGCCACACAGGATGACATCATTATTGGAGATCCGGAGGGAGAGTATTATCCCCTTGTCCATGCGCTTGGCGGGCAGGTGATCCATATCTCAGCCACAAGCCGGGACTATATTAACCCGATGGACATTAACATGGACTATTCTGACGATGATAATCCGTTAGGCGTAAAGAGTGATTTTATTTTATCTCTGTGTGAACTGATTATGGGGGCAAGGAACGGCATTGAGGCGGAGGAAAAATCGGTGATTGACAGGTGCCTGCCGATCGTATATCAGAAATATTTTGAACATCCCGTGCCGGAGAACATGCCGGTGCTTGGGGATTTATATGAATGTCTGCGTGAACAGAAGGAAGTGCAGGCACAGCGGATTGCGACGGCGCTTGAAATCTATGTAAATGGTTCTTTGAAAGTATTTAACCACCGTACCAATGTGGAACTGGAGAACCGTATCATCTGCTTTGACATTAAGGATTTGGGGAAACAGTTGAAAAAGCTGGGGATGCTTATTGTCCAGGACCAGGTGTGGAACCGTGTCACTGTCAACCGGGCTGCACGGAAATCCACCAGATACTATATTGACGAGTTCCATCTGCTCTTAAAAGAAGAGCAGACGGCGGCATATTCAGTGGAGATCTGGAAGCGTTTCCGTAAATGGGGCGGCATACCGACAGGAATTACGCAGAACATAAAAGACCTGCTGTCAAGCCGGGAAATCGAGAACATTTTTGAAAACTCAGACTTTATCTATATGCTGAACCAGGCAGCAGGGGACAGGCAGATATTGGCGAAGCAGCTCAATATCTCACCGCATCAGTTGTCCTATGTGACGAACAGCGGGGAAGGCGAGGGATTGATTTTCTATGGAAGCACCATTATCCCTTTCAAAGACAAGTTTGACCGTTCGTTGCGCCTCTATGCCTTGATGACAACGAAACCTTCTGAGATGGAGAAAAATAGTGAAAGGGGAGATAATTCATAAAGCAATTAACACATTTAAGCCTGTTCACAGGCATTGGCGGCATTGACCTTGCCGCTGAAGCTGCAGGATTTACGACCGTCTGCCAGTGTGAATGGGCGGACTACCCTACGGCCGTTTTGGAACGGCACTGGCCAGACGTGCCACGTTTCAGGGATATACATACATTGACAAAGGAGGCTTTTTATGACCGGACAGGACAAAATGAACTTACACTGCTTTCAGGGGGATTCCCCTGCCAGCCATTCTCATCCATCGGCTCCAAAAGAGGTTTTGCGGACACCCGTTACCTCTGGCCGGAAATGTGCCGCATTATTGAGGAACTGCGGCCCCATTATGTGCTTGGCGAAAATGTTGCTAATTTCATCAATATGGGGCTCAACAAGACGCTCTCTGGCTTGGCAAAGGCGGGATATGATGTCTGGACATTCGTACTTCCTGCTTGTGCCGTCGGCGCGTGGCATGAGCGGAAAAGGACTTTTATCGTGGGGGTTGATGTTTCCCACGCCCCTTGCATCCGATACGGGAACACGGGGACGTGTGTCAAAGGTAGAATTATCTCCGAAAGGGGCATTTCGCCGTCAGAAGGCAAATGGGGAATATTGGTCGGCAAGCCTGCCGGAAGCAGTGTATTTTCTGAATCCGGGGGCGGACGCAGCCATGCGGATCAACCCGGAATGGGTGGAATGGATGATGGGATTCCCGAAGGGATGGACGGAAAGCATATCTGGGGCATAGAGCCTCCATACATACCACGTTTATGCCTGGATGTAAAAGACCGGAGCAAACGCCTTAAAACATTGGGAAATGCTGTTGTGCCAGCACAGGTGTACCCTATCCTGCGGTATATTGCTGATATAGAAACGGGAAAATGCGCCCAGTGGTGCGTTTGGGAAGGCGGCCTATGAAGAGGTGGATTGCAGTGACAGTGTTGCTCTGTTCCATGATTCTTTTAAGTGTCAGCGGATATTTCCTTGCAGATATGCTTATGCAGGAGAGGAAAGACGATGTGCTTCAAGATCAGTTAAAAGAAATCTATGAGGATGATGAAAATATGGGAGGGGAAGAAAAGCCAGAGAAAAGGACGGATGATGAAAATATGAGCGGCAGGACAGTTTCCCCTCCGGTTCATCCAGGACTGCTTGCACTGCACAGGGAAAACCCGGACTGTATCGGCTGGATTAAGATAGAGGGGACAGCGATTGATTACCCGGTTATGTACCATCCGTCAGAGGAAAGCTATTATCTCCACCGGGATTTTTACGGGGAGTATTCTGCAAACGGCTGTCTGTTCCTTTCAGAATTGTGCAACCCAAAGACAAGCGACAACCTGATTATCTATGGACACCACATGAACAGCGGGAAGATGTTTGCGGCATTGGATCAATACAAGGACAGCGGATTTTATCTGGAACATCCGCTGATTTCCTGCGACACGTTACAGGGCAGTGAAACCTATCAGATTCTTGCAGTATTCTGTACGCCGGTATATACAGGAAATGATTTTCCCTATTATACATTCACAAAGGCGGAGGATGCGGCAGATTATCAGGGGTATATCAAGGCGGTCAAAGAGCGTTCCCTTTATGATACGGGGATTTCAGCGGATTTCGGGGATAAATTATTGACCTTATCCACCTGTGAATATTCCCAAAGAAATGGAAGGGTTGTGGTAGTGGCAAAGAAAATCAATTGGCAGTAAATTTGGTAATACATCAACTTTGCGACATCGTGTCGCAAAGTTGGGTAAGGAAAGGAACAGTGATATGCGGGAGCATGAATATAAAGCAAGAGATAAGACAGTCAATAAAATGAGCCGTGACGGTCTGGTGGAGGAAAACCTGCAGAAGAAAGAATCCGTCCGGGTGAGCCAGAGGGAGTTGGACGCTCTGGCGCTGCCCGGACAGGCGGCAGATTCCGTCAGCTTCCAAAGGGAAAAATCCGATTCTGTTGGTCGTGTGCAGAGGGATGATATTTCTTCCAATGCGGAAAATACCACAAAGAAAAAACAACGGCAAAGGCAGTCTGTAAATAAGCGGCGGCTGTATGAGGCACAGACAAAGGATGCCCTGCCTGAACCGACAGGGAATCAATTATTATCAGAACCGCCCAAACAGCCAACGGAACATCATACATATTCTTTGAAGGAGCCGGACAGCGGTGGGGATATGGAAACGGAAGTCCCAGAGGCAGGAGCAGCCAGGGGGCTTTCCGAACATTCCTCACGCATGGGAAGCATCCGGGGACATCCGTCCAGCAGAGGAAACTATGCGGAGGCGTTGGCAGAAACAAGCCACAGCCGGAAGAAAAAGCTGGTGCAGGCGCATTTTAGAAAAGAGAATGAAAAGCAGGTAGACGGTGGGAGCAGGGCGGGTGATTATGACCAAAAGAATACCCGATACCAGGAGACATCAGGAGATGCAGAGAAAACTTTGGATTCTGCCCGTGAAGGGATTCGGAAAAAGCAGAGACGGGAGCAGATAAATAAAGAACAGAAAAAACAGTCCTCCCGTCTTTCTTTTGGTGACGATGAAAGCGGCATGGTGCATGGCGCTGGCATGGGGATTGGTAAAAAAGCTGCGTCTGCGGCATCCCATTCCCTGTCAGCCTATGCACATGGAAAAATGCATGAAGCGGAGCAGGAAAATTCAGCGGCGGAGGGCGCACACCGGACAGAAATCATGGCGGAACATTCCCTTCGGTATGCCATGCGTTCCTCCCACCGGATGGTGCAGCGAAAGCTCTTCCGGTGGCGGGAATCCCCGACAGAGGAAGGAGTAAAAAGCCGCCTGCAGTTTGAAGTTTCACAGGAAACGGCAGAATCTGCAGGGAAGCAGTTAGCCGAAATCGGACAGACAGAAAAGAATATAATGAAGCGGTTTTGGCAGAAACAGCGGATCAAAAAATCTTACGAGGCGGCAAAGAGAGGTGAGAAAACAACAGCGGAGGCGGCAAAGGCTACGCAGACTGTCTTTGATAAGATAAAAAGCACGGCAGCGTCCGTGTTAAAAAAGAATAAGGGTATTTGGGGAGCGGCGGCAGTCTTAGGGCTGCTTTTTTTGATGCTTTCGGCAGGACTGTCAAGCTGCAGCGCCATGATCGAGGGGGCATCCTCCAGTATTATTGGTTCCACTTATCCAAGTACGGACGAAGATATCCATGAAACCGAAAATGCGTATGCGGCATTAGAGGAAGCCCTGAACCGGCAGATTAACAACATGGAATCCACCCATCCGGGATACGATGAATACTGGTATCAGGTAGACGAGATTTCCCACAATCCCTACCATCTGATTTCCTATTTCACTGCAAAATACGGGGAATTTACTTACAGTCAGGTGGCGGACGAAGTGGAAGAGATTTTCCGGGAGCAGTACAGTCTGTATGTGAATGAAGTCAACGATACGGTGACGGAAACAAAAACCGTGCGTGTCGGAGAATCTTTAGGGCAGGTGGTAACGAGTGGTTACTGCAACTGTTCCATCTGCTGCGGTGCATGGGCAGGCGGGCCGACGGCCAGCGGCGCATATCCAACGGCAAACCATACGATAGCGGTGGATGCTGCTAATCCTTTTGTGCCGATGGGGACGAAGGTGGTGATGAACGGCGTGGAGTATGTGGTGGAGGACACGGGCGCTTTTGCCCGGTACGGGGTGCAGTTTGATGTTTATTATGACAGCCATTCCGCTGCGTCCGCACACGGGCATCAGACATGGGAAGCGTTCATTGCAGACGACAACGGGAGCCAGGAAGTGGAAGTGGCCACGACGGAAGTAATCAACCGCCTGAAAGTAAAGCTGACAAACCATAACCTGGATACCGTCCTTCGGAGCCGGATGGATGAAAATGAAGAGAAGCGGTATGACCTTTACAATGGGACATACGGAAACCGGAATTATTTATTTGACGTGGGGAGCCTGCCCGGTGGTGCCGGTGCGGATGGATATGGTTATGAGATTCCATCCGAAGCATTGTCGGATGAAAAGTTTGCAAAGATGATCCATGAGGCGGAAAAATATTTGGGCCGTCCTTATGTATGGGGAGGCGCTTCGCCAAGCTCCGGGTTTGACTGCTCTGGATTTGTAAGCTGGGTCATCAATAACTGCGGAAACGGATGGAATGTAGGCAGGCAGACGGCGGAAGGATTGCGGGGGTGCTGCGCTTATGTATCGCCTGCACAGGCAAAGCCGGGAGATCTGATATTCTTCCAAAATACCTACCCGACATCCGGCGCAAGCCATGTGGGGATTTATGTTGGCAACAATATGATGATACACTGCGGCGACCCAATCCAATATACAAACATAAGTTCTCCGTACTGGCAGCAACATCTGCTCGGATTTGGAAGGCTGCCTTAAAAATGCTGTCTATAGGTAAAAAAGTTGGATATTTTCGGTAATATTGTTGGATATTTTGCAAAAAGGATGTATAATATTTGCACAGGACAATATTTTGAAATTTTTGAGGAATTAAATAATATCCTTGATGGGATAGATAGTGAATTTAGTTCTATAAATGAGGTAAAAGCAGAGATAGCGGCAGAATACCAAGCGGAGATGATGGCAGAGCAGGCATACTATTGGTAGAAATGCATGTATATTGATTTGAGGAGGAATTAAGAATGCATCAAGAAGGAATGAAAGCTTTATTAGAAAGACTGAGAAAATCATTTGATGGGATTTGCGATGCAGAGCAGATCAAAAAAATGAATGCCTCGTTGAATGAGTTTAGTGAAGGTATACGAAAAGTGACAGAAAATCTTTCTCTTGATTTTTTTACGGAGGAAATGAAGGAGTATCTTCTTGAAGTAAAAAACAGTGAAAAATTGACACAGTCTGATTTTGAGGCAAAATATTCTTATGAGATAAACATATGCAAACAGTTAGGAAATGCTGGCTGGGTTGTTTCTGAGCATTCAAATCCACGAGAAGTTAAAGAATGGTATGAACTTTTATCTGCCGGAGAATGTGAAAAGATAATCACCTATTTTGAAGATGAAAATGCTTATGTTATGGTAGACATTATGCAGGGACTAGAGAAGAAATATGACAGTGAGCAACCGTCACAAAGATATTTTTCCAAAGCAAAACAGTTTTTTGAACAGGGAGAATATATGACGTCAGCAATGTATTTGGTAGCGCTTTTAGATGCGAGGACTAATACATTAATGACTTTTCCGAAATATACTTCTAATAGTGCCAAGTATTCAACAAAAGGGTTTGAAAACCACTTGCAGAAAGAATTTAGTAAAACAGATGGATTTTTTACAAAAAGATTTCTATTTTTAGATATGTATCCTTCAATTATCGAGTTTCTGAAACGTTTATTTGTGGATGGTATATATACATTTGAGAGTGGAAATGAACCTCCATATGTTAATCGGAACTGGGTTCTGCACGGAAGGAGTCGTAGAGAGGTTGAGAAATATGAATGCGTACAGCTGTTTAATGCTTTGAGCGTTATAGAATTTGTGTTTTCTATTAGTGAGAGATTAAATAATGATAAATAGAAAGATTAGATTTTGAATCATAACAAGATGGTTATGGAGTAACTGAATAAAGAATTGTTTTAGGACGCAGAGGCTGATAAAAGCTGATGTGTCCTTTTTTATTGAAAGGTGGTGATGCCATTAATTGTATTTGTAAGGAGATAATTATACAACTTTATTCTGAAAAAGGAAAAATAAAGTATACAACTTAATTACAAGAGGACAAATGCATGTCTGATAATAATTGAGTTTGACAATATGAGAATAAAGTATGACATTTTCACAAAAAAGTGTGACAACATTTATCACAACGAATGACTGATAAAAAAGTATGACAACCACAAAGCAAAAATCATAAAAAAGCCTGACAATATCAGGATAAATACCATAGGTGGCAATGTCATAAATCAGAACGTGGAATCGTCACGCTGACCAGCTTGGAGTGCAGAACATTTCAGGCTTATCTATTGTCAAACTATTTTATCACAAAGGCACTTGTAAATGTAAGACTTTATTATGAAAGGACAGGATGGTGTTGAGTTGCAATAAAGATTGATAATTTACAACTTTGTTTGATAAAAACGGCTTCATGGGAAAATTCACAATTATGATTGATAAAACTCAAAGAAAATGACAATTAAAGTTGATAAAAACGGAGATTTCGTGGCACTTAAAGGAGCATGGTTCTTATTTTGCTTCTTTGTTTTTCTGCAACATGGCTTCGTGATATTAAGTTTTGGAGTAAATTATCAAACTTAATTGTAATTATGGAGCTTATTATTATCCAACTTTTTTGTAAAAAGACAGATGGGAGGATGATATGGCGCAAATACAATACCAGTTTAATAAAAACGATGAATATTTCACGCCTGCATATGCGGTTTACCCAATCGTGAAGCGGCTGAAATCGGGTTCGAGGGTGTGGTGCCCGTTTGACACAAAGGACAGTGAGTTTGTCAGAGTGCTTGTCCGGCATGGGTTCCAGGTGGTTTACGGGCATATCCGGACAGGTCAGGATTTCTTCCAGTCCTATGTCCCGGAATGTGATTATATTGTCAGCAACCCGCCTTACAGCTTAAAAAATGAAGTATTGAAGCGGCTGTATGAAATTGGCAGGCCGTTTGCCATGCTGATTAATTTTCAGGGGATATTTGACAGCCGGGAACGCTTTCAGATGTTCAAAGAACATAAGGTGGAAATGCTCTGGCTAAGTCCACGGGTGAACTATATGACGGAGGGCAAGGATTCCCTCCAGGGTGTGCCGCTCCAAAGCGGCTATATTTGCAGTGGGATTTGTAAAAAGCAACTAGAATTTGAATACTTGGTAAAACAGTGAATTAGGCAGTGGAAGAAATGAGGTGGTGGATATGAATAAGAAGCTGCACCGTGTCCTGGATGAAATCCAGAAAACGGAGGAAAAGATTGCCGCATGGCAAGAGCATTTAGGGGCGCTTAACGTTCAAAAGGAAATGTTAGAGGATGCAGAGATTATAAAAAGCGTCCGCTCCATGCGTCTTGGAAGCCGGGAGTTATTGTCTGTCCTGGAGGGCGTACAGAACGGGACGGTCATACTTTCAGAGAAGCCGGAAATGACGGAGGATTCCGGGAGCGCTGAAAGTATGGAGCCGGAGAGCCGGGCAGAACCGACGGAAAGCTCGGAGGAAACAGCAGAAAATCAGGCAGAAACAGATGAAAACATAGCAGGGGGATTCTCTGCAGAGCAGGGATTGCCGGAGGGTACGGCAATGGAAAGGAAGGATTTTGACAATGAAAACGAAAATTAGAAAATATCTGATGGTGGTTACGATGGTTGCGGGGATGCTGTTCTCTGTGGCCATGCCTGCATTTGCCTACACAGGCGGTGCGGGGCAGGCGGATACGGAGACAGGCACAGGAACCGTCACCGGGAATATCAGCGTGGAAACAGAAGATACCGAAGATGCGCCTATTACCGAGGAGCCGTCAGACACGGAAAGTGCAGAGGCGGAAGAATCACAGGGCAGGGTGCAGGGGACGCCCTTCTCTGTGCCTGGGAATGGGCAGTTGGTGGATGATATGGAAGATGATGAAAGTAAGCAGTTTTTAACCATCCAGACAAAGAACGGGAATACCTTTTTCATGGTATTAGACCGCTCTAATAATACGGAGAATGTCTATATGCTGTCCATGATTGATGAAGATGACCTGGCAGAGTTTATCGGGGAAACAGAAGAAAAGCCGGAAGCAGAGCAGCCTTCCGTAGTTATCCCGGAGACAGAAAAACCATCTGTGCCGGATGAACTGGACACAGAGGAAGAGCCGGAAGAAAAGAAAGGCGGCATGAATACGGGGGCTTTGCTTGCAGTGACCGTGCTTTTGGCTGGCGGCATCGGCGGCTTTTATTATTTTAAAGTGCTGAAACCGGGGCAGGATGAGGACGAAGCAGATGGAGAAGATCTGGAATTTTACGACGGCGGCGCATACATCAATGAGGATCAGGATTGTTCTGATGATGAAGGGGAGGATGAATAATGTTTTTAGTGATTGCAGAGAAACCGAGCGTATCCCAGGCATTGGCGAAAGTCCTTTCTGCCGGGGAGCTTGAAGATGGTTATTTAGCAGGAAAGGACTGTATTGTAAGCTGGTGCCTGGGGCATCTGGCAGAGTATGTTTCCCCGGAATTTTATGATTCCAGATATGAAAAATGGGAGTTTGCAGACCTCCCCATTGTGCCGGAGAGGTGGGAATTATCCGTTGCAAAAGATAAGAAAAAGCAGTTTGCCGTCCTGAAAAAGCTGCTGAACCGGAATGACCTGGATTATGTAGTCAATGCCTGTGACGCAGGCCGGGAAGGGGAGCTGATCTTCAAGCGTGTCTATGACCTGTCGGGCAGCAAAATCCCGGTAAAACGTCTGTGGATCAGCTCAATGGAGGACACTGCAATTCAGGAAGGTTTTTCCAGTCTGAAAGATGGAAAAGAATATGAAAACCTTTGTGAAGCATCCGTATGCAGGGCAAAGGCGGACTGGCTGATTGGGATGAACGCAACCAGGGCGTTTACCACAAAATATTATAAACGGCTGGCGGTGGGGCGTGTCCAGACTCCGACACTGGCAATGTTAGTGGAACGGCAGGAGGCTATCGACGGTTTTGTGAAGGAAGCCTATTACAAAGTGGCGATTGAGGGGGACGGGATTCATGCCGTATCGGAAAATATCAAAGACGAAGCGGAAAGCATTGCCCTTGCTGAAACATGCAATGGGAAACCTGCAGTCATTTCCAAGGCAGAGAAAATCCGTAAAAAGAACCTGCCGCCGAAGCTCTATGACCTCACCACGCTGCAGAGGGAAGCGAACCGTTTCTTTGGATATACGGCGCAGGAAACGCTGCGGGATCTGCAGGAACTGTATGAAGCAAGGTTAGTGACCTATCCCCGGACAGACAGCCAGTATATTACGGCCGACATGGAGCAGACCGCTTTGGAATTGTTGGAACTGTTGCCGGAGCTGCTGCCTTTCTTAAAGGGAGAATCTATCGGAAAGGATGTAGGGCGCATTATTAACAATGATAAAGTTTCCGACCATCATGCCCTGTTGCCGACAAAAGAAGCGTTAGAACAGGATTTTGAGGAACTATCGGAGCGGCAGCGTAATATCTTCCTCCTGATCGGGCAGCGTCTGGCGCAGGCTGTATCCGAAGAATGCATTTATGAGGAAACAGCAGTTACGGTGCAGTGTGAGGGGCATGAATTTTCCGCAAAAGGGAAAGCCATTATCCAGCCTGGATTTAAGGGGATTGGGGATGCTTTCCGTAATGCCGTGCAGAAAGGGAAATCACAGGATAAAAACAGTGCAGATGATTCGGTTTCTATTCCAGAAGGACTGCATGAGGGAATGGAGATGGCAAAAGTCCGGGCCGAAAGCAGCAGGCACTACACAGTTCCACCGAGAGCATACAGTGAGGACACTTTACTGGCAGCGATGGAGCGGGCAGGGAATCAGGATTTTGAGGTAGGCACGGAGAAAAAGGGGCTTGGCACTCCCGCAACCAGGGCGTCCATCCTGGAAAAGCTGGTTTCCTCCGGCTATGCAAAACGGAACGGGAGGCAGATCCTCCCGACTGCAGACGGAAAGGAACTGATTGCGGTACTGCCGGATTACCTGAAATCCTCCGCTATGACTGCGGAATGGGAGAATAAGCTGCTTCTGATGGAGAAAGGGCAGATAGACAGCCGTAAGTTCCTGCAGGAGATTACAGACCTGATTGATACGATGTTAGAAGGGTGCTGCTCCATATCCGGGGAAGAACAGAACCGCTTCCGCCAGAGGGAAAGCATTGGAGACTGCCCGGTATGCGGAGATCCTGTGTACGAGGGGAAGAAGAATTTTTACTGCAGCAGCCGGGAATGTTCTTTCTCCTTATGGAAAGAGAACCGCTATCTTTCCAGTATGAAAAAGCTGGTGGATAAGGGGATGGCGGTGGATTTGCTGGAGAAAGGGCGTACCCATGTGAAGGATCTCTATTCACAGAAAACAGGGAGAACCTTTGCGGCAGATCTGTTGATGGATGTGGAGGATGGATGTGCTAATTTCAGCCTGGAATTTCCGAAGAAAAAGGGCAAAGGGAAAGGCATGGGAAAACAGAAATAAGAACAGATACTGTCCTGTCTGGCAGAGTGATTTTCTGCCAGATACAAAGGACAGGATTTGATACGGAGGTTTTATATGGCAATGATAAATGAGATCCGTGGGCTTGCGGAGTATGAGGCGAAAGCTGTTACCAGCTCCCCGCGGGACTGGATGAAGTATCTGGATACAGCGGCGAAGTTATACCGCTATTCTTTTCCAGATACGCTTTTGATCCATGCACAGCGTCCGGATGCGACCGCCTGTGCATCGCTGGAGCTGTGGAATGAGAAGATGAACCGGTGGGTGAACCGTGGGGCAAAGGGGATTGCGCTGATTGATGATACCGGGCCGAGGCGGAGGCTTAAGTATGTATTCGATATTTCTGATACCCATATGGTACGTGGCGGGAGGACGCCGAACCTGTGGAGGATTGAGGACGCACAGAAGGAAGCTATGCTTGACCATCTGGCAGACGCTTACGGGCTGGCTGAGGGTGACACGGCAGATCTGTCCGTTGCGCTGTCCGCCATTGCTTACCAGTTGACGGGGGAAAATCTGGAGGAAGCAATGGACGGCCTTCTGTATGAAACGGAAGGGACATTTTTAGAGGGGCTGGACGAGGATACAGTCCGGGTGGAGTTCCGGAGGCTCCTGATGGACAGCGCTTTTTATACGTTGGCTGTCCGCTGCGGCCTTGACCCGATGGAGTACCTGGAGGAAGAAGATTTTTCCGGGATCACCGATTATAATGCGCTGCCTGTCCTTACATTCCTGGGGAATGCCGTAAGCCAGCTTGTAGAGCCTGTCCTTGTGGACATTGGACGGACGGTGCGGAGGATTCTGATAGAAGAATCTCAGAAAGCAGTTGCAAAACAGAATGGAATCGGTTATAATGAATTTAATACTTTAAAGCGTGAAAGCGATAACAGAGAAGGAGGAAATGAGCATGGAACTGACTTACCACCGCAAAGGAGATTACCTGTTCCCGAACCTGACGATAGGGGAACCGAAGGTGACCATCGGGAAGTACGGGATGCTTCGCCGGACATACCTGAAAGAGAACCGGAAGGGATGGTATCAGAGCATGATGCTGTCGGGGAAACTGGACAAACATCTGATGGAGATCGAGAAGGCAGCGACGGAGAGGATGGAAACCCTGATGAAAGGGCTGCTTCTGAAATACCCGGCCCCGGACAAGGAGAAAGACCAGATGGCGTGGGTGGCGCATATGAATGGACTGACGGCAATGGCGGAAGAGAGCATCTTGAAGGAATTGGTATACAGTTAAATGAGGAAACAACAGAACAGGATTTGAGTGAAGCAGAGGAAATAGAAGCCTCTGCTTTATCTTTGCCCGATTTTCCCACTGCCAGGCAGCAGAAACGGAAAATTGAAGAACGGATGCAGGCGCTGTATGCCGGGGAGGTTTCGATTCCTGCAGATGTGATAGATGAAGTCCTGAGAAACGGCGGAAATAAGAATGGGAGCCAGCTACGCATTATTTATAATTTTATGGCTGACCAGGAGCCGGAAGAATACACAGAATTTGTCCGCAGGGAATACGGCAGGGGCGGTATCGGCCTGACAATCGGCGGTACGGAGTATTCTGTCTGGTATGACGAGCTGGGGATGCAGATTGCCGTAGGCCATACGGTAACAGACCGGATTCTGGATAAGGCATTTTTATCCTGGGAAGATGTGAGCGGGCGTATCCATCAGTTACTGAAACAGGGGGAATATGCGCCGCAGGTGGTGCTGGATGCCGCAAGGGATAATGCCCTGGAAGAACATGCGAATGTATTGGCCTATATGGAACGAGACATGGCAGATGGCGTTGCCGAGCTTGTATTTGAAAATATGGAAGCCTTTCAGGGAGGATTTCCTGACCGGGTGGAGCGCTTAAAAGAGTTATTGGCGCAGCCAGAATACCTTTTGGAATTAAATGAATGCCTGGCGGGGCTGGCAGAGGCATATTCTGTGGATAAGGAAATCATGAGGTTCCATTTTTACCGCCCGGACAAGGTGTGTGGAAGGTTTGAGAAATTTGCAAGAGAAGCCGTGCCTTTTCAGGCGAGGGAAGGCTTTGCATGGGAGGAACACCCTGTTTTCATTACGGAGGATGAGATTGATGCATTTTTACAGGGCGGCGGCGCATACCCTGACGGGCGGCTGACTACCTATGCGTTTTTTATCCAGGATAAGACGGATAAAGAAAAAACGGATTTTATCAAAGAAAGATATGGGATAGGCGGATGCAGCCATGCGCTGTCCGGTGCGGACAATTCCCATGCAGATTATAGTGGGAAAGGGTTAAAACTTGCGAGAGGTTCTTTCTCAAATCCAGATGTAGAAATCCTGCTGAAATGGCCGAAGGTGGCAAAACGGGTTGCCGCATTGATTGAGAATGGCAATTATCTGAAGCCGTCTGATTATTCCAGAATGCCCGTTTATGAACGGGAGCGGATGGCGGGCAGGGTCATCTATTTTTATTACCATATGCCAGATGAGATCGTGCGCCCGTTTACAGATAATTTCCTGCATGAGGAAGCACGGAAGGAAGTGCCGCTTTTATTGGAGAATCCCGATACGGCAGAGCAGCTTTTATCAGATATGGACGATGCCTTTGCCACACTGCCGCTGGATTTTGAAGGTTATGAGGAAAAGGCGCAGATACTGACGGACGTTCACGGTTATGTAGAGGGGACATATACGATTTTCCCGGAGAGGAAAAAAGAAGAAGCCCAGATAGAAAATGGCGGGCAGCTATCCCTGTTTGGTTTTATGGGAGGCCCTGAACCAGAACTAAATCCGGAACCTGCAAAGCCGAAAAAACAGGAGAGTGCAGAATCTAAGAAAAAAGAGCCGGAAGCCCGGGAAGAGAAAGAGGACGTAGCAGAGCCGCAGAAATTATACAGCCGCATGGCTGGCCAGTTTATTTATCTTGAAAAGAACCATCTATATCAAGTCGAACGGACAAATGATTATGATGTATACCTGATTGACATGGAGAACCGTGCTATTGCCGGGCGGGTAGTTCCGCAGAAACAGTATGACCAGTTGCTTGCGGAAAATCCGCTAAACGGCCACCTGAGAGCAGGAAACAGTCCATTGCAGAAAGATTCCCGGTGTATTTATAAGGAATGCCTGTATACTGCCCTTGCGGTAATCAAAAGCAGTGCAGTTTATGATGTGATCCGTTCCAGGGACGTAGATGAAGATATGGCATATGATATTGTCCAGGAAGAATTGGACAATCTGATGGTGCGAAACAGGGAAACATCGCCTGTGATGGCACAAGCCTATGATAATTGGGACAATTTCCGGGACTGGATGACAGAAGATATTTTCCAAAGGACATACCAGGATTACCTTGTGGACGGCCGGGATGCCATTGCCTTGCATGAAAATGACCCGGAAGCGCCAGAGTGGGCAACAGGCATAACGGTGGATGCAGAAATACAGGAGATTGCGGCATTTCCGGAGGAAGCAGTGGGAAATGTGCAGGAAGCGGAAACGATACCAGAAGCGGGGATTGCAGAAACGGCAGAGGAAGTAAAACCCGCAGAACCAGTCCGGCTACAAGCGGAGTCACCCATATTTGAATATAATGGTTTCCATTTTGAAGCAGCCGGAAATCTGCAGAAAAACCTTGACATATATGGCATTATGAAGGATGCAGTGTCAAATAATGAGCTTGGGATGGCTGACTATGGGGAGGGGAAACGTCCTTATACCCACAGCAGTTTTTATGAGGCAAGCCCTGTTAAAACAGCGGATATTTTCCGGTGCGTGGAAACAGGGAAAAATTACCTTCCTGGGGAGCATGAGCTGTTTGAATATGTGGGGGAATTCCTTCCTTATATACAGCAGGAGGCAGAGATTGGAGAGCTTGAAACACCGGGGGAAGCGGAAAGCACATTGCAGCCGGGAGGGCCAACGGGAGAGCTGGAAACTGCAGAATCTGGTTTAGAAGAGCCGGGATTGGGCGGACAGATGGCAGAGGAAACAGAGATACCGCAGGATGAGCCGGATATTATGGATTCGGAACCATTGCAGGAGGGACTGGATTCTGAGGAATATGACCTGATTGAAAACAGGCTGTTTCTGGCAATGGAGGAAGCAGACGTATATCTGGATGATTTTTCGCCAGAGCAGGTGGATGTCATCTATGAAGCTGCGGAGAAGGGCTTAAACCTTGTGCCAATGTTGAACCCGGATTTTCCTCCGGAGCAGATGCAGTTGATCGCTGATGTGATGGAGCGGATGGCCGTTAATGAGCAGGTGGCGTTTGGAAATGAGATCAGTCCCCTGACAAACCATGTGATGGACCCGGAAGAGATCAACCATATCCGCAAAGACCGCAGGCTCCCGTTAGAGCCTGTTGACATAGATACGATTGATGGAACCGGGCAGATTAGCAGCGGCAGTACCAGGCAGACTTCCGGGCAGGCAGGAAGGGAAAACAGGGCAGGAGAGCCGACACCGGGACTGGAACACAGGGAAAAATAAATTTTCGTATCATAGATGATGATTTAGGCGCAGGAGGCCCGAAGCAGAAATTTCATGCCAATATGGATGCAATCCGCCTTTTGAAAACGCTGGAATATGAAAACCGCCTTGCCACGCCGGAAGAACAGAAAACCTTATCAAGGTTTGTTGGATGGGGCGGCATCCCGGCAGCCTTTGACGATAAGAATGAAACGTGGGCAACAGAATATGCAGAACTGAAAGCCATATTAACGTCAGAGGAATACCGGGAGGCAAGGGCATCCACCCTAAATGCGTTTTATACTTCCCCTACGGTAATCAAAGCGATGTATGAAGCCCTGGGGAACATGGGCTTACAGCAGGGGAATGTGCTGGAGCCGTCCTGCGCCATCGGGAATTTCATGGGGCTTGTGCCGGAGTCTATGGACGGCTTGAAGATGTACGGCGTGGAGCTTGACAGCATTTCCGGGAAGATAGCGAAGCAGCTTTACCAGAAAAATAATATTTCTGTGCAGGGATTTGAAACGACACAGTACCCGGACAGCTTTTTTGACTGCGTGATTGGCAACGTGCCTTTCGGCGCTTATAAAGTGGCCGACCGAAGGTATGACCGACACAACTTTATGATACATGATTATTTTATAGCGAAATCTTTGGATTTGGTGCGTCCGGGCGGTGTGGTGGCGGTGGTGACATCCAGCGGCACGATGGACAAGCAGAGTGCATCCGTGCGCCAGTACATAGCCAACCGTGCGGATCTGCTTGGGGCAATCCGCCTGCCAAACAATGCATTCCAGAGGAATGCCGGGACAAGCGTAGTGGCGGATATTTTATTTTTTCAGAAGCGTGACAGGGCATCCTTAGAGCAGCCGGATTGGGTGGAGCTTGGCACGACGCCGGAGGGATATACAGTCAATTCCTATTTTGCAAACCATCCGGAGATGGTGCTTGGGGAGTTTACTACGGAAAGCACACAGTATGGCAAGCAGGAAACCACGGTGAAGCCGATAGCGGGCGCTGTTCTTTCGGAGCAGTTGAAGGAGGCAGTGAAGCATATCCAGGGGACGATTACGGAGATGGATTTAGAAGATTCGGAATTAGAGGAAATGGTGACCTCCATTCCTGCAGACCCGTCCGTGAAGAATTTCAGCTTTGCCAATGTGGATGGGAAAGTGTATTACCGGGAAAATTCGATCATGAACCGGATGGAGCTGCCAGCCATGACGACAGAGCGTGTGCTTGGGATGATTGAACTTCGGAATCTGACGCAGGAGCTTTTGCAGTGCCAGATGGAGGACGGCAGTGATGCGGAAGTTGCCGTGCTGCAGCAGAAATTAAATATGCAGTATGACCGCTTTACCGCACAGTACGGTTTAATCAGCAGTAACGCCAACCGCAGGGCATTTTCCCAGGACAGCAGTTATTGTCTGTTGTCATCTTTAGAGCTGGTGGATGAAGAAGGGAAACTGAAACGGAAAGCGGATATTTTCACGAAACGTACCATCCGGAAAGCGGTGCCTGTGACAAGTGTGGATACCGCCAGTGAAGCGCTTGCTGTTTCCATCGGGGAGCGGGCAAAGGTGGACGTTCCGTTTATGGCAGGGTTATCCGGAAAGACAGAGTCCGAAGTTACGGAGGAACTGGCGGGGGTGATCTTTAAAAATCCCCTGACAGACCAGTGGGAGGCATCGGATGAATATTTATCCGGCAATGTCCGGGAGAAGCTGGAGATTGCAAAGCAGTTTGCGGGGAACCATCCGGAATATGAAATTAATGTGCAGGCACTCACACGGGTGCAGCCGAAAGACCTGGAGGCTTCGGAGATTGAAGTGCGGCTTGGCGCAACCTGGGTAGATCCGGCTTATATTACGGAGTTCATGGGGGAACTGTTCCATACGCCAAAACATTTATTAGGGAACCAGATTGACGTGAAATATGCGAAAGTCAACGGCCAGTGGAACATCTCCGGGAAAAATGCGGATGCTTATGGAAATTCGCTTGTAACTTCCACTTACGGGACACAGAGGGCAAATGCGTACCGTTTGCTGGAGGATGCGTTGAACCTGCGTGATACTAAAATATTTGATAAGGTCGTGGAGGATGGCAAGGAGAAACGTGTCCTGAATAAAAAGGAAACCATGATCGCACAGCAGAAGCAGGAGATGATAAAGGAAGCCTTTAAGGAATGGATTTTCCGGGATATTGACCGGAGGGAGGACTTGTGCAGGAAATACAACGATTTATTTAACAGCGTCCGTCCCCGTGAATACGACGGGAGCCATATCCAGTTCGTGGGCATGACACCGGAGATTACCCTAATGCCCCATCAGAAAAATGCAGTGGCGCACATTTTATATGGAAACAATACACTGCTTGCACATTGCGTAGGGGCTGGAAAGACGTTTCAAATGATTGCTGCCGGGATGGAGAGCAGGCGGCTTGGACTGGCACAGAAGAACCTCTATGTCGTGCCAAACCACTTAACAGAGCAGTGGGGCAGTGATTTCCTGCGCCTGTATCCAGGGGCAAATGTCTTGGTTGCAACGAAAAAGGATTTTGAGCCTGCCAACCGAAAGAAGTTCTGTTCCCGTATCGCAACAGGGGAGTACGATGCCATCATTATCGGGCACAGCCAGTTTGAGCGTATCCCACTTTCCAGGGAACGGCAGATCGCAGCCATAGAGCGGCAGATGAATGACATCACGACGGCGATTGGAGAACTGGCAGAGGAAGAAGGGACACGCTACACCATTAAACAGATGGAAAAGACGAGGAAAACGCTGGAAACAAGACTTGCAAAGCTTGGCAGAGTGCAAGCCAATGTGAGTGTGCGACCTTTCAGTCAAGATGAAAAGGATATCAATGTGGCAAAACTTTCAACCAGTTTGCTAAAAACTATTACAGAAGAAAACAAGCTTTCAGAGATATTGGCACAAGGCAATGTGTGGAGTGAAATTTGTGGCAGTGTGTTTTTTAAGGTTGTATGGAATCAAGACAAAGGTAGAGCAATTGGCGAGACAAAAGATAAAAAGCTTGTTAAAGAAGGCGATATTGATATTGTTTTGTGTCCACCTTATGAGATTTTTCCTGACAAAATCACAAACAACAGCATTGAGGAGTGCAAATTTATTTATCATGCAAAAGTTTATTCTGTAAAAGAAGTTGAAGAACTTTGGAATGTGCAAGTTCAACCACAAATATTGAGAGTATTTAGCATTGACAATGTGGCAAATGGTGGTGGCTTGGGATATTCAGCAAGCAGTGCAAGGTGTGCAACTACGCAAAGAGAAAACGCATGTTTGGTTGTTGAAAAATTTGAGCGTCCATCAAAGGAATACCCAAAGGGTAGACATATTATTGTTGCAGGAGATAAGTTGGTTGTGTGTGAAGATTTGCCTTATCAAACAGAGCAAGATGGAGGTTATGGATTGCCATTTGCAAGAAAAACTGCTTTGGAAAATGTGACATGTTTTTACGGAACAAGCATTGTTGAAAGAATTATTCCCGTGCAAAGAGCCTACAACGGAATTAAAAACAAAAAACACGAATTTATGAACAGAATTGCTATGGGTGTGCTTGCTGTGGAAGATGGTTCGGTTGATACGGATAATTTGGAGGAAGAGGGATTGTCGCCTGGTAAGGTGCTCATTTATAGAAGTGGTTGCAATCCACCACGAATGCTTAATATGGGCAGTGTGCCAAGTGAGTTTGACAGCGAAGAATCAAGACTGGAGAATACTTTTATTAATATTACTGGTGTGAGTGAGTTTATGAGAAGTTCAAGTTTGCCAGCAAATGTAACATCTGGTGTTGCAATCAGTTTGTTGCAAGAGCAAGATGACACAAGAATATCTATGTCCGCAGAGTCTATCCGTAATGCCGTGAAAAGAATAGGACAGCTAGTGCTTAGACTTTACAAGCAATTTGCAATATCAAGAAGATTAAAGAGAATTGCGGGAGACAATGGAGAAGTGCAGTTGCTTTACTTTCAAGGTTCGGATTTGGCAGCTGATGATTTGGTTTTTGACACGGATAATGAACTGAATGAAACACCAGCAAACAGACGCAGTATGGTGCTTGAACTTGTGAGAATGGGTATGTTTAGGGATTCAAAAGGAAGTATGAGTGATCGAAACAGACTAAAACTTTTGGAAATGCTTGGCTTTGGAAATTGGGAGTCCACTCAGGATATTGCAGAATGTCACAGGGTTAAAGCGCAAAAGGAAAATTTGACATTGCGAGAAAAAGATGTTTCTTCAATGGAATATGACAATCATGAACTTCATATTGATGA
>OFGR01001055.1_pt1 | contig 23920 bp, 24 predicted proteins | sample 1521811 | NCBI WGS metagenome assembly OFGR01 (sample SAMEA3504098, study PRJEB24116) | mouse gut metagenome | biome: mouse gut; feature: mouse-associated habitat; material: faeces | place: Denmark | collected 2011
GGGATATCCCGCCGGGGATTTTCTCCAGCGGTGGACGCACCCTCCAAGAACCCCGCCAAATCCTCGACAGCGGGGCGCTGTGCGCCTTTCTGCTGGATCGGTGGGTAGATGCCCCGGATATGCTAACCGTCCCACAAGCGGCCTTTCTGTGCGGTTACGGGCTTTCGACGATCAACCGCTGGGTCAGGGACGGTATCGTGGAAGCTGTGCGCTGCTATGGCAGCAACCTGATCTCCAAGGAATCTTTGGCAGAGCGGTTGGCATCCTGTGAGGGGCAGATGATCCCCACCCGCTCGGCACTCCATGAGGAGCTGCTGGAGGAATTTCAGACAGCGGAACAAAACAGCGGCATGGAGTGGGGCTCCATGTCGCTGTAGTGAGCAAAAACTATTCTACCCAAAGAGCGATATAATCCAGTTTCCCATTTGTCATCATGTCTACATGAACCCCGTCCCATCGACTCACTTTTCCGCATCTGTTCCAGCCAGCGGTTTCTAAACTTGCAATGGTTTCGTCCAACGTATCTTTTATGTAATTTTCTGCACCATCAAGTTGGCTCTTTAATACATAAAAAGTCTCGTCTGTTGTGGTGTAGAGCACATCCGCAACAACAATTTTCTCCATTTACATTTCCTCCGCAAAAATTTATCCACATTTTTCGTATCAACAGAGAAGCGAAGCAGGGCGTATCGCATTGGTACGCCCTGCTTTGGCGCAGCGGGTGGGATTCGAACCCACGGTACCCTTGCAGGTACACCTGATTTCGAGTCAGGGCCGTTATAACCACTTCGATACCGCTGCATATATTTAACTGTGAAAACGCAAATTGGAAAACTGTGAGCAAACTGTTAGCATTTTGGAAAACTTTCCTGCCGTCTCCTGTCCGGAAAGCCTTGTCCCACGCGGGCTTGCGGATTTTACCGGGGGAACACGCCGTGCGGATTTCGATCCAGCCCCGTTATGACCACTTCGATACCGCTGCCCGTCACAACCTGCCCTATTAAAATACCCCATCCCCGCCCAAATGTCAATCCCCCTTCGCCCTTCCGCGCCCCAGCCACACCTAAAAGAGCCTGTATTCACAGCCAACCAGCCGCGAATACAGGCCCCCGCAATCAAAACAGCTTCCCCGAATAAGCCCGCCGGTAGATCCGCACGATATCCTCCCGGCTGCACTCCCTGGGGTTGGTGGCGGTGCAGCGGTCCGCCAGGGCGTCCGCCGCCATGGCCTCCACGTCCGCCTCAAACTCCGCCTGGGGCACCCCCGCGTCCTTGATGGTGGACGGCATTCCCAGCTTGTCCATGGAATTGCGGATGGTGCGGATGAGCTGAAGCGCGCTCTGACGCACGCTGGAGCTGTCCAGCCGCAGCAGGCGGGAGATCTGGGCGTACCGCTTCGCCGTGGGCGTCAGCCCGTCGATGCACCCGGCGTTGAAGCTCATCACATAGGGCAGCAGGATGCCGTTGGCCCTGCCGTGGGAGATGTGGAAGTGTGCCCCCAGCGCGTGGGCCATCCCGTGGTTCAGCCCCAGCCCCGAGTTGGAGAAGGCGATCCCCGCCAGGCAGGAGGCGTTGTGCATCTTCTGCCGGGCCTCCAGATTCTCCGGGTCCCGGTAGGCCTCCAGCAGGTTGCGGTAGGCCAGCTTGAGGGCCTTTTCCGCCGCCGCGTCGGAGAAATCCGTGTGGGCGGTGGACACGAACGCCTCCACCGCGTGGGTGAACACGTCGATACCCGTGTCGGCGGTGACGGCGGGGGGCACGCTCACCGTGAGCACCGGGTCCAGCACCGCCGCGTGGGGCAGCAGCCCGTCGTCCACCAGGGGGTACTTGACCTCCTTCTCCCGGTCGGTGATGACGGCAAAGCGGCTCACCTCCGACCCGGTGCCGCTGGTGGTGGGGATGGCGGCGAACAGCACGTCCCGCACGTCCCGCTGCTTGGCGGAGAAGAACAGGATGGCCTTGGCCGCGTCGATGGCGGAGCCGCCCCCAAAGGCGATCACCGCGTCCGGCTGGAAGTCCAGCAGCAGCCCCACCCCGGCGGTGACGGTGGAGACGTCCGGATCGGCCTGCACGTCGGAGAAGATCCGCCGCTCCGCCCCCGCCCGGTCCGCCGCGTCCGTGACATAGGACACCTTGCCGCTGTCCACCAGGAACCTGTCGCTGACAATCAGCACCCGTTTGCGCCCCGCCAGCAGGCCGTCCAGCCCGCCGCCCATGAAAATCTTCGTGCCCAGCTGAAATTGATCCATATTCATACCCCTTCCGTCCGCGAAAATACCCTATAAAACACAAAACGCGCCTGGACCCGCCCTGCGGCAGTCCAGGTCGCTTCGTCGCTCCCTGACCGTCCCCCCGCTCCGTCGCCGGGGGACACCTCCACTTTACCCAATCCGCCGGGACTTGTCAAGCCCTTTGGCACAATTTTACGCAGACCCGTTGACATTTCTCTCCAAACCTGACATAATGAACAACAGCAAAGCTGGTGTGTGCGGAGCCGTCCAGCCGGTTCCGCAGTTTCGCGCCCGCGCCGGACGGCCCGGGCAAAGGAGTGTTCATCTAAATTGGATATCAGGTTTGTTCTTCCTTCGGAGGTTGGGCAGCTGGCCCGGAACGTGGTCACCTCGTTCCCGTCCAAGACGCCGGAGCTCCTCCTGAAGAATATGGAGGGCGAACTGTACCGGCCGGACGAGGGACGCTACCTCGGCTGCTTCGACGATGATGGGACCCTGCTGGGCTCCATCCTGATGATGGACTTCACCCTCAACGTCAGAGGGGTGATGACGCCGATGGGAGCGGCGGCCTACGTCTCCACCAATTTCCTGCGGAAAAAGGAGCACGTGGCCCGCACGCTGTTAGAGGTGTTGATGCGGTACTACGCCAGGTCAGGCGCGCCAATCAGCTGCCTGCACCCCTTCAACCCCGCGTTCTACCACAAGATGGGCTACGGCTTCTGCAACGAGAACACGCTGTACGCCCCCAAGCCCTGTTACATCCGGTCCTTCGGGGACAAGTCCGGCCTGTGCTACGCCCAGGCCGACGACCGGGAGGCGGTGCTGGCCTACTACCGCCGCTGGGTGGAGCGCACCCACGGGGCCACCCTCCACCACTACATGGACCCCCACCGTATCTTTGATATGCCCTACGTGGTGCTCTGCCGCCGGGAGGGGCGGATTACCGGATACTTCACCTTCGAGTTCGTGGAGGTGGACCACTACACTGACTGCTACCACGATCTGCTGGTGCGGGAGATGGTGTACGACGATCTGGACACCCTGAAGCAGTTCATGACCTTCTTCGCCTCCCAGGGGGATCAGATCGAGCGGGTGCGTTTCCTCTCTCCCGACCCCGACCTCCATATGCTGTTCCTCAACCCGGACACCGGGGAGAACCGGGCCCACGACGGCTGCATCCAGGAGATCGGCCGGCGCACCATGGGCTATATGTGCCGGATTCTGGACGTGGCGGCCTATTTCCGGAGCCAGCCCCACTGCTCCGCCCCCGCCGCCCGGGACTTCGTGCTGGAGCTCCAGGTGGAGGACGGCTTCCTGAAGGGCAACACCGGCAGCTATTTCCTCCACGTGTCCGGGGATCGGGTGGAGCCGGCGGGCAACGCCGCCCCCCAGGTGACGCTGCGGACGGACATCGCCGCCCTGTCCTCCCTTGTGATGGGGGCCTATTCCCTGGACAAGGCCGTGGCCCGGGGCGTCATGGACATATCCGATCCGTCCTTTCTCCCCGATGTGCAGAACGCCATCGGCTGGCACGGGAAGCCTGTGAACTACACCTATTTTTGACGGGAAGCAGGGGTCTTTATGAGCACGATCAAGGTAACCATCCAGCGGGCCGCGCCGGAGCGTCTCCCCGAGATACGGGAGGTCTTTCTGGACAGCGTCCTCTACGACCGCTATTTCGCCCAGGAGGGGCGGCTGGACGGCATCCTGTCCGCCGCCGTGGACAAGGGGGATCTGTGGCTTGCGCTGGACTCCCACAACGAGGTGGTGGGGGCCATGCAGGTGGAGCTGAACGGCTTCTTCGGCGCGTTCCCCTACCTGGCCCTGCTGGGCGTGAAGAAGCGGTTCCGGGGCATGGGGGTGGGCCGCACCCTGCTGAAGGTCTACGAGGGGGTGGCCCGGGAGCTGGGCTTCCGGAAGGCCTCCCTGCTGGTGAGCCACTTCAACCCCAGGGCCAAGGCCCTCTACCAGTCCATGGGCTACCGGAAGGTGGGCTATGTGCCCGACGCCATCCTCCCCGGCAACCACGAGAACATCATGGTCAAAACCCTGTGACGCGAAAGGCAGGAACCGCTTGGCGGTTCCTGCCTTGTTTGTTAAGGGGTGAGAAACGCGGCGATGGCGGCGTTGTAGGCCGGCAGGCCCCGCTCCGCCCACAAAAGCTCCAGCCCCAGCTCCTTCCGGGCCAGCTCCCCCAGATCGAAGCCGAAGGCGGAGAAGGAGTACCGCATCCGCGACGGCTTCCGGCAGGGCCGCCCCTCCCGGCGGGCGCACGTTTCGCACTGCTCGCACCGCCCCGCCGCCACCGTCCAGCTCCCCGGGACCGCCTTCTCCAGCTCCAGCAGGGTGGACAGCAGCTGCTTCTTCACCACGCCGTAGCTGGCCTGGCGCAGCTCCTCGGTGCGCTCCGGGGTGACGGCCCCGGCGATTGTCTCGGGGGCGTAGTCCACCCGCACCCCCACCAGACAGACGGTGCGGAAGGGGGCGAAGGCCGTCCGGGCGTCGGGCACCCCCGGCGGGCAGGACCACACCTTCCCGTAGTCCGGGCAGGCTTGGCAGGCGTCCCGGAACCGCTCCGGCCTGCAATAGGCGTCCAGCCACCGCGCCACCGGCAGGGCCGCCGTCTTCACCTGGGTGGTATACATATCCGCCCCTCCTCCGCCGGGTCCCCCGGCGTTTTGGGACAAGTATAGCACAGGATCCGTCCCGCTGTAAAGCCCCGCGCCCGTCTGTCCCGGGGGTGTCCCGGGGGACGAAAAAATTTCACAAAACTTCGCCGTCTTTGTTGACAATGGTTAAATGGTCTGGTAGAATAAAAAGCGAATTTCATGATATCCACAATTGAATACTGCGGCACCGCCCGCGGCTGCGCGACGACAGCGCAGCGGCTGGTATGGGTTTAACTTGAAGTGATGTAACTTCTGTTGATAGAAATATTGACAGGAGTTATTGTGTTTTTACCGGGTTTTCAGGGCCGCGGTCATTCCGCTGTGCGCAGGGCTGAGGAGGGGACTGCATGATCGAGCTGGACGAGAAAAAGCGAATTATTCAGGAATTTGTCCCGGGCAAGCAGGTCACGCTGGCCCACGTGATCGCCAACCCCACAAAGGATCTCTACGCCAAGCTGGGCCTGCTGGACGCGGAGGGGGCCATCGGCATCCTCACCATCACCCCCAGCGAGGGGGCCATGATCGCCGCCGACGTGGCCTCCAAGGCCGCCGACGTGAAGATCGGCTTCGTGGACCGCTTCAACGGCTCCCTGGTCTTCACCGGGGACGTGGCCGCCGTGGAGGCCTCCCTCCGGGACGTGATGAAGGTGCTGTGCGACATGATGGGCTTCTCCCCCGCCCCCATGACCAAGACCTGACGGCATGGGGGACAAGACGCGCATCATCCTGATGGGCCGGTCGGCGGCGGGCAAGACCACCCTGTGCCAGTGCATCAGCCACGAGCAGATCCGCTACCACAAGACCCAGACCGTGTCCATCGTCAACCAGAGCATGATCGACACACCGGGGGAATACCTGGAACGCCGGGGCTTTCGGGGCGCGCTGATGGTGACCGCCGCCGACGCGGACATCGTGGTGCTGGTGCAGGAGGCCACCGAGGACGGCACCATGTTCCCCCCGGCCTACGGCACCATGTTCGCCAAGCCCATTGTGGGCGTGGTCACAAAAGAGGATCTGGCCACCCCGGAGCAGGTGGAGAACGCCAAGAAATACCTGCGCATGGCGGGGGCGGAGGACATCTTCGTGGCCAGCGGCGTCACCGGCAGGGGCGTGCCCGAGCTGGTGGAATTTCTGAATTTGTAGGCAGCGTCCCGGCCCTCCGGCCCCGGACGCGGTGGGAGGGTTCATGGACAACGAAAAAATACGGATCATCATCGCCGATGACGAGCCCGTCACCAAGATGGACCTGCGGGAGCTGCTCACCTCGGCGGGCTACCAGGTGGTGGCGGAGGCCTCCGACGGGCTGGACGCCGTGGAGCTGTGCCGCCAGCACCGCCCGGATCTGATCCTGCTGGACGTGAAAATGCCCTTCCTGGACGGGCTTTCCGCCGCCCGGATCATCCACGAGGAGCAGCTGGCCGGGGCCATCGTCATGCTGACGGCCTACAGCGAGCGGGACTTCATCAACCGGGCCAAGAGCTGCGGCGTCAGCGGCTATCTGGTAAAGCCCATCGATGAGAAGTCCCTGGTGCCCAGCATCGAGCTGGCCACCGCCCGCAGCCAGGAGCTGCGCCAGCTCCGCAAGGATATGGAAAAGACGGCGGCCCGGCTGGAAAACCGCATTGTCATCGAAAAGGCCAAGGGCCTGATCATGTCGGAGCAGGGCAAGACCGAGCAGGAGGCCTATGACTACATCCGGGCCTTGAGCCAGGCCAAGCACCTGTCCATGTACCGGATTGCCGAGTTCATTTTGATGCAGAAGGAGGGGTAGGCAAGGTGGGCGTCATCCGGGATCTTTGCCACAAATACACCGTCCTGACGGAGGACGAGATCTCCACCATCGAAGCCCTGGCCCCGTTTTTACAGACCATCGCCGACCTGACCGACGCGGATATTTTCATCGACTGCCCCTGCCGGAACGCCGACTCCATCGTGGTGGCGGAGGCCAAGCCCTCCGGCTTCCCCTCCTCCTACCAGAGCTCGGTGGTGGGCCTGCTGGCCAAGGCGGAGAACGAGCCCGCCGTGGCCCGCACCTCCCGCCTGGGGGTGAGCACCAAGCAGATGAAGGCCGTCACCCAGGAGAACCGCCGCACCATCCAGTCGGTGGAGCCCATCCGCAACGGCGACCACATCATCGGCGTGCTCATACAGGAGCGGCACATCGACGAGAAGGTGTTCACCAGCCAGCGGCTCCAGTCCGCCCAGCAGAGCTATGAGGCCATCTCCGGGGGCTTCGCCCGGCTCATGCCGGAAAACAACTGGCTGACGGAGTGCATCGACGAGGCCCTGCTCATCGTCAACGACGCGGGCATCATCGCCTTCCGCAACTCCCTGGCCAAGGAGCTGTACCAGAAGCTGGGGTACATCGACGACGTGCTGGGCCAGCCCTACGACAACGTGTTCCTGGTCAATACAGACCCCGCCTGCGAGGGCTCCCACATGGAGGTCGAGGTAGGCCGCTATGTGCTGGATGTGAAGTACATCCCCCTGGGTGCCCCCAACATGGCCTTCGTGCTGGTGATACGGGATCTCACCTGGCGGCGGGAGCAGGAGAAGGCCCTGGTGCTCAAGTCGGTGGCGGTAAAGGAAATGCACCACCGGGTGAAGAACAACCTCCAGACCATCGCCAGCCTCCTGCGGCTCCAGACCCGCCGGTCCGACAGCCCGGAGACCCGCCAGGTGCTGGAGGAGAGCATGAACCGGATCATCGCCATCGCCAGCACCCACGAGCTGCTGGCCCAGAGCGGCATGGACGAGGTCCAGCTCAGCGACGTGGTGCGCAACATCAAAAGCAACGTGCTGCGCTCCTGCGCCGGCCCACACTTCAAGGTGGCCGTCTCCCTGGAGGGGGGCGACTTCACCGTGGACTCCGAGGTGGGCACGTCCGTGGCCCTGGTGGTGAACGAGCTGCTGCAAAACGCCATGAAGTACGCCTTCCCTCCGGACAGCGAGGGGCTGGTCCGCATCATCATGGCCCGGGGGGACCTCTACTCCCGCATCCAGGTCATCGACAACGGCCGGGGCTTCAACGTGCAGGACGCCTCCAAGCCCAAGCTGGGCCTGTCCATCGTCCAGACCCTGGTGGAGGATAAGCTGTTCGGCAGTCTGGACATCGAGTCCGGCCCCCATGGCACCCAGGTGACCTTTGATTTCAGAACCCAACTGACCAACCCCGACGACGTGGCGTAACGCCGCCGGACCTCGCTTGGAGCAGCGCAGCCCAGGCACGGGGGGCGGCCCCCTTGCCTTGGGCTGCTTTTTTCAAGCACGCGGACTACATTACCAAAAAAAGCGGGTGGTTATTTTGCATGAAGTCATCCTCAGCGCGGGCATCGACATCGGAACGTCCACCACACAGCTGATCTTCAGCCGCCTGACCCTGGAAAACCGGGCCGTCAGCTATATGGCCCCCCAGATCGATATTGTGGACAAAGAGGTCGTCTACCGCAGCCCCATCTACTTCACCCCCCTGAAATCCCCCACGGAGATCGACGCGGAGGCGGTGAAGGACATCGTCCGCCGGGAGTACGCCGCCGGCGGCATGAGCCCCAAGGATATCCAGACCGGCGCGGTGATCATCACCGGCGAGACCGCCCGGAAGCAGAACGCCAACGAGGTGCTGGCCGCCCTGTCCGACATGGCGGGGGACTTCGTGGTGGCCACCGCCGGCCCCGACCTGGAGTCCGTCCTCTCCGCCCGGGGGGCCGGGGCGGACGCCCTGTCCAAGCAACGCCGCGTTGCGGTGGCCAACCTGGACGTGGGCGGCGGCACCAGCAACATCGCCCTGTATGAAACCGGCTCCCTCCGGAGCACCTGCTGCCTGGACATCGGCGGGCGGCTCATCAAGGTGTCCGATGGGAGGATTACTTACGTTTATCCCAAGATCCAGGCCCTGGCCAACCGCCACGGCATCCAGATCTCCGCCGGAAACCGGGCCGACCCGGAGGTGCTCTACCAGGTCTGCCGCCTGATGGCCAACCAGCTGGCCCAGGCCCTCCACCTGATCCCGGCGGACGGGGAGCACAAGGGCCTGTATACCAACGCCGGGAAAATGCTGGCCGCCCAGCCTCCGGTGAAGGCGGTCACCTTCTCCGGCGGTGTGGCCGACTGCGTGTACCAGGAGGTACAGGGCGACGTGTTCCAATACGGGGACATCGGCGTCCTGCTTGGCCGGGCCATCCGGGAGGATCCGGACCTGTCCAGGGTGGAGCGGTGCCCCGCCCTGGAGACCATCCGGGCCACGGTGGTGGGGGCGGGCACCCACGCCACCGATGTGAGCGGCAGCACCATCCGCTATGATTCCAAGCTGCTGCCGGTGAAAAACGTGCCCATTCTGAAAGTCTCCGCAGAGGACGAGGCGTCGCTGGAGACGCTGAAGGCCTCTATCGCATATCAACTGCCGCTGCATATGCCGGAGGGCAAGATCGAGCAGATCGCCATCGCCTTCGCCGGGGAAAAACGCACCAGCTTTGCGGAAGTCCAGGCGTTGGCGGCGGCAATCATCGAATCCGCAAAGGAGGTGATAGACAGCAGGTTCCCGCTCATCGTGGTGGTGGAAAACGATGTGGGCAAGGTGCTGGGCAACGCGCTGAATGTGATGCTCAGGCACGAAAAGCCCGTGATCTGCATCGACGGCGTCCACACCGCCAACGGCGACTATATCGACATCGGGGAGCCGGTGGCCGGTGGGCAGGTTCTGCCTGTGGTGATCAAAACACTGGTATTTAATTCTTGACGAACAATTATGAGGGGTGAAAAAAAGTGATTCTCAAAACCAGGCTGTTCGGCCATGTCTACGAGTTCAAATCCATCCGTGAGGTCATGGCCAAGGCAAACGAGGAAAAATCCGGCGACAAGCTGGCAGGCATCGCCGCCGAGACCGCGGAGGAGCGGGTCGCTGCTAAGGTGGTTCTGTCCAACCTGACGCTCAATGATCTGCGCAACTGCCCCGCCGTTCCCTACGAGGAGGACGAGGTAACCCGCATTATCCAGGACGACCTGAACGAGACCATTTTCAACAGCTTTAAGAATATGACCGTGGCCGAGTTCCGCGAGTGGCTGCTCAGCGAAAAGACCACCGGCGAGATGATCAAGCGCGCCTCCCGGGGCCTGACCTCCGAGTGCATCGCCGGCGTGTGCAAGCTGATGAGCAATCTGGATCTGGTGTACGCCGCCAAGAAGATCCGCGTCAGCGCGCACTGCAACACCACCATCGGCCTGCCCGGCACCTTCTCCGCCCGTCTCCAGCCCAACCATACCACCGACGACCCCAAGGGCGTTGTCGCCTCCGTGATGGAGGGCCTGTCCCTGGGCTGCGGCGATGCCGTCATCGGCATCAACCCCGTGGACGACTCCGTGGAGAGCGTGGCCCGCCTGCTGAAGATGCTGGACGAGTTCAAGAACAAGTGGGAGGTTCCCACCCAGATCTGCGTGCTGGCCCACGTGACCACCCAGACCGAGGCCGCCAACAAGTTCGGCGCGCCGCTGGACCTGATGTTCCAGTCCATCGCCGGCTCCCAGAAGGGCAACGAGGCCTTCGGCCTGACCACCCAGATGCTGGAGGAGGGCCGCCAGACCATGCTGACCCGGGGCACCTGCACCGGACCCAACGTGATGTACTTCGAGACCGGGCAAGGCTCCGAGCTGTCCTCCGAGGCCCACAACGGCTGGGACCAGGTGACCATGGAGGCCCGCTGCTACGGCTTCGGCCGCCACTTCAACCCCTTCCTGGTGAATACCGTGGTGGGCTTCATCGGCCCCGAGTACCTGTATGATTCCAAGCAGGTCACCCGCGCCGGCCTGGAGGACCACTTCATGGGCAAGCTCAGCGGCATCCCCATGGGCTGCGACGCCTGCTACACCAACCACATGAAGGCCGACCAGAACGACATCGAGAACCTGGCCACCCTGCTGGTGGCCGCGGGCTGCAACTACGTCATGGGCGTGCCCCAGGGCGACGACTGTATGCTGATGTATCAGTGCACCGGCTTCCACGAGGCCGCCGCCCTGCGCGAGATCTTCGGCCTGCGTCCCATCAAGGAGTTCGACCAGTGGCTGGAGAAGATGGGCTTCTCCGAGAACGGCAAGCTGACCGGCCGCGCCGGCGACGCTTCCGTGTTCATGACGAAGTAAAGGAGGCTGGAATCAATGAACGAGAAAGATCTGAGAGCCATTATTGAGCAGGTACTCTCCGAGCTGGGCACCTCCGCGGCCAACACCCCGGCGGCGGCCCAGGCCGTGGCGCAGGCCGTCCAGTCCTCCAACGTGGAGAGCGGCGAGCTGCCCGACGTGACCGCCATCGACATCCGCACCCAGTACCTGGTGAAGAACCCCGAGCACGGCGAGGAGTACGCCGAGCTGAAGTATAACGCCCCCTGCCGCCTGGGCATCGGCCGGGCCGGGGCCCGTTACCTGACCCTGCCCCAGCTGGAGTTCCGCGCCGCCCACTCCGCCGCCCAGGACGCCGTGTTTAACGACGTGGACACCGAGTTCGTGGAGAAGATGGGCCTGTGGACCGTCCAGACCCAGTGCGAGAACAAGGATGTGTACCTCACCCGCCCCGACCTGGGCCGCAAGCTCAGCCCCGAGGCCGTGGAGACCATCAAGGCCAAGGCCAAGAAGAACCCCACCGTCCAGATTTACGTGTCCGACGGCCTGTCCTCCGCGTCCGTGGCCGCCAACATCGGCGACCTGCTCCCCGCCATCCTTCAGGGCCTGGAGAGCTACCGCATCGACGTGGGCACCCCCTTCTTCGTGAAGTACGGCCGCGTGGGCGTGATGGACGAGATCTCCGAGCTGACCGGGGCCGACGTGACGTGCACCCTCATCGGTGAGCGTCCGGGCCTGATCACCGCCGAGTCCATGTCCGCCTACATCGCCTACAAGGCCACCGTGGGTATGCCCGAGGCCCGCCGCACCGTGGTTTCCAACATCCACCGCTCCGGCACCATCCCCGCCGAGGCCGGCGCGCACATCGCCGAGATCATCAAGATCATGCTGGAGAAGAAGGCCAGCGGCACGGATCTGAAACTGTAACAGAGGGAGGAAAACAACCATGAAAAGAGATCCCATTCCCGCCAAGGTATTGGCAACCCGCCTGATCCCCAATGTTTCCCCCGACATGGCCAAGGAGCTGGGGCTCACCCCCGATCAGAAGTCCCTGGCCCTCATCACCGCCGACTGCGACGACGTGACCTACACCGCCCTGGACGAGGCCACCAAGAAGGCCGACTGCAAGGTGGTCTACGCCAAGAGCTTCTACGCCGGCGCGGCCAACGCCAACACCGCCCTGGCGGGCGAAATCATCGGCATCCTGGCCGCTCCCAACCCCGCCGAGGCCAAGGCCGGGCTGGACGCCGCTGTGGACATGATTGAGAACGTGTGCCACTTCGTGTCCGCCAACGACACCGACGACGTGTGCTACTACGCCCACTGCATCTCCCGCACCGGCTCCTACCTGTCCGCCGGCTGCGGCATCGCCGAGGGCGAGGCCATCGCCTACCTCATCGCCCCCCCGCTGGAGGCCATGTACGGCGTGGATGCCGCGCTGAAGGCCGCCGATGTGCGTATGTGCGTGCTGTACGCGCCCCCCTCCGAGACCAACTTCGGCGGTGCCCTGCTCACCGGCAGCCAGTCCGCCTGCAAGTCCGCCTGCGATGCGTTCGCCGCCGCCGTGGAGTCTGTTGCCGACCGTCCCGTGGAATAAGTCCCGGTCCGCGTTTGAACGGAGGTACTTATGAAAGCATTGGGAATGATCGAAACCAGGGGCCTGGTGGCCGCCATCGAGGCGGCCGACGCCATGGTGAAGGCCGCCAATGTATCCCTCCAATGTAAGGAGCACGTGGGCGGCGGGCTGGTCACCGTCATGGTGCGGGGCGACGTAGGGGCGGTCAAGGCCGCCACCGACGCGGGTGCCGCCGCCGCCGAACGGGTCGGCGAGCTGATTTCCGTCCACGTCATTCCCAGGCCCCACGGCGAGGTAGAGGAGATCCTGGGCGAGCTGCCCCCGCCGGACGCCGCGCCCCAGCCGGAGCCCCCCGTTGAGGAGCCCCAGCCGGAGCCGGAGCCCGAACCGGAGCAGCCTCCCCAGCCCATCGCCCCGCCGGAGCCGCCCGCCGCGGTGGTGCCGCCTGAGCCGGAGCCCCAGCCGGAATCCCAGTCTGGGCCCCGGCAGGCCGCCCCTGACGGCGGCATCCCCACCGACGAGGAGCTGGAGGCCATGCCCGTGGTGCAGCTGCGGGTGCTGGCCCGCTCGCTCAACGTGGAGGGCATGAGCCGCCGGGAGATCCGGGACGCCAAGAAGGAGCCTCTGCTGGCCGAGATCCGGGCGTGTCTCGCCCGCCGGGGCCAGCGGTGACCGGGCTGACAATAGGAGTGATGTGACAAATGCAGTTAATTGATAAGGACTTACTTTCCATGCAGGAAGTCCGCGAGCTGGTGGAGGCCGCCAAGGCCGCCCAGCGGGAGCTGGCCCAGATGAGCCAGGCCCAGGTGGACCGCATCGTCCGGGCCATTGCCGACGCCGGCGTACGCAACGCCCGCCGCCTGGCCCAGATGGCCAACGAGGACACCGGGTTCGGCATCGTGGATGACAAGGTCATCAAAAACGTCTTTGCCAGCCGCGGCGTGTACGAGCATATCAAGGACATGAAAACCATCGGCGAGATCGGCTGCGATCCCGCCCGGGGCGTCCACACCATCGCCGTGCCCGTGGGGGTGATCGCGGGCCTGATCCCGTCCACCAACCCCACGTCCACCGCGCTGTATAAGGCGGAGATCGCCATCAAGGCGGGCAACGCCATCGTGTTCTCCCCCCACCCCACCGCCCTGCGCTGCATCCTGGAGACCGTGAAGGTCATCCGGCAGGCGGTATCCGAGGCGGGCGGGAACGAGGATCTGGTCTCCTGCATCACCATCCCCACCATGGAGGCCACCGACAACCTGATGCGCCACCGGGACGTGGCCATGATCCTGGCCACCGGCGGCTCCGCCATGGTCCGCGCGGCCTATTCCTCCGGCACCCCCGCCATCGGCGTGGGCCCGGGCAACGGCCCCGCCTACCTGGAAAAGAGCTGCGACCTGCCCCTGGCCGTCAAGCGCATCCTGGACTCCAAGACCTTCGACAACGGCACCATCTGCGCCTCCGAGCAGTCCATCATCTGCGACGAGGACATGGTGGTGGCGGTGCAGGCCGAGATGGAAAAGCAGGGCGCGTACTTCCTGGACGAGGCGGAGCGGGAGCAGCTGGGCCGGTTCATTCTCCGGGCCAACGGCACCATGAACCCCGAGATCGTGGGCCGCAGCGTGGCCACCATCGCCAAGCTGGCCGGCCTGACCAAGGTGCCCGCCGCCGCCCGTGTCCTGGTGGCCCGGGAGACCGGCGTGGGCCGGGGCCATCCCTACTCCAACGAGAAGCTGGGTCCCATCCTGGCCTTCTACGTGGGCAAGGACTACAAGGACGTGTGTGACAAGGTGTGCGAGATCCTCCACTACGAGGGGGCGGGCCATACCTTCTCCATGCACACCCAGAGCAAGGAGATCGAGGACTACTTCGCCCGCCGGGTGCCCGCCTCCCGGATTCTGGTGAACACCCCCAGCGCGCTGGGCGGCATCGGCGGCACCACCGGCCTGATGCCCTCCCTGACCCTGGGCTGCGGCGCGGTGGGCGGCTCGGCCACGTCTGAGAACGTGGGCCCCATGCACCTGCTGAACCTGCGCTACGTGGCCCACGGCCTGAAGGAGCTGGAGGAGATCCGCGCCGGCGTGCCCTCCTGCGAGGACGGCGTGTGCCGGGTCAACCCCGATCTCAGCAGCATCGACATCGACGGCATCGTCAACAGCATCCTGGCCAAGCTCCGGGCACTGTAACGGGCCGCGCGACCCCTACTGAAATAAGGAGTGAATCATACAATGGCAACTATGCAGGCACTGGGTATGATCGAGACTAAGGGTCTGGTCAGCTCCATCGAAGCGGCCGACGCTATGGTCAAGGCCGCCAACGTCACCCTCATCGGCAAGGTCCATGTGGGCGGCGGTCTGGTCACCGTCATGGTCCGCGGCGACGTGGGCGCGGTCAAGGCCGCCACCGACGCCGGGGCCGCCGCCGCCGAGCGGGTGGGCGAGCTCATCTCCGTCCACGTGATCCCCAGGCCCCACGAGGAAGTGGAGTTCATCCTTCCCTCTCTGGAGAAGTGAAGTAGGCCCATAAACTTCCGCCGAGAAAGGGGGGACACCCATTGAGAGCAATCACCGAGGATATCCTGCGGCTGGAGCTGCGCAATTCCCAGCCGGAGGTGTACTACATCCCCACGGGGAAGATCCTCACGCCCGCGGCCCGGGAATACCTCCAGCAGCGCAAGATCAAGATCGCCAAAGAGGGGGAGTGTCCCCAGCGGGCCCCGGAGGGGGACGCGGCCCCCGCCGCGCCCCAGCCCGCGCCCCAGCCGGTGATGGCCGCCCCCAACCCCAAGTATGTGGACTACCAGAGCGGCTCCTACTACATGGAGAAGCCGGAGCACATGACCCAGCTCTTTGACAACCAGCTGGTGGCGAAAAACCACCCCCGGATCCTGTTCCGGGGCAAGCTGGACAGCCTCCAGGCCCTGGTGGTGCTGGATCAGGCACTGATCGCCGGGGCGGGCGGCAGCCAGCAGCTGCTGGCCGACCTGGACGATGTGCTGAAGGCTCTGCGCAATCTCATGCGCTGCGACGTGCTGGACGAGGAGCTGCACAGCGGCACCATCATCGGCCTGACCCACGGGGAGCTGCGGGAGCACTCCCACAACCCCATGAAGTTCTACAACATCCGGCAGATGATCCTGCCCAGCTACACCATGGGCCGGGACTACGCCCTGCTCAACCAGCTGCGGGCCGCCATCCGGGAGACCGAGGTGGCCGCGGCCAACGCCTTCTATGACGGCTTCCGGTTCAGCCGGAGCGACATCATTGAGGAGCTCAACCGCCTGTCCAGCGCGCTGCACATCATGATGTGCAAGTACCTGGCGGGCGACTACAAGGGGGCGGCGAAATGACGGCAGAACAGATCTCCGCGGCGGTGATGAATTCCGTCCACCGGGCGGGGCTGGTTGAGGTCGAGGTCTCCGCCCGCCACGTCCACCTGTCCCAGGCCGACGCCGAGGTGCTTTTTGGCCCCGGCGTCGGGCTGGAGCCGGCCCGCCCCCTGTCCCAGCCGGGGCAGTTCCTGTCCCAGCAGCGGGTGACCCTCGTGGGCCCCAAGGGCCGCAAGGAGCGCACCGCCGTCCTGGGCCCGGTGCGTCCGGCGTCCCAGGTGGAGCTGTCCAAGAGCGACTGCGTGGAGCTGGGCGTGGACGCGCCCCTGCGGGAGTCCGGCGACGTGGCCGGCTCCGGCTCCATCGTCATCGAGGGCCCCTGCGGCACCCTGGAGCTGAAGGAGGGCGTGATCATCGCCCGCAACCACATCCATGTCACCGCCCCCGATTCCATCATGTTCGACCTGCGGGATAAGCAGCGGGTGGACGTGGCCCTGCTGACGGAGCGGCCCGTGGTGCTGCGGGACGTGCTGATCCGGGTGAGCACCCGGTTCAGCTGCAAGATGCACATTGATTTCGACGAGGCCAACGCCGCCCTGGTCAAGGGCTTCACCCTGGGCCGCATTCTCCGGTGAGGGCCAAAAGGAGCGTATCGCTATGATGGATCTGGATCGGGTCAACACCTATATGGAGCGGATCAAGGCCTCCGAGCGCACCGCCTTCCGCCCCGTGGGCTCCAAGCTCAAGGTGGGCGTGGACCTGGGCACCGCCTATATCGCCCTGGTGGTGCTGGATGAGGAGGATAACCCCATCGCCTGCGAAAAGCAGGCGGCGGGGGTGCTGAAGGACGGCGTGGTGGTGGACTACACCGGCGCGCTGAACATCGTGCGGGAGCTGAAGAAGAAGCTGGAGGAGCGTTTGGACGCGGAGCTGCTCAACTGCGCCATCGCCATGCCCGCCGGAACGGAATCCAGCGCGCGCACCCACCAGTACGTGGCGGAGGGCGCGGGGTTCGAGGTCACCGCCGTGCTGGATGAGCCCAGCGCAGCCAACGCCATCTACCAGATTCAGAACGGCGTCATCGTGGACATCGGCGGCGGCACCACCGGACTTGCCATCCTCCGGGACGGCAAGGTGGTGCGCACCGAGGACGAGCCCACGGGCGGCACCCACCTGTCCCTGGTGCTGGCGGGGAACTACCACGTCAGCTTCCAGGAGGCGGAGGCCATCAAGCAGGACTACGCCCGGCACCGGGAGATCCTGCCCGTGGTCCGCCCGGTGGTGGAGAAAATGGCCGCCATCGTCCGCCGCTATCTGGCGGGCACCGACGTGGACGCCATCTACCTGTGCGGCGGCACCTGCTGCCTCACCGGGATCGAGGGCATCTTCGAGAAGGAAACCCAAATCAAAACCGTAAAGCCGGCGGACCCCTTCCTGGTGACGCCGGCAGGGATTGCAATGAACTGCAAAATCTAACCATTGAAAGGGGGGTCAGCCATGGATCATAAGGAATTGGTCGAGCTGATCCTGGCCCGCGTCATGGAGAAGCTGTCCCAGGGCGGCGACTGCTCCCAGGAGTGCCCCTGCGGCGGCCCCGCCCCCGATGACGGGCGGCCCGGCCTGCTGATCCTGACCCAGGAGCACGGGCAGACCTGCCACTCCGTTCTGGAGGACCCGCGCCTGACCGCGCGCTACCGCACGGAATGCGCCCTCCTCCAGAACTACCAGGTGGACCTGGACAGGTTCGAGGCCGTGGTGATCTACGAATTTACCAACGAGACGCTGTGCAAGCTGGCCGGGGGCATCTGCGACACGCCGTTCCTCAAGCTGGCCCAGCAGGCCCTGCTGGGCGGCAAGCGGGTGTTCGTCCCCACCGAGGAGCTGGAGGCCATGCGCGCCACCTCCTGCAAGCTGCCCGCGCCCTACTGCGCCATGCTTCAGGAGAAGCTGGCCCTGCTCACCGCCTGCGGCCTGACCATCTGCTCCCAGCAGAACCTGGCCGGGGCCATCCTGGACGGGGCCTGCCCCGCCTGCGACGCGCCCGTTCCCGCCCCCGCGCCGGAGCCCTGCTGTCCGGCCAAGGAGCTGCACCTGGAGAAGCGGGTGATCACAGAGCGGGACGTCACCGCCGCCGACGCGGATAAGGTCACCTGCATCCACATCGGCGAAAAGGCCATTCTGACCGCGCTGGCCGCGGAATACGCGAAATCCAAGGGCATCCGCCTGATCCGCGGCGCGGCGCGCTGACTGGTTCTCGGCCCATCGCCCGGACGAAATGAGGGAAATTCATGCAAGTGGCAAAAGTGATCGGAAACATCTGGGCGACCCGGAAAGAGGAAAAGCTGGCCGGCCTGAAGCTGCTGCTTGTCCAGCCCATCAACCCCCTGACGGGGGAGCTGTACCGCATCCCCCTGGTGGCCGCCGACATCATCGGCGCGGGCGTGGGGGAGACGGTGCTGGTGGTTGGCGGCAGCTCCGCCCGGAGCGCGGCCGGGGACATGAAAACCCCGGTGGACGCCACCGTGGTGGGCATTGTGGACGACCAGGACGTGGACGCCAGCGTTTTGCAGCAGGCCTGAGCCCCCGGACCGGGGGCCGGGCCCTGCCGCGGCCCACAAGGAAATAAGGTGAGAGTATGAATTTGACCCAAGCGGTGCGGGAGGCCGGCGTTGTGGGCGCGGGCGGCGCGGGATTCCCCACCCATGTAAAGCTCAACGCCTCGGCGGAGTGCTTCATTGTCAACGCCGCCGAGTGCGAGCCGCTGATCGAGACCGACAAATACCTGTGCCGCACCTTCCCGGAGGAGGTGGTGGCCGCGGCCGCGGCCATCGCCGCCCACCTGGGAGCCAAGCGGGCGGTCATCGCCCTGAAGGGCAAGTACCGGGAGGAGATCGCCGCCCTGGAGGGGGCGATCCAAAAGCTGGGGGCCAAGGTGGAGATCTTCCAGATGGCCACCTTCTACCCCGCCGGGGACGAGCAGACCATGGTTCAGCAGGTCACCGGGCGCAGCGTGCCCGAGCGGGGCCTGCCCCTGGACGTGGGCTGTGTGGTGGACAACGTGGGCACCCTGCTCAACGTCCTCCAGGCCCTGAACGGCGACCCCGTCACCGACAAATACCTGTCCGTGGTGGGCGAGGTGAAGGATCCCGTCATGCTCCACGTGCCCATCGGCACCCCGCTGTCGGAGTGCGTCGCGGCGGCGGAGCCTGTCCTGACGGACTACGCCGTTATCGTGGGCGGGCCCATGATGGGCAAGCCCCTCACCGCTCCAGAGGACATCGCCGCCGCCGTGGTGACCAAGACCACCGGGAACATCATCGTCCTGCCCCGGGACCACTACCTGTTCCGCCGGGCCCAGCTCAGTCTGGACGCCATCCGGCACCAGACCAAGAGCGCGTGCATCCAGTGCCGTATGTGCACCGACCTGTGCCCCCGCTATCTCATCGGGCACCAGATCCGGCCCAACCTGGTGATGCGGAACCTGTGGCGGGAAAAAACCATCACCGGCGACGGCGATTACCTGGCCGCCTTCGGGGACGCCGCCAACTGCTGCGACTGCGGCGTGTGCGAGATGTTCGCCTGCCCCATGGGGCTGTCCCCCCGGCGGGTGAACCAGTACATCAAGGGCCAGCTGCGCCAGAAGGGCATCCAGGTGCCCCGGAACATGGAGCCCCAGGCCCGTCCCTTCGTGGACGACCGCAAGACGCCCACCGGGCGGCTCATCGCCCGCCTGGGCCTGGCCCAGTACGACGGCAAGCACGCCCACGCCTGCAAGACCCTGGAGCCGGAGCGGGTGACCATCCCCTTCCAGCAGCACATCGGCAAGCCCGCCGTCCCGGTGAAGTCCGCCGGGGACACGGTGCGCCGGGGCGAGCTGCTGGCCCAGGCGGCGGAGGGTCTGTCCGTCAACATCCACGCCAGCATCGACGGCGTGGTGGAGCAGGTCACCGGAACGGGCGCGACCATCAGAAGAAAGGAGTGAGCGTATGAGAACGGCTATCGGAATGGTGGAGCTGAACAGCATCGCCAAAGGCATTGAGACCTGCGACTATATGGTAAAGGCCGCTCAGGTGGAGCTCATCCGCTCCTCCACGGTGTGCCCCGGCAAGTACCTGATCCTCATCGCCGGGGACACCGGCGACGTGCGGGCCGCCATGAAGGAGGGCGAGAGCCGGGGCGGCGAGTGCGTGGTGGACACACTGCTGCTGCCCAACGTCCACCCCCAGCTCATCCCCGCCATCAGCATGGCGACCCAGACGCCCCCCCTGGGCGCGGTGGGCGTGCTGGAGTTCTACTCCGTGGCCTCCGCCATCACCGCCGCCGATATCGCCGCCAAGGCCGCCAACATCACCCTGATCGAGGTGCGCATCGGCTACGCCATCGGCGGCAAGGGCTGCGTCACCCTCACCGGGGACGTGGGCGCGGTACGGGCGGCGGTGGCCGCCGCCACCCGGGACGCCCAGCTTCTGGTGGGCACCACCGTTATCCCGCGGCCCGCTAAGCAGGTGTTCGATTCCCTGCTGTAAGGCTCTTAAACCCGTCTTTAACGGGGGCTTTCGCTCCTGTCAAAAGAGAAAACTTAGAGGAGGAACATACATGAGCGTTTTCACTGAAAGCTTCGGCGCATGGGTGTCCGGCATCTCTATCAACTCCGTCATTATGATGATCATGATGATCTTCATGCTGGTGGGCGCGATTGATAAGATCATGGGCAACAAGTTTGGCTACGGCGAGGAGTTCGAGAACGGCTTCAACGCCATCGGCCCCCTGGCCCTGTCCATGGCCGGCGTCGTGGCCGCCGCCCCCGTGCTGGCCACTCTGCTGGAGCCCGTGCTCGGCCCCATCTACTCCGCCATCGGCGCGGACCCCGCCATGTTCGCCACCACCATCCTGGCCTGCGACATGGGCGGCTACCCCCTGGCGATGGAGCTGGCGGAGACGCCCGCCTTGGGTAACTTCGCCGGCCTGATCCTGGGCACCATGATGGGTCCCACCATCGTGTTCACCATCCCCGTGGCCCTGGGCATCATCTCCAAGGAAGACCGCTCCTACCTGGGCGCGGGCGTCCTGGCTGGTTTGATCACCGTCCCCATCGGCTGCATCGTGGGCGGTCTGGCCATGAACATGACCGAGTTCAAGATGGATATCCGCACCATCCTCATCAACCTGGTGCCTGTCATTGTTATCGCGGGCCTCATCGTCATCGGCCTGTGGTTCGCCCCCGCCGGGATGATCAAGGGCTTCAACGTGTTCGGCACTGGCGTCACCATCGTGATCACCGCCCTCACCGCCATCGCCGTGTTCCAGCAGATCACCGAGATCAAGTTCCCCTTGTTCGACGTGATGGCCACCGTGGATCCTGAGATTGGCATGACCCCGCTGAACAACGGCCTTCTGGTCTGCGGCCAGATCGGCATCGTGCTGATCGGTGCCTTCCCCATGGTGAAGTGGATCACCAAGACCTTCGGCGGCGCGCTGGGCAAGCTGGGCGGCGCGCTGGGCATGGACGAGAAGGGCTCCGCCGGACTGGTGGCTACCCTGGCCAACAACATCGCCATGTTCAACATCATGGGCGAGATGAACCCCAAGGGCAAGCTGCTGAACGTGGCCTTCGCCGTGTCCGCCGCCTTCGTGTTCGGCGACCACCTGGGCTTCGCCGCCGGCAACGAGCCGGAGATGATCTTCCCCATGATCGCGGGCAAACTGGTGGCCGGTATCACCGCCCCCGCCAACTGAGCGGGCTCGCTGAGAGGGATGCTCCCGGCCGGGAGATCCGGTCCGGAGACTGATCCATGAGGTCAGGCCCATGCGCGAGCGCGTATGGGCCTGATTTTTTTCAAAGAAGAGAAGAAAGGGAGGCCCCCAATGGAAGACATTCTGAGCGCCAAGTCCGGTATTGGCGGATTTTTCTCCAATTTCGGCACCGCCCTGGCCAGGGGCGACTGGTCTGTCAAGCTGTCCCTGCTCTGGTGGGGCGCGGGCTACGCCCGGCGCAGGCAGTTTGCCAAGGCCCTGCTGATGACGCTGGTGGAGGCGGGGGTGGCAGCCTTCACCCTCCTGTTCGCCATGCAGTACGTGCCCAAGTTCGGCACCCTGGGCACGGTCCAGGCCGAGCAGGTCTTTAACATCGCCACCATGAAGGCGGAGTGGAACGATTACGACAACTCCTTCCTCATCCTGCTGTTCTCCCTGTTCAGCTTTGTGGTCTGGTTCGCCGCCGCCGCGGTCTGGATGCGCAACGTGGTCAACGTCTACCGCCTCCAGCTCCAGGCGGAGGCCGGCCGGCACGTCAACACCTTCGCGGAGGATCTGCGCTCCTACCTGGACGAGAAGTTCCACATCACCCTGCTGGCCCTGCCCGCACTGGGCGTGGCGGTGTTCACCGTCATCCCCATCCTCCTGCTGATCCTGGTGGCCTTCACCAACTACGACCAGCAGCACATGCCTCCCACCAACCTCTTCTCCTGGGTGGGTATCAACAACTTCGTCACCCTCTTCAGCGGCGGCAGCCGCGTCACCCTGGGCTTTGGCTACGCCTTCGTCCGGGTGCTGGGCTGGACGCTGGTGTGGTCCCTTTTCGCCACCTTCACCACCTACATCGGCGGCATCCTGATGAGCCTGCTGCTCAACAACAAGATGGTCCGCTGGCCCAAGCTGTGGCGCACCATGTTCATGGTCACCATCGCGGTGCCCCAGTTCGTGTCCCTGCTGCTGATGCGCAACTTCTTCTCCAACGGCGGCATCGCCAACACCATCTGCGCCAACATCGGCCTGACGGGCTTCCTGCGGGACATCGGGGCCATCTCTACCGCCTACATCCCCTTCCTGTCCGCCCCCGGCTGGGCCCATGTGATGATCATCCTCATCAACATCTGGATCGGCGTACCCTACCAGATGCTCATCGCCACCGGCGTTCTGATGAACCTGCCCGGCGACCAGCTGGAGAGCGCCCGCATCGACGGGGCCAACCCCTACCAGACCTTCCGGCACATCACCATGCCCTACATGCTCTTCGTCACCGGACCCGCCCTGGTCACGGATTTTGTGAAGAACATGAACAACTTCAACGTCATCTATCTGCTCACCCAGGACGTGTATACCACCACCAACCAGGTCATGGCCAACGCCCAGGCCAGGGAGGTGGACCTGCTGGTGACGTGGCTGTTCACTCTGACCCAGGATTACTACAACTACAAGATGGCGTCGGTCATCGGCATCATGGTCTTTGTGGTCTGCGCCGTGATCACGCTGGTGGCGTTCAACTTTATGATCCGCGGAGATAAGGAGGAGGGGTATCAATGAGCGGCAAAAAGATCGCCCGCAAGGTTTTATTCAACGTTCTCATCGCGGCCCTGGCCATTTTCTGGCTCATTCCCATTGTCTGGCTGGTGTGCACCTCCTTCAGCGCCTACTCCGGCATGAACACCAGCACCTTCTTCCCCGCCCAGTGGAGCGCGGAGCACTACCTGAAGCTGCTCCAGTCCGACACGGTCAACCAGTTCACCACCTGGTTCTGGAACACCTTCAAGATCGCCTGCGTCACCTGCCTGGTGTCCACCTTCTTCGTGCTCATGGTGGCCTACGCCATGTCGGTCATGCGCTTTAAGATGCGCAAGCCCCTGATGAACTTCGCGGTGATTCTGAACCTGTTCCCCGGCATGCTGGCCATGATCGCGGTGTACTTCACCCTGAAGACCTTCAACCTCACCAACAGCCACATCGGCCTGATCATGGTCTACTCCGCCTCCTCCGGCCTGGGGTACCTGATCGCCAAGGGCTTCTTCGACACCGTGCCCCGCTCCCTGTGCGAGGCGGCCCGGCTGGACGGGTGCAACGAGGCGCTGACCTTCGTCAACGTGGTCCTGCCCATGAGCAAGCCCATCATCGTCTACACCGTCATCAGCAGCTTCCTCACCCCCTGGATGGATTTCGTCTACTCAAAGATGATCCTCAACGCCGGCATCTCCGAGAACTACACCGTGGCCGTGGGCCTGTACCGGATGCTGGCCAG
>OFGR01001059.1_pt1 | contig 23877 bp, 18 predicted proteins | sample 1521811 | NCBI WGS metagenome assembly OFGR01 (sample SAMEA3504098, study PRJEB24116) | mouse gut metagenome | biome: mouse gut; feature: mouse-associated habitat; material: faeces | place: Denmark | collected 2011
TGTGTCCCCATTTGAACTCCATAGCAACCAGACTATCGGCAGTCTCCTCAATCAAGTCTATTTCCTGCTTATCATAAGTACGCCAAAAATAAAATTCTTTATGCATACCCTCATTGAAATTAGCCTTACGTCTCTCCCCAATAATATAGTTCTCCCATAAAGCCCCTACATCCTGCCGAATAGCGAGTGGTGAGAATGCGCCAATAATTGCATTTCGGATACCATTGTCGTAAAAATACCATTTCCCCGCTTTGGTAACTTCTTTACGTAAATTACGCGAGTATGCACCTAATCTATATTCAACAAAAACTTTCTCTAAAATGTCAAGGTATTTTTCTACCGTCGTCTTACTCATACCCAGTTGTTTCCCTAATTCATCATACGAAACCTCGCTACCCAACTGAAAAGCGATAATACGCAATAAATCACGCATCTTGCTTGAGTTCTTCAATCCATCAATAGTCAATATATCTTTCAATAAATATGCCCCTACAATATCGCGCAGATAATCTTTCTTCCGCTCGAAATCAGTCATCATTACAACTTCAGGATAAGAGCCATAAATCAAACGCGATTCCAGGTTCTGGCGAGTTTCAATAGCGGTTTCTGTTTGTGATATCTCACGCTGTGAGAATGGTGTTAATAAAAACTGAGTACTACGTCCGACCAATGGCTCTCCTGCCTTATTCAAAAGATCGAAGGAAGATGAACCACTTGCAAGCACACTTATACCTGGTATCTCATCAACAATTAATTTTATAATATTACCTATATGAGGAATATTTTGCGCTTCATCTATAGCTAATAAGTCGATCCCATCTAATATCAGCAACTATACTGGCAAATTTTACATAAAAAAAGCACTCTATAATGGCGATTTTTACATCACCACAAAGAATACTTTTATCATTTTCCTTGGCTCTCAGCAAATACCGGCTGCGGAGAAAAGCCGGCGGTAATATTCCGCTTTCTTATCGAGCCGCATAGGAAACGCCCGGCTTGTAGATGGCATACGCCATAGCTCCAGACCTGTATCTGATCTAACACACTCTCCCATAGCCGGAACCGCAGTTGATGTAAGCGATGCCACAACTCCCGCCGCTTTCTCGCCTGTTGTGGCCACTACCTTGCACCGAGGCATCCTCGCCAACAGCGAGTCGAGATCCACCGGTTCGACCACTTCAAGAAACTTATCGGAAGCATTGTCCTTGAGCCTGCGTATACGGTGGCATGTGTCGTGAAGCGCTATGTGCTTCGCGTCGAGCAGAGCACGTATAGCATCCACATCGAAGACTTTGGAATCAGCATTGTAAAGAGCCAACCTGTCGCCAAAGAATATAAGCCCCATCATATACCAGAAATCATTTGTCCTGTTCGGATAATAGAAATCCATAGACCAACGTTTAGGCTGTGGAGGAAACGTACCCATGATCAGGACACGGGCATCATCAGGCACGTATGGTTCCCACGGATGCGTCTCTATAATATCTGCCATCATCCGAGAGTTTCTTCCACGACACGGGCATTATTATGCTCCTCATCGCGCGATGAGTAAAGAAGCGTCACCACATTATGTCCGCTAAGATGACGCCGGAATTCTGTGAACGGCGCAGAATGTTCCAGTTCATATAAATATCGGCGCTCAAATTCCTGCCATCTGCCCTCAGGATCGGCATGAAACCACTTGCGCAGACCATCGGATGGCGCTATATCCTTGTCCCATAAATCGTAATGGAACGTTTCGTGCGACAGTCCGCGCGGCCACAGACGGTCTACGTAGACCCGGAATCCATCTGCCGGCGACACCGGATCATATACTCTTTTCAGTTTTATCTCCATAGACTTTAATATATTTATATTAAAACGCATACCTCCTCCGCAATGTTGTGCGCCGAATGTTTTCCATCCTAATATAAAATATAAAGAGCGCAGGAGATTAAACATGCCAAGCGCTCTTTATATTAGTAATATGAACTTCGATATGTTCTATTTCACGATTTCTTTTGTTGTATTCGTGCCTTGACGGACAATGTATACATGTCCTGAAGCCGGATTGGAGATCTTCATACCCTGAAGATTATAGTAGACTTTAGGTTCGCAGGTATTGTCGGTTATTATATCGGTTACTCCTACTGATGATGGCAACTTGATTGTGACGGCCTCACTATTGGCATAGCCCCAACGCTCGCTGTCAGGCTCACGCAGCAGGAGCATGCCGGCAGGCAGTGTGATCACACCATCAGCCATAGTGCCATAGTAGTCTGAATCTGTTTCCTCGTCGTTCTGACTGTTAGCAAATGGAACAGAGGAAATGATCTCATCTCCATCTCCACAGTCGATACCAAGCGGAGATTCATGCACAAACACCTTGTCGGCATCGGTAGCGTCCACCGTGATATAGTGGTTATGCTCCTCATGATTGATCAAGTGGTTATATTCCTGGCAGAAACCCGACTTGTCATCATAGGGATTAACGAGACGGAACAGACCGGGAGTCGACACACTTTCCTGAATCTCCACATCATATTCCATAGAATACAAGTCTGAATATACACCGGAAAGAACACCTTCTTTATAGACAGCGTTGCCGAGCGAACGCCACTTATCCGGCTCATCCGCTATAGTGTAGAAGCGGCGGACAACACCCTGCGCATATTTGCCTTCATCGTCGAGAGTCACTGCTATAAACGAATTTATCGCGGTCTCGTCGCTACCCATATCAAGGACCAGTGGTTTTGCTACAGGAACAGCCAGTTCTGTACCTTCCTCTGCCACGAAATCAAAAAGATCATTGCTGGCTGTCATAGCGCCTTCAGCAACCATGTATTTCACTTTCGTGACATCATTACCTGTAGTAAACTTGAACCACAGGCTTCCTTCTGCCTCACACGTAGGTGACATGATGCTGATGCTGTAATCCTTAGAGCCAGGAAGAGTGATCACCGTAGGATAGACCGTCTCCCACGAATATCCGAAATCATCAGCCGATGTTCCGGTAAGCGGATCATCAATCGTAAGAACGCCGTTCACAAACACGTTGCCTGAAAAATATTCCTTGTATTCCTCTTTGGTGAACTCAAAGAAGTCTATATAATATGCCTCAATGCTTCCGACCCAGACATCTCCAATATCACTGTCGGTATAACCGCTATATTGTATAGGAATAATCACCAGTTCCGGATCCGCCCCGTCAATTACAATGTCTGTCTCGGTCTCGTTTTCATTATATCCAAGGAACAAGAACCTATCGGAAGTATAGGGGCTTTTCATACGGTACATACCCTTCACCGACGCACTTTCCTCAAATTCTACCTCGAACGCATAGTGCGACGGATCGACCATAGACGCTGTCACCCAGCCGTCCTCAAACTTACCTTCGCCTATCGACTGCCAGTCTGTGATTTCCTCCACTGCACGCGAAGCTGCCTGAGTGCGCAGCTGCTTTCTCAGTTGCGGGTCTTTAACATTGATGCGCACCATACCAGACCGGGTGAATTCCACCTCGGTAGAAGAACTGCGCATGGCCATCTTTACAAAGCTCTGCCTTGCAGAGACCTGAACGGCGAGTGCCGCAATCAGTATCGCCATGAAGATACAGATTCGTCTCATAATATCTGTTTTTTAAGATCGTTAATGCTTCGTATATCTGATAAACATTACCTTACAATGACTTTCTTCACGTCCTTACCCTGACGGACAATATAAATCTGTCCTCCGACAGGATTAGTCACCTTCATGCCCTGCAGGTTGAAATACTCGACCGGAGCATTCTCGGATGTTGTGTCGGTGAAGACATCACGGATTCCGACAACTTCGTCAGGAAGGGTGATCGTTGAAGACATTGTGCCTGTATTGTAGTATGCATTCGAATTAGTCTCATACTCGCTGTCGGCAGGAGCTTCAGGCCAGCGGATCTTGCATGCACCGGAAGAAATGGATATTACATTGCCCTCCATAGTTATCGGGTCGGAATTATCACCAAGCGCCGAGATACTTACCAGATACACATCGCCATCTACCTCATCTTTCACTCCGATATTTTGGTATGGAATGTGTATATTTTGCCTGTCAGTAAGATCAAGAGTAAGGGTGCTTTTGGAATCATAAGGGAAAGCTTTTTTCAGACGAATCAGATTATGGTCTTCAACATTAATCTGGACCGTGCATTTCGTAGTGATTGGTGTTTCCGACTTAGAGTAAGTCTCTGTCAGTATTCCATCGGAAAACACAGCCACACCTGCATCTTCCCAATTAGGATCAGGTGCTTGCGCTGTGATTTCGTTGTATGCGCACAGATTGAACCACCCCATACGATCACCCGTTGTAAGGTTGTGTGCTGATATTCCGAACAAGAGATTGCGCGGAACAGAGTAACCATTCTCAGTGAGTGTGAAAACCAGATCACCGTTATAGTCTACAATCTTTCCGCTCTGAATCTCGCAAAATGACAACTTTGTATTAACATAGCCAATTCCGGTAGCATTCAACTGTCCGAGATCCTGTGTCCGGAACGTGATTGTATTGGCAGCCAAATCAACAGTACCTATAATAGATATATTGTTCAATATGCCTGTCACAGAAATCTGATTGTCCTGACCGTCTACAGCAGCGAAATCAAGTGTCCCGTCCACATAGCTTCCGTCTCCGAGGGGAGCATAGTACGACCAGTCGAAAGAGCCTTCGAATTCAGAAATACTGGCGGCACGCGACGGCGACGTCTTAACTTCCGGAGCAATGGCCGCAGCGTTGCCAAACACTGCAGGCGTAAGAACCTTTTCAGATACAGGGACGGCTGACGGAGTGCCTTGGTATAGCACAAAATCTTCTGCGTTAGCGCCTACAGCAATGGCTGTAGCAACAATCAGGGAGTAAAATTTTTTCATAAAAAAAGGATTGATAAATAATTGGAATTTGAATCTAATAAATGCGGACATAATGTACCACTGAAACACGTGTAAGTACTTTATGCAATCTCGAGTGTAAGCATTTGCAAATTTATATCTGCTAAACATATTTTGCAACATTTTTCTTAATTATTTTCAAATTTATTTTACAAATGCCATTTTGATACTCAATATTCGTTTCCAGATGTCAACCATCCACCGGAAAACACCGCAGATACCGGACGAGGCATCCATTACATCACATTCCGCTATCTCACGATATCGCTGAACGTAATAGTTTAATTATCTATAAATAATGTATATGTATGACGGTTTTTTCGTAACTTTGCTCATTCCAAATGGCAGCGCCGCATGCAAGCGTCACGCCTGAATATTTATCTGAAACAAAATTCAAATCATAAAAATTATGGCAAGCAAAGCATTACTGATGATTCTCGACGGATGGGGCATTGGCGACCATTCGAAAAGCGACGTTATCTCCGTGACACCAACCCCCTACTGGGATTACCTGCTGAAGACATATCCCCACTCGGAACTTCAGGCATCAGGCGAGAATGTCGGTCTGCCCGACGGACAGATGGGCAACTCGGAAGTAGGACACCTCAACATCGGAGCCGGACGCGTACTATATCAGGACCTTGTGAAGATCAACAAGGCTATCAAGGACGGTAGCATCATGGACAACACAGAAGTTCGCTCGGCATTCTCCTATGCCAAGGAACACAACGTAGGCATACACTTCATGGGACTGACCTCGACAGGCGGTGTGCATTCGTCGCTCGACCACGTATTCGCCCTGTGCGACATAGCCAAAAAATACGAACTTGAGAAAGTATTCCTCCACTGCTTTATGGACGGCCGCGACACCGATCCCCGCAGCGGCAAAGGCTTCATTGAAGAAGTTGAGAAACACTGCTCTGAATCGGCCGGAGTGATCGCTTCTATCGTAGGTCGATTCTACGCTATGGACCGCGACAAACGCTGGGAGCGTGTCAAGGTGGCCTACGATCTGCTCGTGCATGGCGAAGGCAAACAGGCAACCGACATGGTTCAGGCCATGCAGGAAAGCTATGACGCAGACGTCACCGACGAATTTATCAAGCCTATCAACAACTCCACCGTAGACGGCACTATAAAGCCCGGCGACGTGGTGATTTTCTTCAACTACCGAAACGACCGTGCCAAGGAGATCACAACCGTACTCACACAGCACGATATGCCTGAGCAGGGAATGAACACCGTACCCGGACTGCAATTCTACTGCATGACGCCCTACGACTCGTCGTTCGAGAACGTTCATATCCTGTTCAACAAAGAAAACGTCGACAACACAATCGGTGAATATCTTGCCTCACTCGACAAGCGCCAGCTTCACATCGCCGAGACCGAGAAATACGCCCATGTGACATTCTTCTTCAACGGAGGACGTGAGACACCATTTGCCGGTGAAGACCGCATTCTCGTACCATCGCCGAAAGTAGCAACCTACGACCTCAAGCCCGAGATGAGCGCCTACGAAGTTAAAGACAAACTCGTGGAAGCTATCAGCAAGGATGAGTACGACTTCATAGTAGTGAACTTCGCCAACGGCGATATGGTAGGCCATACCGGTATCTATCCCGCTATTGAGAAAGCAGTGGAGACAATAGACAACTGTGTGCGCGACGTAGTGGAAGCAGCCAAGAACACAGGCTACAGCGTCATCATCATCGCCGACCACGGCAACTGCGACAACGCGATAAATCCCGACGGAACACCGAACACTGCCCACTCGCTCAATCCTGTTCCCTGCGTATATGTATCCGGCGATACAGATGCTACCGTTGAGAACGGCATCCTTGCCGACGTCGCTCCCACGCTACTGCACATCATGGGACTGCCGCAGCCTAAGGAAATGACAGGCCACAATCTCATCAAAGATTAAAAACTTGTTTTATAATACACATACAGCCGGTTCGTAATGGAACGAAGTCCGGACGGACTGCATTTCCTACGGACCGGCTTTCCACATACCAATCATTATGAAAACAAATTGCAAGCTACTTGCTCTGACCATAATACCAATGTCAATAGCATCATGCGGCTCAGGGACAGGCAATATAAAATATCCCAAAGCACCACAGGACAGCACAGTGGATGTCTACTTCGGCACAGAGGTACGCGATCCCTATCGTCCGCTCGAGAACGATACCGCAGAGGCCACACTCCAGTGGGTGAAAGCCGAAAACGATCTTACAGAAGCATATCTGTCGGAAATTCCTTTCCGTGACAACATCAGGAAGCGCCTGACCGCACTCAACAACTATAAAAAAATAGGTATGCCATCGCGAGAGAACGACGGCAACATCTATTTCTCAGAGAACGACGGTCTGAAGAATCAGTCTGTGATCTACCGTCAGATCGGCGACAGCACTGAAGTCTTTCTTGATCCCAACACATTGTCAGACGACGGAACTGTGGCCCTTACCGGCATATTCATGTCGCCCGACGGCAAATACACAGCCTATACCATCTCGAGAAGCGGAAGCGACTGGACTGAAATCTACGTTATGGACACAGCCACACGCGAACTGCTGTCCGACCACATAGAATGGGCTAAATTCACAGGTGTATCATGGCACGACGGAGGATTCTTCTACAGCGCCTACCCACGCCCCGAGGCAGGAAAGGAATTCTCCAACGCCAACGAATACCATTCAATCTACTACCACAAGCTCGGCACACCGCAGTCCGACGATACCGTAGCCTATGAGAACCGCGAGCAACCGCTCTATTTCCATTCGGCATACGTGCCCGAAAACCAGCCGTACCTGCTTGTCTCTGTTGGAGGCCAAGGCATCGGCGATGGACTTATTTTCAAAAAACTCGGCGACAAAAATGCGACATGGCAGACCGTACAGCCCTCTCAGGACTATCTGTTCAACGTCGTGGGCGTACGCGACGGACTTATCTATGCTCTCACAACAGACGGAGCGGAAAACCGTCAGCTCATCACAGTGCCTGTAGACAAGCCTTCGCGCGAGAATTGGAATGTACTCGTACCCGAAGACAAGAACAGTGTGCTCGTCGATGCTGAATTCTCCGGCAAAGACAAGATGATGCTGACCTACGACGTAGCCGGCACAAACCACTTGTATATCTACGGCCGCGACGGCAAACGCATCAATGAAGTCGAGTTGCCGACACTCGGATCTGTGAGCGTATCAGCCAATGGTAAGAACGACGACGTATATTACAGCTTCTCATCGTTCAACTTCCCGCCGTCAATCTACAGCCTCGACACTGCCAACGGCAATAGTACCCTGTTCAAGTCCACTGATATAGAAGGGTTCAACCCCGAAGATTATGTCGTTGAACAAGTGATGTATCCCTCTACCGACGGCACAATGATCCCGATGTACCTTACATATAAGAAAGGTATCGAGCGCAACGGCAAGAATCCAGTATATCTCTACGGCTACGGTGGCTTCAACATCACTCTGCACCCGTCATTCTCCCCCAACCGGCTGATCTGGCTTGAAAACGGTGGAATATACGCGCAGGCCGGACTGCGCGGTGGTGCGGAATATGGCGAGAAATGGCACGAGATGGGCACAAAGCAGAACAAGCTAAATGTGTTCAATGACTTCATTTCTGCTGCCGAATATATGATCAAGGAAGGATGGACAAATCCCGAACTGCTCACCATCGAAGGCGGCAGCAATGGCGGACTCCTCGTAGGCGCAACCGTTAACCTCCGTCCTGACCTGTTCAAAGTAGCCATACCTCGTGTAGGCGTAATGGATATGATGCGCTACCACCTGTTCACTATAGGTTGGAACTGGGCAAGCGACTATGGCACAAGCGCCGACTCTCCCGAGATGGCACAATATCTGCTGAGATATTCTCCAGTTCATAACATCAGCAACGACGGTACTCCATATCCGGCCATCATGGTTACAACTGCCGACCACGACGACCGTGTCGTGCCGGCACACAGCTTCAAATATGCAGCCACACTGCAGGCTTCTGACACTGGAGACGCACCAAAGCTCATCCGCATAGATTCCAAAGCCGGACACGGCAGTGGCAAACCCGTGGCCAAGGTAATCGACGAATATACAGACATTTATTCTTTCATTTACCACAACCTCGGAATCTCGCCGAAAGAATGATGCGACGGCATATCATCTTATCAGCAATAAGTCTGCTCTCCATCCCGGTGCTTCTGCAAAGTTGCTTTACCGGGGTGGAGAGCACTCCTAAAATAACCTCGTCGGAAGTCAGGAAACAGCACGTAGTGTCAACTCCCGAGATGGAATATCTGTCGGACATAACGGCAGAACCTTTTGCCGAATGGCTGCCGGGAAAACCATTTTATGTCACAGACAGCAAGATAGGCATCATTTTCACCCCATCGCAAGGAGTCGGACAACAAGGAATAAACGTCGGAGACACTATCACATATCTGAGGTATCAGGAAGCCCTGTCTGTCACAGGCGACAGTGTGACAGACATAGTGCTTGCCAAAGACGATACATCGCTCACCTACCGTGTCAATGCATCCGCGTCGCAACTCAGAAGACGCAAACAGGTCGAGATACCGTTCACAATTGAAATGAACATCATCGCCGATGCACGCCACAAGATCTCAGACAAAAACTTCTATATCCTGACGCCTCTGTGGTACGACAATGAGGAACGTCCCGTCGACGGACTACGGTTCACTGAAGTGCGCGTGACCGACGTACTGCCCGGAAACCATGTCTATCCATTGAAAGTAATGTTCACAACTGCAGATACCGGGCTTGAACGCTGTGTATTCCTCTCGCTGTCTGATCCGGAAAACTCGACAATGCGCAATTTCGCCAAAGTATTCGCCCTTAGCGATCCACATCTGCGCTATCCCTCGATATCAGACACCAATTGGCATCTGATCCAGAATTCAAAAGTAGCCCTCGGCATGACCCGCGACGAATGTCGTCTGGCTCTGGGATCTCCGTCCGAACTTGACCGAAGACCATCCACTGCGGGAGTCTACGAGATATGGAACTACGACGACGGACAATACCTTATATTCCAAGACGGATTACTCACCAGATTCCGCAGATGAAACTTACATTCTTAGGCACAGGCACATCTACCGGAGTACCGCAGATCGGATGCGGATGCTCTGTATGCACATCATCAGATCCACGCGACAACAGACTACGCTCATCGGCATTGCTAACGACCGACGACGGAAGCAATATCCTCATCGACTGCGGACCGGATTTCCGTACACAGATACTGCGTGCCGGCTCGCCCGAAATAGATTGCGCCCTGATCACACACGAGCATTACGACCACGTAGGCGGTATGGATGACCTACGACCATATACATATCCCGATGGCTTCGACATATATTGCAGGGCAGACGTGGCAGAGGATCTGCGCCGACGCATCCCGTACTGCTTCGCACAGTCGCCTTACCCCGGCGTGCCACAACTGCATCTGCATGAGATAACACCGGGCAACCCGTTCCGCATCAAGGCTACAGAAACCGGAATCCTACCTGTTGAGATCATGCACTGGAATCTTCCGATATTAGGATTCCGCATCGGCAACCTCGCATACATAACAGACTGCAAGACCATGCCGGACGAGACAGTGCGCCAGATTCAGGGAATAGACACACTGGTGCTGAACGCACTGCGCATCGAACCACACAACTCGCATCTGAGTCTGTCTGAAGCAATTGAACTGATAATGCGTATAAAGCCAAGGATCGCGTACCTGACGCATCTGTCTCACCAGATGGGACTGCATGCAGAGGTGGAACGTAGTCTGCCGTATAATGTACGCATAGCCTACGACGGACTGTGTGTCGAAATCAATTGAAAAACATCTATGCAAGACCGTCAATTTAGACGGTTTTGTCGTATATTTGCAGAATAAAACCCAAAACGCTTGAACATGAATGTTGTAGACAGATTTCTTCAATATGTGAAGTTCGACACCCAGAGCGACGAACTCACCAATATGACACCCTCGACACCCGGGCAGATGGTATTCGCCGAATTCCTGAAAGGCGAGATGGAAAAGCTCGGTCTCAAGGATATAAGCCTCGACGAGAACGGCTACCTGATGGGTACACTGCCAGGCAATATCACAGACAGGAAAGTGCCTGTGGTCGGATTCATCGCCCATCTCGACACATCACCCGACATGTCGGGACACAATGTATCTCCCAGAATCGTTAAAAACTACGATGGCGAAGATATAACGCTGAACGCAGACAAGGGCATAGTGCTCAGCCCATCGCAGTTCCCCGAACTTCTTGACTATAAAGGCCAGGATCTGATCGTAACCGACGGCAACACTCTGCTCGGAGCTGACGACAAGGCCGGCATAGCCGAAATAATGTCGGCCGTAGACTACATGATCGCACATCCCGAAATCAAACATGGAGATATACGCATAGCCTTCAATCCCGATGAGGAAATAGGTCAGGGCGCACACAAGTTCGATGTAGAACGCTTCGGTGCAGAATGGGCATATACAATGGACGGCGGGGAAATCGGAGAACTCGAATATGAGAACTTCAATGCTGCCGTGGCACATGTCACATTCAACGGCAGAAACGTACACCCCGGCTATGCAAAGCACAAGATGCTGAACTCAATGCGTGTGGCCACACAATTCGCTATCATGCTGCCACGCTGGGAGACACCCGAGCACACCGAAGAATACGAGGGATTCTATCATCTTGTATCAATCGAAGGTACTGTAGAGAAAACTGTGATCACCTATATCATACGTGACTTTGACCGCGACCGCTTCGAACGCCGCAAAAAGGAACTCGAACACCTCGCGCGTAAGATAAACCATGAATTCCCCGGATGCTGCGAACTTGAGATCAAGGATCAGTATTACAACATGCGCGAGAAGATCGAGCCGGTGATGCACGTGGTTGACATAGCCAAACAGGCTATGGAGAATGCCGGAGTACCACCTAAAGTGACACCAATCCGTGGCGGCACAGACGGAGCACAGCTTTCATTCAAGGGACTCCCCTGCCCCAACATCTTCGCCGGCGGACTCAATTTCCACGGACGCTTCGAATTCGTACCTGTACCATCAATGGAGAAAGCACAGGATGTGATTGTAGAAATAGCCCGTCTGGTAGGTGAACGCCAGTAACACACTCATAATCATAACAGGGCCAACCGGATCGGGAAAATCCGCGTTGGCCCTCGCTTTGGCAAAAAAAATCGGATGCCATATTATATCTGCCGACTCCAGGCAGATATACCGCGACATACCTATCGGCACTGCCGCCCCGACAGCTGAGGATATGCGTCAGGTTCCGCATCATTTTGTAGGCACACTTGATCTCAGCGACTACTATAGCGCAGCAATGTTTGAGGAAGATGTGATGAATCTGTTGCCAAAATTATGGGATCAGTCAGGAGGGTTCGCCATAATGTGCGGAGGTTCAATGATGTATGTGGATGCAATCGCAAAAGGCATCGACAATATGCCGACTGTGAGCGACAGCGTGCGCGCTGAAGCCTACCGGATTTACAACGAAGGCGGCATAGAGGCTGCACGGGCTGAACTTGCACGCTTAGATCCGGTCTACTATGCACAGGTAGATCTCAACAATTACAAACGCATCGTTCATGCCATAGAGATAAGCATGGAAGCAGGTGTTCCTTACTCCACTCTGCGCACAGGGCAAAAGAAATCCCGTCCGTTCGCTATCAAAAAATTTGCCATTGACATGCCCCGTGAAATCCTGTTCGACAGAATAAACCGCAGAACACAGGAAATGATAGCCGCCGGCCTTGCAGACGAAGCCCGCGCAGTAATGCACCTGCGCGATCTAAACTCTCTCAATACTGTAGGCTACAAGGAGATGTTTGAATATCTTGATGGCAGGATGTCGCTCGACGAAGCGACTGAAAAAATAGCCCGTAATACACGCGTGTACGCAAAGAAACAACTAACATGGCTGAAGAAAGATCCTGATACGATATTCCTCAACTGCAAAAGCGATATGATACAATGTATTATGGATAGTATTTAACAACATTTCGACCGTCAGTGCACATTTAATGCCCAACCAGACCCGTAACTTCGCGATACAGATAAAGAAATGTATCAACCTCTCACTCAAAAGTTATGGGTACTATCCACACTTCCGACATTCTTTTCGCGACACTTAGCTGCGGACACAACACAATAAGCCGACGAATACTCACCGGAATAGCCTCAGTTGCGGAAATAGTAAAATTATTACGACCCGACAGCCTCAGCCGGTTCGGACTATACACGCTCGAGATACGCAACTCCACGGCAGGCTGGAGTCACCGCAAGCAACTGACTTTCGGCTTGTGACAGTCAGCGCGGACGCCTAAGCACCCACGGAAAAGGCGATTTTATATATATCGTGCCATCAGCCTTAACGGAATCCAATGCACGGCTTGCCTCTGCGGGATCGTCGGACGACTGCGCAACCACAAAATATTCTTCGCCGGACTGGACGACAAAAGCACCGGGCCACTTCCCTGAATCGACAAGTCTTTCACGCATCGAACGCGCATTGAACAATTGAGAGAACCCGGCTACCACTACACTATATTTCTTTATGCTCTCGCGCGTACCTCCTCCACCTTCTACAGCTTTGACAAAACGGCTCACCACAGGCAGAGATATACTGTCATTGACACGCATCTGGCGTGGTCCGCGTTCGCTCTCTATAGCAGCCACTGTAGCAGAATCAATACCTTCGTTCTGGCGGGCCATCGTGCGCTCATACGCAGCCCTGTAGTTGGCCTCCGTGGTCCGGCATGACGTCAGAGAAAATGCAACGCCTGCAACAACTGCGGCAATCATAGTTTTTTTCATAAGACACAGTATTTATTTAATAACATCCCGCTGACGGGCGAGTTCAATGACTTCAAGATCACGTATGTCCTGACCATCGATCACAAAACGCATAAGTGTGCGCACCTTCTGCCAACCTGCATATCCGGCAGCCCCGGGATTGAGATGCAGCAGTCCGAGCTGCTTGTCGTACATCACCCTGAGTATATGGCTATGACCGGCGACCATCAGTTTGATGCCATCTCGGCGCAACAGCTCGGCCATACCGCGTGAATATCTACCCGGATAGCCCCCTATATGCGTCATCAGGACGTCCACATCCTCAACCTTGAATTCGAGGAGTTCCGGACATCTTCGGCACACCTCGCCATGATCAATATTGCCACTTACAGCACGCACGACCGGCGCTATGGATTCGAGCCTGCGTATGACGTCTATACAGCCTACATCACCGGCATGCCATATCTCGTCGCATCCACCAAGGTGAAGCTGAAAACGATCGTCCCAGCATGAATGTGTGTCCGACAGAAGACCTATCCTTTTCATAACCGCGAAATCAATAAATTATAGTCCTTAAAAAACGCGACTCCGCAAGAGGCGGATAACCTCGGTGCGGAGCCGCTTATTATTCGAACGGACGTTTTTACTCAAACTCGATAAGAACCTGGTCTGTGGATACAACGTCGCCCGGCTCAATGAACACGCGCTTGACTACGCCATCCATCTCAGACATTACATCGTTCTCCATCTTCATGGCTTCGTATACGAAAAGCAGTTCGCCCTTCTTCACAGTCTGACCGGGCTTCACATCCACGGAGATGATCTTGCCTCCCATAGGAGCTTTGAATGTTGGACCGGTGATGGGTTCCATAGCGGCCTTGGGTTCTTCCTTCTTAGGTTCTTCCTTAGGCGCAGCAGCGGCAACTTCCTCACTCCTGCGACGACGCAGGAAGGGATTGGCTACATTAGGCAGAAGTTCCAGAAGCAGGTACTCCTCATTGTTTGACGCAAGTTTCACACCTCCGAGTTCGGGCAACTCGGGATTTTCCGGCTTGCGGTATGATGATGTGTCGTAAGGCTTTTCAATAGGACTGCCGGTAAGCTGCTCGCGGAAAGCAGGATCTACAGGCACAGGTGTATGTCCGTACTCACCCTTCACAAGCGAAATGAACTGGTTGGAGGGGTTGGAATAGTCTGGATTTCCTTTCTTGCGGTCAAGAGCAAGCGATACGGCCTGCGAACCCACAATCTGACTTGTAGGTGTAACCAAAGGTACAAGACCTGCATCACGGCGAACCTTAGGAATAAGCGCCATAGCATCTTCGAGAAGATCGGATGCACCAAGTGCCTTGAGCTGTGCGACCATATTGGAATACATGCCACCGGGAACTTCAGCATTCTTAACCGTAAGGTTAGGTTTGGGGAAGCCGAAATAGTCCTCGATTCCATGACATGCTGCAAGCAGACCTTCTTCGTCGCCGGCCTCAGCACATGCGATTGCACGATCGAACAGAGCATCGATCTCTGCAGGCAGTTTGTCGGCAAGCGGATCGAACGCCTTGGGGAAATGATCTTTGTGAAGATCGAAATCGCTCAGGCTCTCACGAGCGGCTTTAAGCTTGTTGCGGATCTCACCGACAACCTCCATATTAGCCTCAAGCTCTACTCCCATCTTCTTACAGAAGATATATACAAGCTCGATGGCAGGAGCGGCCGAGCCCTCAGCAAACCACCATATATTAGTATCAAGAATATCCACACCATTGAGAATTGCCATCACGGAAGATGCAAGACCATATCCGGGAGTACAGTGAGTATGGAAGTCAACAGGCACTTTCAGTTCGGATTTCAGACGTGAGATAATCGAAGCTGCTCGAAGCGGATTCACCAGACCGGCCATATCCTTGAGTGTGATGATCTTCGCGCCAAGAGCCTCCATTTCCTTGGCTTTCTCTACAAAGTATTCGTCGGTGAAAATCTTCTCAACTTCCACAACTTCGTCTTTCTTGCCGAACAGGCGGGCAAAGAACGACTTCTTGACAGGAGTACCAACTGGTTCATCCTTAGGATCCACGGTGTAGCATACAGCACCGTCGGCGATACCACCGAGTTTATTGATCAGGCGTATGCTCTCCTTCACATTGTCTATATCGTTGAGCGCATCGAAGATTCGCATCACGTTCAAGCCATTGGCAATAGCTTCCTTATAGAAACCCTCGAGTACCGAATCGGGATAAGGAACATAACCGAACAGGTTGCGGCCGCGCGACAAAGCCGACAGAAGCGACTTGCCCTTCATGGCCTTGGAGGCTATGCGCAGACGCTCCCACGGAGATTCGTCAAGGTAACGCATCACTGAGTCAGGGACTGCACCGCCCCACACTTCCATAATATAAAAACCTGCATTCTGATACAGAGGCAGGAGTTTGTCGATTTCTTCCTGTTTCAGACGGGTAGCGAAAAGAGACTGCTGTCCGTCGCGAAGCGTGAGATCACGAATTTGAAGTTTCTTTGTTTTCATAATGAAAGCAGTTGTTTACTGATAAGTGAATTATCTGTAGGTGAAATTATGAGACAAAGTTACGACTATATTCTATATTACGGAAAAAAATCCGTTATTTTTTCACATTTGATGGACAAAGTATCTGTGCGCCGGACATCTATCAGACTGTCCGCATCAAAAGAGCCACGGCAAAATCAAGCATTGTATCGCGTCCCTGAAGTGCAAGTTGCGGATCGAGGTCTACATGGCATCCCTCAGTCGGATCAATACCGAATTCAGTAGTGCGTCCCTCGCTGTCGAGTATCGAACATGCCGAAAAACGCACTCCCCAACCACACGGTATTTCAGAAGAATACGGCATGCCGCTTCCGCCACCGGTGCGGTCTCCCACGATGTATATGCCCGGCAACATTTTCATAATACTCACAAAATTATTAGCGGCAGAGAATGTGCTGCGGTTGGTGAGTACTACAACGGGCTTCATCCATGTGATGTGCGGTTCGGAGACAGGATCATAGTAGTAAGCGAAAGGATCGGAGAAATCGTCATGCCCCGGTCCTGTCTTGTGGCATAGATAACCTGCGAGCGTACGGTTGCGCAGAAAGTGCATCACAAGAGTCTCCACATTGTCAAGTCCGCCACCTCCGTTGTCGCGTATGTCTATTATCAATCCCGAAGCTGTGATCAGACTGCTTAGCATGGCGTCGATATTGCCATGACCAAGTCCGGAATTGAAAGATGGATAGCGTATATAGCCTACATTATCCTGAAGCATGGCATAGGTGACGCTGCCTATATGGTTCTCACTGAAATTCAAATAATACTGCTCCACTAAGCGCTCATCGTAGTTCTGTGGATAATCACTCCACCACTTTGTATAGTATGAGGTATTGAATCCTGACGTAAGATTAGTGTGACCGTCGCGCAGTTCGGCGAGCATCTCAGAACATATGGTGAACAGCTCGCGCGCCGACATTTCATCGTGTATTCTCGGTCTGTAACGGCTGTATACCTCCTGCCAGTCCACATCCTTTTCCTTGAAGAAACAGTAATGTTCGTCGACTATAGTCCACAGAGCCTCGAAATTGCCCACCGGATCATTGTCCCATGAATCAATATGATGGCACGATGCAAGCGACATGATGGCTGCGAGGCTTATTATTATATTTTTCTTCAGATCCATAACAATTCGAATTCGTTCAGAACGCACTTATAATCTTTGTGTCGGCTGACAACCTGCGGCCGGGATACATGGAGATCCATTCGCCTCCTATACCGAATACAAATGCATGCCGCACTATACGGGTATTGATATGACTGACTTTTGTAGACAAGAGATCACACCTGTAGCCAAAGGTGAGCACAGTTCCGCCAAACCTTATATCCGCCATCAAATCGTTGTTCCATCTGAAATAATTCCCCCACCACGCCACATGCGACAGTCCTGAATGGTTGCCCATCCATATCTCGTAATACAATTCGCCATAGTCAGGAGAAAAAAAAGCGCCGGCAAGCGGCAGCGATGTAGTGTAGCGCAGCCCCATTGTCTTACCCCAAAGGGTGAACTTACGGGCCACGTAAGCTGAGGCGTCAACCGTAGCCGATGCCTTTGCTGAGGCTGGATTATTACCGTTGCGCGAGGTATATAGACAGCCGACATCAATCCGGGCACGAGGTCCTGCGCCGACGGTTATCCCTCCAAGCGAATGAAGCGTCCACCTCCTGTACATTCCCCACGAGAAAGCAAGACCGAGATTCCACATTGTTGCATTTCCGGTCAGATTTTCATCACGGTCCACATTTACATTGAGCCGTAGATTCATAAGCCAATCTTCAGGACTGCGCTTGAAAGCCTGCCAACGGTCGTAGCCAAAACCTACACTCCATCCGCTGTATCTGAGAGGAGTAAGATACGTATCCACAATCGACGAACTTCCCGCGTCAAGAGTATAATACGCCGTCACCGGCCTATAGGGCTGCACATCAGCCGAATCAGTTTCGGCTGCCACAGTTGCATTCAGCGACATCGCCAATACAAGCGATAATAATATCCTGAGTATCTTCATGAATCGTGGTGTATCAGAAAAGCCGCTGTTGGCCGGTGAGTTCATCGCGGATCTCATCGTCGGAGACATCCGGACCTATATTTTCAGATTCTTCCAAGTTCTCATCCACTTCTTCCGATTGTGGTTCAGGCAGAGAATCCATCGAAGGTTCAGGCTCGATCTCGACCACTGCGCCGATCTCAAACATTGTGAGTCGTTTACCCTTTGCCTTGCTTGACTTGACACCGATAAATTCAGCAGCATTGACTTCAAGAGGCTCACGGAACGAATCCACACCGCCGAATTCAATTCTGAACCGAGCACCACTTTTGTCAGACAAGGCTATAAGCTCTGTTTCTGGATTCTCGCCGATGAAACGCTGACGCTTCGCCACAGGATCAAGCTGGAAACGCTTTATATATGGATAACCCTGATCTGCATCGTGCAGGATAGCAGTCCAGACTTTGTCAGCCTCGAACTTCTCAATTCTCAGTATATTATCTTCATAATGATTTGTGGACTCAAATCCGCTCGTATAATATGATCCGTCGGCAAGTACCACGAGGACACGATCGTCCGGCGAGAATTCGCCCAACAACTGTCCGCGTCCATCATAATTGAGCCTCAGCACATCAGCATCGAACCACACGTTCAGTCCGCCAAGAGTCGATCTTCCGGCTTCTTTGAGTGAGAAACGGTGTACTGGATTCTTAGTCACCAGATTGCCAAGCGAAGCACGACCCTTTATAGCCAGTTTGCTGAAGTCCACATCGAGTTGGAGTTTCTTTAGTCTCGCATCAGGCTTCAGTATCACTTTCACGACCTCGGCTTCACCGTTGGGATTGGCTGTAAAGTAGCAAACCCGTGTGCCTGGAGCTCCTGGTGTCAGGTTATATTCCTTGTCGCGCGTCACACCGGTGACACTGAAACGCTTCATATAGTATGGACCGTTCTTGCCATTCTGATAGATGGCATTATAGATAGTGCGTGTATCGTTGCGCTTGAATACTGCCACATGTATCACATTTTTGCCTACCGACAGTTTGTCTGCAACCTTGACCACCTTATATCGTCCGTCTTTGTAGAATATGATAATATCGTCGATAGCAGAGCAGTTGCACACAAACTCGTCTTTCTTCAGCATTGTGCCTATAAATCCTTCCTCCCGGTTTATGTAGAGCTTCTCATTAGCCTCCGCAACCGATGCTGCCTGAATGTTGTCGAAACTGCGCACCTGCGTGCGGCGGGGAAATCCCGCACCGTATTTTTCTTTAAGATGCTCATACCACCGGATCGTGTAGTCCACGATGTGATCTATATCACGGGAGTATTCCGCAATCTTTTCGTTGAAAGACGCGATCTGCAGATCAGCCTCATCGGCGTTGAAACGCAATATGCGTTTCATCCTGATCTCGAAAAGCCGCAGAATATCGTCACGGGTCACATCGCGCACAAGATTTTTAGCATATTTGAGTATCTTCGCAGTGACATGCTCAATAGCAGCTTCCATATCCGGCGCCTGCTCATACTCCTTATCCTTATATATACGCTTCTCGATGAAAATCTTTTCGAGTGAGGCGAAATGCAGTTTCTCGCGCACCTCGCCACGCAATATCTCAAGTTCGCGACGTAGTATGTCGGTAGTACGGCTAACACTGTGGCGTAGCAGATCACTCACACCCGCAAAAACAGGTTTTTCCTCGGATATGACACAACAGTTCGGCGAGATGCTGATTTCACAATCCGTAAATGCATACAAAGCGTCTATTGTTTTGTCGGAAGAAGTACCCGGCTGAAGATGCACAAGAATCTGAGCAGTCTCCGAGGTCATGTTCTCAACCTTGCGTATCTTTATCTTGCCCTTCTCATATGCTTCTATGATCGAATCAATAAGAGTCTCGGTTGTCTTTCCAAAGGGTATTTCAGAAATAACAAGGGTCTTGTTATCGATCTTGTCGATCTTGGCCCTCACTTTCACTCTGCCTCCACGCTGACCGTCGTTGTATCTCGCCACATCGATGAATCCTCCTGTGGGGAAATCCGGGTAAAGTTCGAAACTCTCGCCACGCAGACAAGCCACGGCTGCATCAAGAATCTCATTCACATTGTGCGGCAGAATCTTTGAAGACAAGCCGACGGCGATACCTTCAGCACCTTGCGCTAAAAGCAGAGGAAACTTTACCGGCAGAGTCACAGGCTCGCGCTTGCGTCCATCATAGCTGACAGTCCAGTCTGTAACTTTCGCATTGTACAGAGTCTCGAGAGCGAATGTCGACAGTCGCGCCTCGATATAACGTCCTGCCGCCGCTGGAGCGCCTGTAAGGATATTTCCCCAGTTTCCCTGCATGTCGATAAGCAGTTCTTTCTGCCCGAGCTGCACGAGAGCATCCTTGATTGAAGCATCGCCGTGAGGATGATATTGCATCGTGTTTCCGACGATATTCGCCACTTTGTTGAACCTGCCGTCGTCAAGAGTCTCCATTGAATGCAGTATACGGCGCTGCACAGGCTTTAGACCATCATCTATATGCGGGACGGCACGCTCAAGAATCACATAACTGGCATATTCAAGATACCACCGGCGATACATTCCTCGCAGATGATGCGTTATTGAATCGCCGTCGGGATTGAAATGCGGACCTTCGGCGGAGGCCGGCTCCATCAGGGAGTCGGAATTCGCGGTATCACCAGAGATCTCGTCAGGTGTGTCGTTGTAGTCGTCGGGAAATATATCGTCGCTCATAAATACAAGTGAACTATGTGGCAGGGATGTGTTATTTCCCACAAAGTTAGCAAAAATTTAAACGAAAGCCCACTATAACCGCATTAAAAAAGCAGTTTGCCACAAGCAAATTCCACACCCTCAGCTTCGGAAGCATCAGATAGGTATATTGCCTGAGGTCTTTATTCCTTCCATCACAAACTGCGATTCTATGGATGCGATGTTGTCAATCGTGGCAAGGGTATCTATCACAAATTCCTGATAGCGTTTCATAGAAGGAGCATATATTTTGAGCAGGAAATCAAAACGGCCGCCCACATTATAACATTCGGCCACACCCTCGGTACTGCGTATGCGGTCGGTGAATTCAATGACACGCTCGCGGTTCATGGTCTGAAGCTTCACATTGCAGAAGACCATGAACCCAAGATCCAGCTTCTCGGGATTCAATACAGCGCTATAACGCGATATGTAACCCTCGCGTTCAAGACGCCGCAGACGTTCAAACACCGGTGTGGTCGAAAGATTGACTTTGGCGGCCAACTCCTTTGTAGTGAGACGGCAATTTTTCTGCATAGCACGAAGTATAGCCAGATCTGTCTTGTCCAATGTGTTCATAACAATAAAAATATTCTTAAAAGTGCTCGGTTTACTACTATATACAGAATCAAATTCTACAAACATTCGCTAAATTATAAAATATTTCCATAATAAACAGTTTTCTTGCAAGAAAAATTCTGTAACTTTATCTTTGTGAACCGAATTACTTCTACACTTGTATGAGACCTGATAAGAAATACCGTTTCGAGACACTGCAGCTTCATGTAGGACAGGAATCAGCAGATCCGGCAACCGACGCACGTGCCGTGCCGATCTATCAGACAACCTCCTATGTGTTCGGCAGTTGCCGGCAGGCAGCCGACCGCTTCGACCTGAAAGAACCGGGAAATATATACGGACGTCTGTCCAATCCCACGCAGGACGTACTTGAGCGCCGTATAGCGGCACTCGAGGGCGGCAAAGCCGCACTTGCAGTGGCATCAGGTGCAGCGGCAGTAACATATGCCGTCATGAACATAGCAAGAGCAGGCGACCACATCGTAGCAGCCAACAATATATATGGAGGTAGCTACAACCTGCTGGACAATACACTGCCGGCATATGGAATTACTGCTACATTCGTCGATCCTGCGGACATCGCCAACTTTGAGTCAGCCATACAGCCATCGACAAAAGCTGTTTTCGTAGAGACATTAGGTAATCCCAACAGCAACGTCACAGACATACGCGCCATAGCCGACATGGCTCACCGTCATGGTCTTCCACTGATAATCGACAATACTTTCGGGACACCATATCTTGTAAGACCAATCGAACTTGGAGCAGACATCGTTGTCCACTCAGCCACAAAATTCATCGGCGGCCACGGATCGTCGCTCGGCGGGATAATAGTCGATTCCGGCAATTTCGACTGGGCTGCAGCCGGGAAATTCCCTACTCTTTGCGATCCGGATCCATCATATCACGGAACACGATTCATAGACGTAGATCCGCAGACTCCTTTCGTGACGAGAATACGCACGGTGTTGCTACGTGATACCGGAGCAGCTATCTCGCCGCTCAACGCATGGCTTCTGCTTCAAAGCCTTGAGACTCTTTCGCTCAGGGTAGAGCGGCACGTACAGAATGCCATAGAGATAGCAAAACATCTCAACGGACACCCCAAGATAAAGAAAGTGAATCATCCCTCACTGCCCGATCATCCCGACCACGCGCTCTACAACAGTCTGTTTCCCCGCGGAGCCGGATCTATATTTACCATAGAGATAGATGGCGACATAGAGGCCGCCCACAGATTCATAGATAGTCTGGAGATATTCTCGCTGCTGGCCAATGTGGCAGATGTGAAATCGCTGGTAATTCATCCGGCCACAACCACACACTCGCAACTGACTCCGCAGCAGCAGGCCGAGCAAAGCATTTTCCCCGGCACGGTGAGGCTTTCAATAGGCATCGAACACATCGACGATCTGATAGCCGATCTCGACCAAGCTCTTGATAAAGTTTAACTGTATTATATTGTAAAAGCAAATCTATCACCCCGTCCGAGGGGGTCTTATTAATTACATCTGCAATTGTATTAATATCTTTCACATAGTTTTCTATACTCGGAAGAATGGCGCATAATGTGAATTACGCGCCATTCATTTTATCTGTCTATGTGACTATAAATCAGTTTATCTGTGCAATTGTCATGTAGATAAGTGTCACCGGGGCTACAAACAGGAAACTGTCGATACGGTCAAGTACACCTCCGTGGCCCGGAAGCAATGTGCCCGAATCCTTGACTCCGGCAGCACGCTTCAGCATAGACTCGAACAAATCGCCCCATGTTGCCACTGCAGCCACGACTGCTCCATAGACACCCATGTCCACAGCGGATATTCTCTCCGGAATATACGATCTGGCACAGTAGTAATAGACAACTCCACCTATGATGCAGAATACCAGCCCTCCGAAAAATCCTTCCCACGATTTCTTTGGCGACAGACGCTCGAACAGTTTCTTCGATCCGAGCATCGAACCTATGATAAAAGCTCCGGTGTCGTTCAGCCAGATAAGGATAAACATGCCAAGCAGAAGCCATCGTCCTCCGTTCATAAGGCTCATCCATCCCATGCAGCATAGAGGCAAGCCTATGTAGACGAGTGCAAGCATTGCAAACCCGAGATCCACAAGCGACTTCTTCATATCGGCGTTGTAAAGAGCGACTATAGGCCGGCTGAGCATATACAGGACTATGAACATGATCATGGAGATAACTCCCATACCACCGGGAGTGGCGGCAGTAGC
>OFGR01001064.1_pt1 | contig 23754 bp, 21 predicted proteins | sample 1521811 | NCBI WGS metagenome assembly OFGR01 (sample SAMEA3504098, study PRJEB24116) | mouse gut metagenome | biome: mouse gut; feature: mouse-associated habitat; material: faeces | place: Denmark | collected 2011
AATGTCCAAATAAACGGACTTATAAGGGCGACCAACCCATTTTTTGACTAACACCAAATTTTATAATGTTATTCTGATGGTGCTTAATCCCGAGATAAATGTTTATGAATCAGGGGGAAAAATAATATCAATAGCGCCAACTGCAGGGAATACTATAGAAGAGAACATACTCAGAGAAAAAGAGAAGAATAAGATAGATGTTGCCATCAGCTTTTTGGATGATATGAATGACCTCAATATCAGGACAAGAAGGAAAGAACTTGTCATTATTTCACAGCATTCTACTCTGTCCGCAGTACCTATGTTTGACATGGACAGATTGTCGGGGAAATGGAAAAACTATAAATTTGCAGATTATATTGTAACTGTGAGCGAAGGAATAAAGTATGATTTGATACATTCATTGGATATGGGAGAGGTGCCGGTTTCTGCAATTTATAATTACGCCGATACCGATATCATCAGAAGGAAGATGGAAGAAAGCCCGGAATCCGATATAGCTGAGTTTATCAAGGACTCAAAAGTAATACTTAATGTCGGAAGGCTTGCTCCTCAAAAGAACCAAATAGGTTTGATCGATCAATTCGGCAAATTGGCGGAAAAACATAGGGAAGTTAAGTTAGTTATCGTGGGGTCGGGAGAACTGCACGAAAAAATCTTAGAACATATACAAGAGCGAAAACTGCAAGATAAGGTATTTCTGCTTCCGTATTGTGCAAATCCTTTTCCCTATTATAAAATGGCTGATGTTTTTGCTTTTTCATCGGATTTTGAAGGATTGGGAAACGTCTTGCTGGAAGCAATGGCTGTGGGGCTGCCCATTGTGTCAACAGATTGTTTTGCTGGTCCACGAGAACTTCTTGATGATGAATGGCAGGAGTACTCCTGTGTTAGGGAGTATAAGATATGCAAAAGAGGTATTTTAGTGGAAAAAATACAGACAGATCATGATGATTATGTAAAGGCGTTGGAAAGACTGTTATATGATAAAAAACTGCGGGCAGAGATAGCTGAAAATGAACGAATATACATGGATGAGTATTCCAATGAACAAAAGACAAGGCAATGGATAGATATCATTGAAAACGCCTGTATCAGGAATACATTTGTACCGTCTAAAGCTTCTTTGGAAGATATTCCAGATACAAATGTCATTATTTACGGAGCGGGAAAAATAGGAAAAGATGTTTATGAACAACTCTGGAAACATAAGAACATCATTGGCTTTGCTGTATCAGATTCCGATGGGAACCCGGGTACAATAAACGGCATTAAGGTGGATGTGATAGAGCATTATATAGAATATACCGAAACAGCCACCGTGGTTTTGGGATTGAGGGATATTTTCCATGAAGAAATTTACAGGAAACTGAAAGAACTGGGGTTTCAAAAAATTGTGAGATCATTTTGATTACTAAAGCAGAAAAGTATAATCTTCAAAAATCGTTTGCTTGTGCCAGACAAAAAGACAGCATAATAATAGCAGAAGGGGAATTTAACGATGAACAAAGTATCATATAGTTATATCAAGGATGTTTTATTAAGCGGAACTTATGAAACGGTAGTTATAGCCGGAGCCGGTGTTGCGGGGAAAGAATTAGCGGACGAATTTTTGTCTGAGGAGATAGCGGTTTTTTCCATTTTCGATAATAATCCTCAGGTTGGCGGAGCGTATAAACAAATCCCTGTTGAAACGCCTAAAAAGTATAATGAAAATGTGTTGTATATCCTGGCATTTGGTTCCAAACATAACAGAGAAGAAGTACATAAACAATTATTGTCGCTGGGAATAGAAGATGAAGATATTTTTACATACTATATGGATTTTGAAGACTATGAGTTTAGAAGTACAATTCCGTCGGAGTATTATAAAATGATCGTTGAAGAGATGGCTCTTAGGCTTATTGGAAAGCCATTGGATTTGGATGAACCAAGAACATATAATGAAATTCTTAATTGGGAGAAATTCCATGTGCAGGATGAAAGAAAAACGTATCTTGCAGATAAAATACAGGTTCGAAAGTGGGTCTCAAAAGAAATTGGCGAAGAATTTTTAAATAAAGTGTATTATGTTTGGGATAATGTCATGGATATAAATTTTGATATGCTGCCAGATGCTTTTGTGCTTAAAACAAATAACGGAAGCGGTAGGAATATTATTGTAAAGGACAAGACAAAAATTGATATAGAAAAGATTAGACAGCAATTAAAAGATTGGCTTGTTCACAATTTTTATTATGTGGGATTTGAAATACAGTACAGGGATATCAAACCGCAAATCATTTGTGAGGAGTATTTAGAGGGATTGGCTGAGACAGTGTATGACTATGATATATATTGTTTTCATGGTAAACCAAAGTATATTTGGTGCATTAATGGCAGCCACAGAGGAAACTGTAAAGCATCATTTTATGATTTAGATTGGAATATGCTGGAGTTTAGTTATGGCTATCCTCTGGATCCAGTTTTGGCTCCGCGTCCTCAGTATCTGGACAAAATGTTGGAGTTTTCAGAAAAACTGAGTAGAGATTTCGAACATGTACGAGTTGATTTTTATGGTATGCCGGACAGACTTCTATTTTCAGAAATGACATTCACAACATGGTCGGGTCTTAGAAGCTTTGTACCGGACAAATATGATGAAGTGTTTGGCAAACTGATTTTAGGAAAAAGTGTTAAAAACAGGGGGTTTTAACATGATTAAGAATATTGCAATACTGGTGCATGGGCTTTGGTCCGGTGGAGCTGAGCGAATTGCCGGCTTGTTATCAAAAGAATTAGCTAAAACATATAATGTATATCTTTTTCTCGTAAATACGGATCATATTGTTTATGATTATGATGGAACGCTTGTCAATGTTGCAGCAAATCATGATTATGAAAATAATATTACTATGTGTAAAAGAAAATATCATATTGATTGTGCCATCAGCTTTCTTGAAGATATGAATTATAAGAATATAAGAACAAAAAGAACAGAGAAGGTTATTATTTCAGAGAGATGTGTGCAGTTAACGGAGACGTACTGGTATATGTGGAGCAGATTTTTAAGAAAAGGATACTATCATTACGCAGATGCGATTGTAGCCTGCGCAGAAGGCGTTAAGTTCGACGTGATGCGAAGCAGTCATCAAATACCGGAGTATGCGGTGAAAACAATCTACAATTTTATAGATAAAGAGGGAATCGTTTTAAAATCCCAGGAGAATCTGCCAAAGGAAGCGCAGGATTTTTTGGGGGGAAATCCCTTTTTTCTTAACGTTGGGAGACTTAATCCGCAGAAAAACCAAAGAAGACTAATATTACAGTTCGCTCATTTTCATGCAGCAAATCCGCATGTCAAATTGTTGATTCTCGGAGACAAAGATTCTGAAATTGATTTGATGTCACATATAGAGAAACTGGGACTGGAAGACTTCATTAAGATTTTACCATTTACAAAGAATCCTTTTGCTTATATGGCGAGGGCAAAAGCATTGGTTCTTTCCAGCCGTTACGAGGGCCTTCCCAACGTGCTATTGGAAGCCATGACATTAGGATGCCCCATTATAGCGACAGATTGTTTGTCCGGTCCCCGGGAGTTATTAATGGATGAATGTAATTACGAAAAAAAATTAGATAAGCTGGAGATATGTAAGAGGGGCATTCTGGTCTGCAATGAAGAGACAGAGGATGAGGGAATATCATGGTATATGGCTAAGGCGATGGAGATGATCTGTCTTTCAGAAACAATGACGGAAAATTTTCGGCAAAATAGTTTGAAGTATATGGAGGAGTATACGAATCAAAGGATTCTGCAACAATGGATTGAGGTCATAAATGAAGAAGTAAAGGGTGAAGTGATATCTACTCGTACGGCAGAAGAACAAAAGCTGCAGTCGGCAAAACATATTGTTATTTATGGCGCGGGAAAAGTGGGCAGGGAAGTGTTTCGTCAATTATCTTCAAGGCATACAATCTCCTGCTTTGCAGTAAGCGAAAGAAAAGACGAAGATGAGATATGTCTTGGAATACCGATTCGGGAAATCGCAGCACTGCAATATTTGCCCGCTGATACTGTGGTGGTGATCGGTGTGGGAAAGAAATACCTATATGAAGTTTTGGATAAGTTATGGGAATGTGGATTTGAACAGATTGTAATGCCGTATTTGTAAGATAAAGGAATCTATATGCCATAAAGGCAGAACGATAATAATTGTAAAATAAAGGATGAAATCATGCCGAAAGTGTCAGTGATAATACCAGTTTATAACGTGGAAACTTATATAGATAGGTGTATGAAAAGTGTTTTGGAACAAACATGTGAAGATACAGAAATACTTTTGATGGTAGGCCAGTGTAAAGATGATTCATTGAACAGGTGTATTACATGGCAGAAAAAGGATGAAAGAATTATTATCGTCAGCAGAAAAGATACAAGCTTGGGAGATGCCAGAAACTATGGATTGAAAATCGCAAAAGGAAAATATGCCATATATGTAGATGCGGATGATTTTATTCGCTCAGACTACATTGAGAAAATGATAGCTCCATTAGAGGAAGACGATACGATTGAAGTTACCTGCTGTGGATTTGCAAAATATTCGCAGAACGGCATAGAGGAACAGATTCTTCCTTTATATGAGGGTGAAATGATAGGCGAAGGTTTCTGGGATTATACAAAACAGATGGGGTATGGCGTTGTTTGGCTGCGGGCGTATCGCAAAGACTGGCTTCTTGCCAACCAGATAGAAATGTTTGATGGATGCCACGAAGATGATGCAATGACAATTATAATGTCCGTTCTCACGAAACGGGTTTTTTACATAAAAGAGGCGCTGTATTTTTACAATACTGAAAATAGTGAAAGCTTGATGCACAATGCGAAAGGACGTTGTGACTATTGTAAAGCTTTAGCGTTTGCGATTGATTATCTGAAAAGAAAAAACATTTATGAACCGTACCGATATGAGGTCAGAAGATATTGTATTAATGGAATCCGGGGGATGCGTAAGTATGTGGGTTACAATAGAGAATTTGATGAAACTGTTATTGCATTTTTGACGGAATATTTTCCGGAGGTTATAGGAGATATAAACTTTAGAAAACAGAAAAAAGTAGAATTGAAAGGAAAAACGGTTCTATTTGGCGCGGGGGCAGATGGGAAGCGTTTCCTGAAAGCGAATCCGGAAGTGCCGATCGCATATATCGTAGACAATAACAAGAAATTACGCGATACGTGTATCTGCTCATATAGGATATTTGGTTTTGACAGGTTATTAGAAGAAAAAGAAAAAGTTACCGTGATCATTGCAAGTACAAATTATTACTATGATATTGCCAAACAGTTACGGGAAAATGGAATCATCAATTATATAGATATAAGCGGATATTTCGTGAAGAAGATGTTGACGACGAAGATGCGGATGGTTGTACTTATGAATACACCGGAGCATTCCAATATAGGCGATCATGTGATTGCGAAACAGGAAGAGAAATTTATTAAGGAATATCTGCCGGGATATGATTTTGTTGAGATAACGGAAGCCCAGTGCAGAAATCAGAGAGGTTTGCTGAGAAGATATATGCCAAAGGATGCCATCATTGCAATTACTGGAGGAGGTTTTTTGGGTTCTCTGTGGTATGAAAATGGGGAGAGGGTGGCTTTAGATATTTTATCTGATTATGCGGACCATAAAATAATTATTTTTCCGCAGACAATGTTTTATGAGGATAACGAGAGAGGACAACGATTATTTGAGCAGGCGAAAAAAGTATATGCACAGTGCAAGGATCTGACGATTTTTTTGAGAGAGGAGAAATCGTACCATACAGCGTTGTCGCTGGCCGGAGAAACGGCAGATTGCCATTTAATACCGGATATTGCGTTGTCATTAAATGGATATGACAAAGGAACAATGAAAAAAGAAAAAATTGCGGCTTTGTGTTTGAAGACAGATTTAGAAGGCGTATTGTCCGAAAGCCAAAGGGAAGCCTTAAAGAGATGCGTTTCGAAGTATTATGGAACCATTGAGCAGACGAGCATGTTTGATATGGATATAGTAACCAAAGAAAATCGAAAAGAACGGATCAACAGGAAAGTATGCGAGTTAAAAAAATATTCATTGGTTGTCACGGATGCGCTTCATTGTATGATATTATGTGCGGCCAGCAGAACGCCCTGTGTAGCGATCAATAATGTCAGCAAAAAAATAGAAGGGGTTTATCAGTGGATCAAACATATTCCGTATGTGCGATTTCTCTCAGATATAAACAGATTGGATGAGTGCATAAAAGAGGTTACATCGTGTAAGGAGAAAAAGTTTGAGATGGATTATGAGCCGTATTTTCAGCAGATGAAAGAATTGATTTTAGAAAAAGAACAGCATATCGGGAGAGAAAAGAATGAATATAAAAAGATTTTTTAATTGTGCGGTTCCTGTTTACTCTTGCAATTTAAAATGTAGCTATTGTTTTGTGGGGCAAAAAGATTTGTCAAATCGCAAAGATTTAAACGCAACGCTATCACCGGAATTGATAAAACAGGCGTTTACGACAGAAAGAACTAGGGGAAGGGCGCTTATTAATTTATGCGGTATGGGAGAGACTTTGATTCCCGCTGAAATGATAGATATCATCAGAGGTCTGCTGGAAAATGGGCAATTTGTATCAGTAGTCACGAACTGTACGTTGACGAACAAAATAATGCAGCTTTGTGAGATGGAAAAACAATATAAAGACAGGTTGTTTATTAAATGTTCGTTTCATTATGAAGAACTGATAAGGACTAATTTGCTGGATGTGTTTTTTGATAATGTGCAATGGTTAAGAGAGAATAAGATTTCATATACCATAGAAATGGTTGCAAATGATTCTTTGATTAGTAAAGAAAAGCAGATTAAAGATATTTTTCAGAGTAAAAATGAAGCCATGCCCCATATTTTAGAGTCAAGGTACATAGCGGATGATTCGTTTCGGAGATTGACTAATTTGAAAGCAGAAGATCATCAACAGGCTTGGGAGAAATATGACTCCGAACTTTTTCGGGCACAGCAGTCCTTGTGGGGAGAAAAAAGAAGTGAATTTTGTATGGCGGGGGAGTTATCTGTAGACGTTGATTTGAAATCCGGCTGCATGGCGCAATGCAACACAGGTGGAAAACAAATAGGGAATATATATGAAAATCTGGATGATCCAATGGAATTCTGTGCGATAGGGAGTAACTGCCCAACACCACATTGCTTTATTTCTTACGTCTGGCAGGGATTGTGCGGAAATATAGAAAACATTCCTTATGCAACATATGATGAGATGAGAAACCGGAAAAGACCTGATGGACAAGAATGGTTAACTCCTGTAATAAAAGGAGCATTTTCCAAAAGATGTTCAGACTATTTAACATATAGCGAACAGAAGAAGCAGGTTGTAAATGGGATTATGAGCCTTTATTACGATAATTCTGTTCCGGAAGAAGCGTACATGGCTTTAAAGGAATGGATGGATGAAAAACTAAGTAATGAGGGAATACGGTCAGTAGTCCTATATGGTTTTGGCAGAATAGGAAAAGCGCTGAAAGAAGTATTCGATTCGATCGATATTAAGGTGGTAAAGATTGTTGACAGAAGCGTCAAAGAGAGTGTTGGCTTATATGAAACAACGGATATATTTTGGAGTCATGTCGCAGACTTGCATAGTAAAGCGGATGCAGTTATTGTAACGCCGATTTCTGATGGACAGGGGATTAAAGAGAAAATAACGGATAAAAATCCATATTTAAAAGTCATCAATATATTAGAAGAAATACAATATATAGTGTAAAGCTTTAATTATTTTATTTTTTAGGAGGATAAATGAATGGCATATTTATTTCCAAAAGATCGGATAGAACGAAGAAGAAAAGTAATATTATATGGATTAGGAAATGAAGGAAAGTTTTTGGCAGATAGGAATGTAGAAGATTGTTATTGCGATATAGTATGTATTATTGATAAAAATCATGTAGGACAAAAATATCAAGGAATAGAAATAGTAGGTTTAAGTGATGTCTGTAATTTTGAGTATGATTATGTATTGATTGGAAGCAAACGGTATGAGCAGGAAATGGTAAGAGAATTTTTAGGTAAATACCCAGAAGATTACAACAAGATAGTTTTATTATCTGGGGAGTGTCAGATAATAAGAAATCGGAACAATATTCGTTTTATGGAGATTGATAAGTCAGAAATGACTTATACAGAGAAATTTGGAGAATATGTACGGTTTAGGACATTAGAGTTGGTAGCAAATCAAATTGATGGAAACGTATGTGGGGAGATTGCTGAGGCCGGAGTATATAATGGAGATTTTGCTTCCGCAATGAACAGACTCCTTCCCAGAAGAAAAATGTATTTATATGACACATTTGAAGGGTTTAATGAAGAAGACATATCAATGGATGTAGAAAATGCATATACTAAGAGTGAATATTTTCAGAAAATTTCTTTTAAAGTTGCAGAGCCTACTTTAGAAGGACATATTCAGGCAATAAAGAAAAAGATGGCTACACCTGACAATGTGATTTTCAGAATTGGTAATTTTCCTGATACAATTAAAGAGGAAAGCGAGAAAAAATTTGCACTTGTTTCTTTGGATATGGATTTATATAGACCAACAAGAGATGGGTTATCTTTTTTTTATGAACGGTTATCTAATGGGGGATTTATATTTATGCATGATTATAATACCCCAAATCATTCGGGAATAAGGAAAGCTGTTGCCGAGTTTGAGAGTAAAATGGGGGGGCGTACATAAGATACCGATTCCTGATGAATTTGGAACTTTACTAATTACAAAATAATAGAGTGCTTGATCGTGGAGAGGAGCATTTAAGGATGTAGTAGTGATGGCAAGGGAAAAGTTAAGAGTACATTTTTCAATTGATGATGTAATTATGACATTGCGTTGGGCATATAGGAATGAACCGGCAAGCATATTTGATATGAAATTCTTTTCTGCATTGAGAGAATGGAATAAAAAATATGGATTAAAAGTTACTTTATACATGTTTTTCTCCGATGGGACAAGTTTTGATATTACTATGTTGCAGGAAAAGTATGTAAGTGAACTGAAAAAAGAAAAGGACTGGTTAAAAATAGCTTATCATGGAATATATGGTGAGAGATATGTAGAGAATGCTGATAGGTTTAAATCAGAAATGTGGAAATTTGATAATGTCTGGAGGGATATGGGCTCACAAACCGTGCGGTTGCATGGATGGCAGTCACCAGTAAGCGCAAAGGAACTGAAAGATTGCTTTGGTGTTGAACGGCTACTGTGTCCTTATGAGAAGAGGGAGCGTATATATGACTTAACGGAAGACGAAATCAACATGGTGTTAAAAAGAAAGCTGATTCGGAAAAATGGAGTTACATATAGAAAAACGGATATTTCATGTGATTTCTGCAAAAATGTTAATGAATTGGCAAAGCAGATTATCATGGATAAAGAGGTAGTTGCATTTGTTCATGAGTGGAGATTTGAAGAGCAAAAAAATATAATAGAAGAATTTATGCAAGGAGTTAATGAATTTGAATATTGATAAGGTCATAGCGGATGAGGTCAATACAATATGGTTTGACAGTTATGTTCTGATAGACGGAAATATGTGGTTTCCGGCAGCTAATTACAATGCATTGTTTTGTGTAAAAAAAGGACAAACCACTGCAGAGCTGATAATAGAATTTAAGGAGTATCCATTTTTAATTCCGAGAATTTTTTTTCCATGCGAATGTATAGATAGAAAAATCATATTGATTCCAAGCAAAGTTGCAGATATTCTGGTATATGACATAGACGAAGATGTTTTAGAAAAATATATGATTCCGAATGGGCAGGATATTCTTGAAAGAGGCGGACTGTTTTCCTGTTCATTTGTGTATGAGGGTAAAGTGTATTTGGTTGGTGACTGGTATCCGGGAATCATAAAATTTGACGCAGTGACAGGAATAGAAGAAGTTATTGAAGAACCATATTTGCGTTATAAAAAGAATGGTGTTTATGATGGTGAGCGTTTTTACAGACATGCAAATGTTTTATATGAAAATAAATTGTATCTTCCGACCCTCAGGGAAAATGGATTAATATGTATGGATATGGAAACCCGATTGTGTTCTTTTATAGAGGTACTGCCCCAATATTCAACTGCATGGGATTGTATTTTTGATGGGAAATATATTTGGGTATGGGGAACAAATTTTTATTTGGCAGAATATGATGTGAATTCAGGCGTAACAGAATACAGTTCGGTTAGGGATAATGATATATTGTTGGAAAGTTCGGCAGCATATTTGGAAAAAAGAGATACTGATATATACATTTATTTGACTAAAGAACCAATTATTATAATTTGGAATACAGAGAAAAAGATAATAAAAAAGAGCATTTGTTATAAAGAACAGTTAGAGTTGCAGCAATACATGGATTACAGTTGCCTGTCAGGAGGGACCCCAATTGTTACATCGTATTGTATGAATGAAAGGAGATATTTGTTTTGCAGTGTGTGTAATGGGTACATAAGCATAGACGATAAAAGTGAGATACATACACTGAAATATCTGTCAGCTGATGCAACCATATTCGCAAAGAAACTGCTTTACAAATATAATTTTCATGAATGCGAAATTAATAGTTTTTTGGCGAATGACAATGCCGCATTGAAATTATATTTGGAGTATGTGAAAGAGGAAACAAAAAAAATATCTGAGAAAAAGGAAATAAATGTCGGCAATATTATACATGATGCGATAATAGCAGTTTTAGCGTGAAGGACTAGGGAGGATAAAATGAGGTTTGCATTAATAGGCTGTGGGAGAATTTCATATAATCACATTGTAGCAGCTAAGAACAATAAATTGGATATAGTCGCATTGTGTGATTTAAAACAGGAAAATATGGAAGATAAGATTTTGAAGCTAGAACTACAAGAAGATATAAAGTGCTATTGTGATTATAGAGAAATGTTGAAAAAAGAAATAATTGATTTGATAGCGATTGCGACAGAAAGTGGAAAACATGCACAGATTGCATTAGATTGTATTGAACAAGGCTGTAATGTGATTATTGAAAAGCCAATAGCACTTTCCATAGAAGATGCTAATTGTATTATTAAAAGAGCAAAAGAAAAAGGTGTAAAAGTGTGTGCATGCCATCAAAACAGGTTCAATAAATCAATACAAAAAATTAGAGAAGCTGTTGAGAAGAAACGATTTGGAAAGATGTTTTATGCAACAGCCCATATCAGATGGAGCAGGGATTTTGAATACTATAACAGGGCAAGGTGGCGAGGAACATGGGAGCAGGATGGAGGGGCTCTTATGAACCAGTGTATCCATGATATAGATTTGCTGCGCTGGATGATGGGAGATGAAGTTGAGGAAGTTATGGCAATGACGGATCGGCTTAATCATGGATACATAGAGGCAGAGGATTTTGGAGTAGCATTAGTGAAATTTCACAATGGAGGATATGGTGTTATTGAAGGAACTGTTGATGTATACCCTAAAAATTTAGAAGAAACGTTATATCTGTTTGGAGAAAAAGGGACTGTTAAAGCAGGTGGCGAGGCTGTAAATATCATAGAAGAGTGGAAGTTTTCTGATTATTTAGACGAAGCGGAAAGTGTAAAGGCGGAATTTAATGAAGTACCCCCCAATATATATGGTTATGGACATACAAGATTATATGAAGATGTCATAGATGCAATAAATAGAAACAGAATGCCCTATGTAGATGCGGAAGCAGGTAAACGGGCATTGGAAATGGTGTTGGCGATTTATAAATCAGCACAACTGGGAATGCCGGTAAAGTTGCCGCTTGAATCGGGATGTACTATGGAATATAAAGGAAGGTTTCAATGATGGAATTTATAAACCTCAAGGCACAGTATAGCTATATGAAGAGTGAGATAGATGCATCCATACAGGAGGTTCTTCAAGGTGGAAAATACATTTTGTCTTCCCATGTAAAAGAATTTGAGGAAAGACTAGCGGAGTATGTAGGCAGACGATTTACGGTAACATGTGGAAATGGAACCGATGCTTTGCAGATGATTTTCCTTGCATACGGAATTGGAAAAGGAGATATCGTTTTCTGCCCTGATATGACATTCATAGCATCTATTGAGTCGGCTGTGATGTTAGGAGCCAAACCTGTATTCTGCGATATAGATGAGAATAGCTATAATATTTCAATAAATAGCTTGGAGAAGAAGATTCAAGAGGTTATTAGTGAAGGGAAATATATCCCAAAAGCAATAATAGCAGTAGATTTTTTGGGAAATCCAATAAAGTATAGAGAACTTCAGAGTGTTGCGAAAGAATATAATCTGCTATTAGTTGAAGATGCAGCGCAGGGTATGGGTGCAGGATATGAAAATATAAAATGCGGTGCTATGGGAGATATTTCAGCTACATCCTTTTTTCCAACAAAACCATTAGGATGTTATGGGGATGGAGGTGCAGTATTTACAGATGATAAAGATATGTATTTATTATTGCAATCTTTAAGAGCACATGGAAGAGGGAAAAATAAGTATGACAATATACGGATAGGAATAAATTCAAGGTTGGACGAACTTCAGGCAGCGATATTGAGTCGGAAATTATTATATTTAGAGGATGAAATAAAGATACGTCAGAAAATTGCTGCGAGATATACAGAAGAATTAAAAGAAATAGTGGTTGTTCCTAATGTAACAGAAGGCGGAGTTTCAAGCTATGCACAGTATATTATATTGTTACGTAATGCTGAAGAAAGAGGAAAATTGGAAAAGGGATTGAACCTAAAAGGGATTCCCACAATCTATTATTATCCGAATCCATTACATAAACTGCCTGTGTTTTGTAAATACGGATATGATGATAAAGATTTTCCGAATACAATATCATATGCGGAACGTGCAATAGGCATACCATTTTCACCATATTTAACCGAAGAGGAACAGGGTAATGTCATTCGTGCGATAAAGCAGATCTTGTGAGGAATGAAAATGAAAAATGATTATTTTGTTCATGAAAGCAGTTATATAGATGAAGGTGCAAGAATCGGAAAGGGCACAAAAATATGGTATTTCTGCCATATACAGAAAGATGCTGTTATTGGGGAAGATTGTGTTTTGGGGCAGAATGTATTTGTATGTAACGGAAGTAAAATAGGAAACGGAGTAAAAATACAGAATAATGTGTCTGTCTATGAATGTGTAGAATTGGAAGATTACGTTTTTTGCGGTCCTTCTGTGGCGTTTACAAATGATATAAATCCTCGTGCAAAATATAAGAAAGGGAGAGTGGGGTATAAAAAAACGCTTGTGAAACAGGGAGCATCTATCGGGGCAAATGCTACGATTGTATGTGGAAATACAATTGGCAGAAATGCATTTGTAGCAGCAGGTGCAGTAGTGACAAAAGATGTAGCAGACAACGCCGTAGTTGCCGGAGTACCGGCAAGGCAGGTCGGGTGGATTTGTGAGTGTGGGAAGCTTTTGAAAAAAAGTACATATTGTAAAAAATGCAAGAAGGATATATTTAATTGAAAATGAGAAAAGTGCTGAGGTTATTAATAGAAAAGTATTTTATTATTCCAACTATAAAATTGAGTTTGGCTAAAGAATTATTTATGGACAATACAAAAATGCTGAATTATGAAATCGTTTTTATCGGCGATATAGGTGATTACAGAATGATAAGAAGCATTTTGAAAAGACGCATGTATTTTATAGATGGTGTAAAGATAATAAATGAGCTGGAAAAAAGTAAAGCTGTTTCACGTTATTTTTATATTATAACAGGCAATAATTATATGCATTTAATCAATTATTTTGATAAAAAGGGAGTAAAAAATTGGGCTTTTATTCCATTATATGATGTCAAGTTTTCTATATAGGTGGTAATTTATGAGATTATTGATTGTTGATGTTAACCATGAACATCCAAATACTATGCACAGAAATTTTTATAAGGCGTTATCTGAGGTTATGGAGGTAGAATATTTTGGACCAGGTTTTACTGATGAATATGTTTTAAGCCAGGGGTTAAAAGCTTTTTTAGAAGCAAAACAGCATTATGATGTTATTATGGTAACATGGGCTTTTGTATTGGACTGCATAGATTTTGATAATCCAAGAGCTATATATCATTTTCATAGATATGATATTTCAAAATATAAAGTGGGAATGGCTATTAGATATAATTACATGATATTAAGAGAGTTATTGGAATATAAGGAGAGTAAGAAAGCAATAGTTTATTATCATGATGTCGTGAATATGCCAGATGAGTGGTATGGGAAAATTAGGAGTATATTAAAGAATGATTTTTATTTATTGACGGCTGCATCAGAATTTATTAGTAAAAGGAATAATGAAAATAAAAAAATATTTGGATTGCCAATGACGAATAACATGATAAAACTTGATGAGCAGTTTCATCATAAAATAATATCTGTTCCGGTACAGGCTGCGACAGCTGATGAATTAGAATATCGAATATTGGAGGAACGAGAGTATGATTGGATTATACCTGGTTCTTTAGAAACAGGCAGTTATCCGAAGCGAAAGAAGGTTTATGATCGAATCAGTAAGGCTGGATATACTGTTTGGGATGAAGCAATTGACAGGGAAATGGCATATAAAAAGACTCGAAGGGCAAGAAAAAATTTCTGTAATTATTATAGTGAAGTAGATAGATTCATTAATACTTATTTATTAGATGTGCCTAACGTGTATATAAACAATAAAGTCAAAGTGGAAGAACTGGGAATATTTCATGAAAATTATAGAGATGGACTGAGAAAAGCGCGTATTGCATATGCCGATGGCGGTCTGGGGAAATCTATTGTGAGGAAATATATGGAGATACCTGCCGCAGGAACAGTATTGATGTGCGACAATATTATTGGGATAGATAAATTAGGTTTTAAAGACAGAATTAATGCGGTTTTCGTGAATGAACAAAATGTTGTCAGAAAAACACAGAAGTTATTTTCAGACAAAGGCTATATACAGGAAATAGCTAATGCAGGAAGAAAATTAATTATAGATAAACACATGGTGAGGCATAGGGCACAGGCTGTAAAAAGTGCATTTAAATCAATTTTGGCTGAAAGCTATAAGGGTTCGCATTGGGAAAATGGAGATTTTTATATAGATGAGTGTTGATAAAAAAGTATATTTAACATTTGACATGGAATGGGCAAATGACAATGTATTAAAATATTTTTATAATTTACTAAAAGAGGCAGGTGTTCCTGCAACCATTTTTGTGACACATGAGACAAAATGGCTTGAAATTTTTCGAGGCGATTCCCAAATAGAATTGGGAATACATCCTAATTTTAATAAGTTACTTTTAGGGGAAAGTGAAGGAAACAACTATAAAAAGATATTTGATGATTTAATGCGGATTGTGCCTGAAGCAGTTTCATATCGTTCACACTCCCTCACAACTTCTTCAGGATTAATTGCTTATGCGGCACAAAAGGGATTGAGATTTGATCTGAATAATTATGTGCAAATTACCGGGGGGGGGGTATAGTATAACCCCTTATAAGAGGAATGATATATTAATAGTTCCTTTTATATTTGAGGATGATTTGTGGCTGGAGGATACTGGTAGAAAGAGCATTTCGTATTATTTAAGTGACGAATTTAATTTATTGAGAATATTTAATTTTCATCCAATACAATTATATCTAAATTGTGAAAACATAGAACGATATAATAGTGCCAAACAATATAATTGGGATTTGGGAAAACTTGAAGCATATCGTAACAGGGATGGCTATGGGATGCAAAATGTTTTTTTGGAATTGATCCGGAAAATAAAAGAAATGAAATTGGAAATGGGATTGATAAAAGAATTGGGAAGGAAATATGAGGGTAGCAATAATTGGAAGAACACAAATATTGTGGAACAGTTTAAAACTTTTGGAAAATAAGCATGAAGTTGTACTAATTGGAACAAGTAAGTCTGCTCCAGAATATGCAGTAACAGAGGAGTGGTTTGAACAAGAAGCACAACGGTTGGGTATACCTTTTTTCAACACAACTAAAATAAATTCAGATGAGATTGTTTCATTACTTATTAGTGTAAGGGCAGATATAGCTATCAGTATAAACTGGGTGAACTTGATTGGGCAGGAAGTGATAAACTGTTTTCCAAATGGAATTTTAAATGCACATATTGGAGATTTACCAAGGTATCGAGGAAATGCATGCCCAAATTGGGCTATTTTAAATGGAGAAAAAAGGATTGGAATTTCGATACACTATATGGTTTCGAATGAGCTTGACGCAGGAGATATTGTGGAGAAGGAATATTATCCTATTGAAAAGGATACCGACATTACACAGATATATGAAGCAGCAAAAAGAATAATTCCACAATTGTTTATAAGTGCGATTGATAAGATAGAGAAACATAAAAATATTGGGATTCGGCAAAGCGAAAACGCACAAGATATTTTACGGTGTTATCCACGTATACCTACAGATAGTTTTATTGATTGGAATGAATCTTGTGAAAATATTAGTAGAATTGTAAGAGCTTCATGTTCCCCGTTTGATGGTGCATATACATTTTTTGGAGAATATAAAATCAAAGTATTATGTTGCAGCGTACGAGGCTTTCCAACACAGGTATTGGCAATCCCAGGACAAGTTATTATGATTGACCGGATTTCAGATAAAATAGATGTTATTGCAAAAGATGGTATTGTCAGGATTGAAAAGGCTGAGGTTATGGGAAGTTTGAAAAAACTTACAGAGATTGTAACAAGTGTAAGAGGCAGAATGAATTATTCTGTTCAAGATAAATTATTTGAATTAGAGCAGAGAATTAAAGAATTAGAGGGAAAAAAGAATGATTTATAAATATTTACTGACACAACCATATTTTGATGATACAGAAATACAAAAAGTAAAAGAATGCCTTGATTCTAAATGGGTAACGCAGGGTGCTATGACAGAGCAGTTTGAAAAGCTTTTTATGAAGAAACATGGTGGGGATTATGCGGTTGCTGTGTGTAATTGTACGGCAGGACTACATATGGCGTTAATTGCACTGGGGATTGGTGCGGGTGATGAGGTATTGGTGCCGGCATATACATGGATTACTTCGGCAAATTGTATTGAATATGTTGGGGCAAAAGCGGTATTTGTTGATATTGATTATCGGACTTTTAATATTGATCCTGAAAAAATGGAGGAGCGAATTACAGAAAAGACAAAGGCTGTTGTGGTAGTGCACGAGTTTGGCTGTGCTGCTGATATGGATAAAATTATGGCGGTAGCAAAGAAACACAGTTTAAAAATAATAGAAGATTGTGCATGTGCTATAGGAACAGTCTATAAAGGAAAACCTGTAGGAACATTTGGAGATATAGGAGTTTTTTCTTTCCATCCCAGAAAGGTAATTACAACTGGAGAGGGAGGAATGTGTATTACGGCAGATAGAGAAATTGCAAAGAAATTACAGATACTGCGGAATCATGGGGGAGTTGTGGACACAGAGGCAGTTGAATATGGAAAGCCATATTATATGGGCGAATATAATATTCTGGGTTATAATTTCAGACTGTCCGATATACAGGCAGCGGTTGGGGTTGCCCAAATGGACAAGCTTGAGGAATTGTTAAGAGAAAGAAAAGAATGTGCTGAATATTACATTAAATTACTTGAAGATAATGCTGATATTATCTTACCTATGAATCATAAGGAGTATGGACCTACCTATCAATCATTTGTACTTTTATTAAAGATGCAGCTAAAAGAAATAAGAAATCCATTGATGATTGCTTTACAAAAGGAAGGAATACAAACGAAGCAGGGAACACATGCAGTGCATAGACTGGGCTATTATAAAAATAAATATGGTATTAAAGAAATTGATTACCCTATAGCAGCATATTGTGAGGATTGTAGTGTCACCTTACCTATATTTCCTAAAATGCAGAGAGAACAACAGGAGATGATTGTTTTAAAATTATGTGAGAAGATGGACTTATTAGTTAAAAAAAATAATACAATAGAAGATGAAGTTATTAAAATGAAATAAGTTCGGGACAATCAAAATCCAGAAGTGAAATGAATTTATGTTGGGACAGTCTGATGAAGGAGGATAAATGTCGGATAAGGTAATCTTTATTGGAAGTAAGTCGTTAGGCTATCATGTATTAAAAACAATGTATGAATTGAATCCGGAAATATTAGATGCCTGTATCACTATGGATGATATAACGGATTCTCGTTCGTGCTTAAAAGATATAAAAGAATATTGTGCAGTTCATGACATATGTTACTTTGAAATGGTAGGAAGTTGTGATATTTCAGAAATAATTTTGGAACGAAAGCCGGATATTTGTTTTGTAGTAGGGTGGTATAAAATTATTCCGTCACATATATTAAACTCAGTACCAAAAGGCTTTTTAGGAATTCATAATTCTTTGCTTCCTGCTTATAGGGGACAGGCTCCTTTAGTATGGGCAATGATACAGGGAGAGAAAAAGGTAGGATTTTCGTTATTTTCTTTTACAGAAGAAATGGATGAGGGAGATATATGGGCGCAGGAAGCAGTAATAATCAATGAAAATGTTTATATTAGTGATGTTTTGCAGGTGTTTGAAGAAAGGGCGGTAGGTTTATTTAAAAGAATATATTTAAAAATAATTGATGGAAGTATACATCCATTATGCCAGGCAGGGCAAATAAGTTATTGTGGAAAACGGGATAAAGATTCGGGATTAATAGATTGGAAGAAAAGTGCAAGAGACGTGCTGTTAGAGATTCATGCACAATCAAAACCATACCCAGGAGCCTATACAATATGGAATGATGAAAGATTAATTATATGGAAGGCAAGAAAATTTGAATATAAATTTATAGGTATTCCCGGACGGGTAGGTTTAATAATGCATGGAGATATAATTGTGGCATGCGGAGAAAGTACAGCGATTGTGCTGGAAGATGTAGAATACGGAAAATATAGGGGGAATCCCAATAAGATTATAAAATCGCTGAATACGAAATTTCTGTAGAAAGCTAGGAGAAAAAAGAATGAAGAGGTTAAGTTTTCCTGACAGGGTAACAATTGAATTAACGAATCGATGTAATGTGTCATGTACATTTTGCCATAGAAATTGTTTCAAGATGCAGTTGGGGGATATGTCAGAAAGACTGTATAAAAAGATTATAGATGAAATGTCGGAGCATACGCCAATAAAGATGGTTCCATTTTTTAGGGGAGAATCTATATTACATCCTCAATTTGTGGAGTTTATGCATTATGCAAAAAGTAGAAATATTGGACAAATACAGCTTTTCTCCAATGGACTTGCTTTTGATTCAGATATTGCCAGAGAAGTTATTGATGCAGGAGTTGACTTTGTATCATTCAGTTTGGATACGTTGGATTATAAAGTATATAAAGAGACAAGGCTGATGGGTGATTTGGAAATAAGCATGAAAAATGTGGAATATTTTGGAATGCTTTGCCAGAAAGAGAGAAAAAAAGGAAATAAGGTTCCTCAGGTCCAAGTGTCTTCTGTGGATCTTGAGATATACAAGGCGAAACAGAAGGAATTTATTGACTATTGGAAACAGTATGTGGATATTGTAAGGATATATGAAGAACACGACGAAAATGGGCAATTTGTAAATGATACTGTGAGAAAACAGCTTGCCTTTATTTCCGAGAGAAAACCATGTCACAAATTATATTCAGATATGATTATATATTGGGATGGGCGCGTTGCATTGTGTAATTATGACTGGAACGAAACACATGATATTGGTGATGTGAATAAAACATCTATGGAAAGCATATGGAATTCAAAATTATACAATGAACTAAGAAATGCTCATGAAAATAATAATATTAAAGATGATTATATCTGTTCAAAATGTGAACATTGGAAAGCCGGATACTTAAAAGAAGCGTTTTTAGGAAAGAAATATTTCGGTTAAATGACAAATGAATATAAAGGAGAGCTAATGAAAGAAAGTTTATTAAATTTGCTTAATGGAAATGAAAAGAGTGTCACAATTGTTGATATATACTTACGGGGGGGGGTAGAAAAAGAGATTATTGATGGGAGACTAGATATAGATGGGAAGTCGTATCAAATAAAAAAGGGGGTACCTGTATTTTATACGAGTCCAAATTACAATGATGATCAGGTAAAAACAAATGATACGTTTTCTGCAAAGTGGAACGTATTTATGAGAGAGAATAATGAGGCTTCTTTTGATTATATGTTTCGATTTGTCCTAAAACGACTAGTGCCTCTTGGAATCAACAATGAGGCACAGTTCAAAGATTTTCTTGCAGATAAGAGGATGATTTTGGATGCAGGAAGCGGTATGGGTTGGATGAGTGAGTATATGGCTCAAAATACAAGTGGAACGGTTATTTCTGCAGAAATAGGGGATGGTGTATTTGCGGGATATGAAAAATGTCAAAAATATAGTAATTGTCATGTGATAAAGGCAGATTTAATGAATCTGCCGTTTCCTGATAATACATTTGACTATATTCATTCAGACGGTGTTCTTCATCATACGCCTGATACCAAGCTTGCAATGAAAGCACTTTATGATAAGGTACATCCAGGAGGGGTTTTCTGGTTTTATATTTATAAAGAAATGAACCCCGTAAAGCATTTTTGTGATGACTATATCCGTAAGCAGTTTTCGGAATTGTCACCGGAACAGGCATTAGAACAGTGCAAAGCGATTACTGAACTTGGGCGCGAACTTCAAAGGATAAATGCATCTATAACGATTGAGCGTCCAATTGAGCTTTTAAATATTCCAGCAGGGACATATGATTTGCAAAGATTTATTTACTATAATTTTATAAAATGCTTTTGGAATGATCAGATAGGTTATGACATGAGCAATATTGTAAATTTTGACTGGTATCATCCCAACAATGCACAGCAGCAGACAGAGCAGGAGGTGCGAACATGGATGAAAGAGTATGGGATTGACGATTATGATATTTATATTGCCAATCCTAATGGAATGAATGTAGTTATTAGAAAAAGCAAATGCTGAACAAACTTAGGAAGGGGTTAGTAGAAGATAAAAATGTGTGGAATTGCCGGAATGATTAATTCAAAATATGATCGTGATTTGATGGGAAAGATGCTTAAAGCCATAAAACATCGCGGTCCGGACGGGGAAGGTATCATGCTGATGTCAGATGGACAGGTTTTATTTGGGCATGTACGCTTATCGATTATAGATTTGTCAAAATACGCGAGTCAACCCATGCATTCCATAAATGGCAGGTATTCTATTACATATAATGGTGAATTATACAATTATAAAGCATTACGGAAGGAATTGGAACTGAAAGGTCACAGGTTTGTGTCAAATTCTGATACAGAAGTAGTTCTTGAAAGTTTTATTGAATGGCGTGAAGCGTGTCTGCAAAAATTCAATGGGATGTTTGCATTTGCTATTTATGATGAGAACCAGAAAAAAATATTTATGGCAAGGGATAGATATGGTATTAAACCATTATATTACGCATTGCTTAATGGAGAATTTATTTTTGCGTCTGAGCAGAAAGCGATTATTCAACATCCTGAATTTAAGCGAGAAATTAATGCAAAGATATTGAAAGAATATTTTACCTTTCAAAATATTTTGTCGGATGAGGTATTGTTAAAAGGTATTAAAATCGTGCCGGCAGGAACTTTTATCACATTTAATGTAGACTGTATGGAAAGAGTTGCTCCAGTCCTTTATTGGGACTATTGTTTTGAAGAGCCGGGTAGACAATTAAGGGAAGAAGATTATATTGAGCAATTACAGTTCCTGTTTCGTCAAAGTGTAAAAAGGCAGTTAATGAGTGATGTGCAAGTGGGTGCTTATCTAAGCGGCGGAATGGATTCAGGTTCCATAACAGCTATTGCCAGTCAGGAAATCCATAATTTAACGACGTTTACATGTGGATTTGATTTGCATTCGGCATCTGGTGTTGAGGTGGGCTATGACGAAAGAGAGAAATCCGAACAAATGTCATATAGATTTGGCACAGAACACTATGAGGTAGTGCTAAAAGCAGGCGATATGGAACGGTGTATGAAAGATTTGGTATGGGCAATAGAGGAGCCGCGTGTGGGACAAAGTTATCCCAATTATTATGTATCAAGACTTGCATCTAAATTTGTAAAGGTAGTACTCTCCGGTGCCGGTGGTGATGAATTGTTTGGCGGATATCCTTGGAGATATTATAGGTCGGTAAATAATCAGAGTTTTGAAGAATATGCTGAAAAATATTATGCTTTTTGGCAAAGGTTAATTCCAGAAAATCAGTTAAACAGATTGGTCGCCTTATATGGAAAGGACATTATAACGATTGATGAAAGAGAAACGTTTAATAGTGTATTTTCACATATAGATAAAGAGAATATATCGCCAGAACAGTGTATTAATTATTCAATGTACTTTGAAGCAAAAACATTTTTGCATGGGCTGTTTGTGGTAGAAGATAAGCTAAGCATGGCAAATGGCTTAGAAACACGGGTTCCGTTCATGGATAATGATTTGGTAGATTTTGCAATGAAAGTTCCTGTACGGTTGAAATTGTCCAATTTGAGGGATGTAGTGCGGTTAAATGAAAATGAAGCTGGCTTAAAGACAAGTAAGTATTATATGAGGACGAAAGATGGAAAAATTATTTTGCGCAAAGCAATGAAAGATATTATTCCGTTGGATATTACTGATGCAGTGAAGCAGGGATTTACCCCACCTGATCAGGCATGGTTTAAGGGAGAGAGCATTGATTATATTAAGTCTGTTGTTTTTGATAGTAATGCATGTATGTATAATTATATAGATAAACACCACTTTACAACTTTTTGAAAAATAAAATAACGCACAAGACACTTTCTCATGTATAATAAGTTTGCACATCAAACTATACGAAAGAGAGTGATCTTGTACGTCAGACTTATTATACAACGAAAATAATCTAATTGGTAGACTGTACCGTTATTTTTATATTTATTTTAAAACTTTTTCCGCACCCACTATTGAAACCCTGTTTCTGCTGGTATTATCTATACTTGCTATGGAGTCAGCGGTCTCCATCCGTTCATTGTACAGACATTTTTTGGCGGGGATTACGAAAAAATCCCTGAATGCATTTTATTACGCATGTTCTTATGCAAAGGCAGATTATTCCAGATTCATGAATACCACTGCGGACATGGCTCTGAATCTCATACCGGAAAAACTACAGTCACAGCCTGTGTTTCTGTGCATTGATGACACAATGGTTTCGAAATTTGGCAAAAAATTCGAGGATGTTTCAAAGCTTTTTGACCATGCAGCGCATAATGGTTCAAACTATCTGAACGGACACTGCTTCGTAAGTGTAATGGTCTGTGTCCCGGTATGGAACAAAGGCAGGATCCACTATCTTTCCGTTCCGCTTGGATACCGGATGTGGCAGAAAAAAGAATCCAAGCTGGAACTGGCTGCATCCATGATACGGCATGTAATGCCTGTATTCCATGAAAAGAAAAATGTCATCATCCTCTGCGACAGCTGGTATGTAAAGAAAAACCTTGTTTCCATCATAGACGAATACGAAAACCTTGACATGATAGGAAATGCCCGGTCTGATTCTGTCATTTATGACCTGCCGCCGCAGCGCACCGGAAAAAGAGGGCGGCCTGCGCTGCATGGGAAAAAACTTTCCATTCAGGACGATTTTACGCTGTCTGATGAAA
>OFGR01001068.1_pt1 | contig 23719 bp, 27 predicted proteins | sample 1521811 | NCBI WGS metagenome assembly OFGR01 (sample SAMEA3504098, study PRJEB24116) | mouse gut metagenome | biome: mouse gut; feature: mouse-associated habitat; material: faeces | place: Denmark | collected 2011
AGCGTCCCCTCCGGGTCATCGAAAACGGCGTGGAGGACTTTCTGCGCCATCGTGTGTATCTTCCAGTCCTGCACCAGCGGCGCCCGGCAGACGCCCTCGATACTCAGGCCGTTTTTCAGCCTTGCCGGAACCGTCCCCGTCCGGGTCTGGTCATAGCACTTGTAGGTGTAGGTGGTGAAGTCCCTTGACTCGGAGTGCCACCTGGTCTTTGCCTTATCCCGCAGGTGACGTTCCCACCCAAAGTACCTCCCCATAACGAAAAAAGGAAGCCCAAAGACTCCCTGAAAAAATGCGTAAAAAAGACACCTGCTGTTATGGCAAGTGCCTATGTAAGAAATCTATTCTATTTCCCCCAAACTTATCCTCTGCTACAAATCATCCTCGCATATTTATTCTCTGAATCTTCAATGACCTGTATCTTCCCCTGTTGAATATGATATTCAATTCTTCTGGCGTACCACCAGTCCCCCACACCAAGCTGCGAATGGCCGATGATGTCACCAATCAGTCTGGCCTCTTTTACAGGAACATCTTTAAGCCATTTCCATATCAAAAAATCATAGAAATCCTCCGGGACACTGAGAACCCTGTTATTGATTACCGCACGGAGAGGGCTGTTTTCCTCAACCAGAATGCCCCATAGCATGGCATACATATGAATTTCTTCTTTTGAAAGTTGTTTCTCATATGGTAAAAAAACTGCAAACGCTTCTGCCGAAACCTCACCCCAGCTATGATAAGAGACAATATTTTTTTCACGGACAACATACTCCGGAATCTTGACTGCCGATATCTGATTCTCGTAGCCCTTTAATATCTGGCACAGGCTGTATAAGCCGCATCTGGAATAAGGGGCATCGCTGTACCATATTCTGACGGGTTCCCCCTCGTCCAAAAAATCCCTTAACCGCTGCAATTCTTTTGCATAGAAATCACCGGCAATTTTTAACTCTTTCCCTATCTCTTCATCCTGCGCCAAATGATCCTGTGCATACATGGAATAGATCAGTTCTTTGCGGTATGGACTTTCCATTGGTTCCTTGATGTTTCCTATATCCATTATAAAGCCAAGACAAATAACTTCTTCCGATGTTCCCTCTATCCAAACGCTGAAAGGCTTTTGAGGTGGTGCTTTTTTCCCAGCCAGCCAGACGGACGTAGGGCCATTGACTGCTCCAACAATTATTTTATTCTTTGCCGCTTTCATAGAAGCGGCTTCACTCTCGCCAAATAATACCTCAATCATTGCAGTCAAATCTCCTTTGTTCAAAATTAAATCATACCATCAATTAACGATTTCACAGCCTTTTTCCACCACCAATCATAGCAGAAAAAGGCTGTTTTTTCAATCAAAATGCATCCATCGCGGCCTGATCAGCTAGTACAGCGTAGGTACAGGAATCGTTCCTGCTCTCGCAGTACATATCATTGATTAATCCTATTGAAAGCAGCTCCAAGTCCGCCATCGAAAGCCCTAGCTGCACACACCTCAGTAAAAACAGTGGCGTTGTCATTTCCCGCTCAGTTGGGCGAAGTTTTTTTAGCTTCCACATCCGTCTTTACGTTCAATCCCCACAGTTCTATAAGCTGTGGCAAGACTTGATAAATGGAAAAGGTATTGAAACTGTCCAGCCACTCATCCACTTCATTGGGTATCTGCGGGTCAGCGTGCTTCGCCATCGTGTAGGCGATATTCTCGAACATCTCCAATGAGAACAGATCGAGGTTGGAGTTTTCCTCATCCCCTTCCCCGATGCTCTTTTCCAGAATCCGCAAATCCTTATAAATGTCACGCTGGAACTTCAAACGGTAAATGCGCGGAATCGCCGCCGATGCCTTAAACAACACATCCTGCCCGTCAATCTCTATTTTTCTGACAATGCTCTATCCTTTCAGCCTCCTTCATCCCTGTCCTTCTGTTTCTGCATCCACCGCTTTGAGTTCCGGCAGATATACGGATTTATACCAGTTGGCATAGGTTTCCGCAGATGTCTTATTGCCCGTCTTGGCTTTCACATAGCCGCTTGCCAGCAGGCGCGCCTTGATGGTCAGCGTCTCGGTCTGCACCTCCCGGCTCTCCTCATTGGTCTTGCCTTCGATCTTGGAGCGGCTTGCGGAACAGTTATACAGCACATGGCGAATTTTGCGGATGTCGCCGTCAAACTCGAACAGCAGCGCAAAGACCGCAGTTTCCGAGTGTGCATTTTCCACCAGCACTTCATTATTATCCTCTTCCTCCTTTTGCTGGGGCGTTATATAACGGAACAAGGGAACCATCCTGTCTGCGCCAGTTCCCTTTTATCGATTGTGCTTTATTGGCTTTCTACTTATATAGATTTCCTACAAACTTACTAAGCCAAATTATTTAATAAAGCCGCATAGAACGTCTTTTCATCCGCAACAAACTCCGCATTCCTCTCCGATACCATACTTATCGGATTCTCCAGCTGTTCCATTATCTTCTTCACAACTGCAATATTGCTTTCCAAGTCGTTTCCGAAAATATCATCATTCCCGCCTATGGCAAAGTCCTGTTCCATAGCAAGCTGTGATAATGTGCTTGAAAACCCCTGCGGGAAAGGATTCACGCCTGTTTGCTCAAGCGTTTTTTGCCATGCCGCTTTCAGTGTTTCCGTTGTATGCTCCAGATAATAACCGCTTATATAATTTATCTGGTTTCTCGTCCTTTCATCCGCAAAAGCGTATGTCCTGTTATTTGCTTTCAACCTTTCATAAACGGCTTTCTCCTCGCTGTCCGCCTGCGATTCATCCCCCCATTCTCATTCTTGCTATACTTCATGCCATTTACTGTAAAATCCTTTGATGTATCTATGCCAAGATACCCCATCACATCGGAAACACCCTCATTCCATTTGCTGTATTCTTCCTGGGAATATGCCACCGTATGCATATTCCCACAAGCGTTGCGCAGCAGCGTGGCCAATGAATCTGCCATCTTCTGTGCTTTCATATATGCCTGCGTGTCATATGGGGCATCCCCGCCGGAAACCTCCACGCCTGCGGCTTTACCGTCAATATATAACCGTCATTCACTGCAATGCGCCTGCTGGATGCAATATCAACTGAGTTTCCCTGCCGGTCCAGGAATGACCTTCCTGCCAGCTTGATAGGTGTTTTCAAAACCTGTTAAATCCTCCACAGGATTTAACAGGTTTTGCATTGAACTGTTGAAAGCCTCTCTGTCCTTTATTGCAGTATTTTTTATATTTGATGTGACCTGTCTGGTATTCGAGTTAACATACCATGATTGATTATTTGAAATCTCCATTTTCTTTCATTCTCCATTATTTTTAATATTGCGGCTCCTCTGTCGATCAGAGCCATCTCTGCTCTCTCGATATAAGTCCGAACAGTTTATTGCTTCATGCCAAAAACTTTATCTATGTTGCATGGTCAAATTTCATGTAACCTTCACACCCTCTCCCTGTTTCCTGATCTGCCCACAATATTCCTCATCACTGACACCACTCTTGATCCACATTATTTCACTCTCTCCTATAAATTTGTGCCGTGAAATTATTTCCTGTTCATAAACTCCCAATACACCTGCATACTGTACTGGTAATATGCCGCCGATTTCTTCTGGCTGAGAAATTTCATGTCACTTATGGCATTCTTAAACATATCCATGAAATCCCGCCGATCATTCAATCCCATGTTCCCAGCCTCCAACGGAAGGGATGTAAAGCCTCCTACTGCTGGATATGATATGCTTCCACCCCCAGCTACGCTGTGCCATTCTGAATATGTAAAACATCATTGTTCGACAGAAAACATAGCCTTTTGGATATTTTTCTGCCAGTATGAACTGTCAAAATAGTTCCCGCTTTTGGGCAGATTCTTGAACATATTCATAATCATATCATAAGTCATGGATGACGTGTCAATCTCCAGTTCCTTCCCGTCCTTTGACTTGATTACGGTGCCGTTATCACCCACATAAGCAACCGTATTATCATCGAGATGCTGTATGATTCCTGTCATTTCCGCAAATTTTTTCACCGGAAATTCTCCCTTCTCCTTGCACATCTTCCAAAATTTTTCCGCATCTTCCCCTATCATATATGGCTGTTTTCCGTCTATAACATACCATGAAAGACCCGTTGCCGAATCTGTATATTTGGGCGCTGTCAACGCCCATTCGTCCAATGTCTTGCCTTTGTACCATGTTGTCAAGCTGCTATCATTTGAGACGGCGCTTTCTTCCTGCCCCATTAATGGATTTGTTGATTTAAGTGCGTCATATATATCCTGCACATTGGCATTCTGCCTTGCACTTCCGGGAGCGGATTCCTCTGCCGCCTGTTTCTGCGGGTAGAACTGTCCTGCCCTGCTCCTGTTGTATTTATTCGTTGATACATTGTTCTGATAATCATTCTGTCCTATTCCATTTACGTTCATTTTTCAAATCCTCCATTATTGTCATTTTTTAATATCACGGCCCATCTGTCATTCGGAGCCTCCCCTACTCCCTTGTAACGCTGTCTAGCATTCCAGTATCAAACGGATCACCTTGCTTCCAGTTGGGTTCAGCCGCCTTTATCCTATCATAAAGAGCCTTATTATACGCTTTTTCATATTGCTCAAGCGTCCATATGCCTTTCAATCGATCATCAATTTTAATGCTTTTTTGATATGCCGTATACAGTGATGTTCTTTTGGTTGTATCCCGAAAGGCTTTTTCCATCTACGCATCTTCATTTGCAATGATAGTCAAATGATCCCTTTCAACAGCCTTATACTGTGCGTTGTTTTTATTGATACTACTGCATCCTTCAGAACTCCCTGCATTGAAACTAATGTTTATTGACATATTATCATTCGCCTTGACTAAATTTTTGCGCCAGCCTTGACCTACACACTTCATAAAATCCATCGGCAGATACACCCACATTTCAAACTACGATTGCACCAAGCGACTATAAATTGCACAAAATGACCATAAATTTTATAACATCACCACTACCTGGAACTTTTCCGCATCACAGGAAACGGCAAATAGCCCGCTTTTCTGTTTTTGCGTCTGCCATATACTATTTTCCTTTCTTCTCGAAATAGAAAAAGCAGCGAATTGTTTTCTCTAATAAAAACAAGTTCACTGCCTTACTGCTTGTGTTATTAAGTTGCTGTAGTTATGCCAGTACAGGCTCACTACCAGAATATGGCACTCCGTTTTTATAATTCCTAATTTTTCATCAACGGTCAACTCTATTGAAAGCAGCGTACCCAACAGACAGTGAAGCTCATACTTTATCATCATGCACTGGAATTTCATTTGATTACCTATCAGGACAATATTCAGCAAGTCAAGCCCGCCTTCCACGAATAAGAACCTAACGGCTTATCATCCGTCAGATGCACATAATCCATACTGTTCTCGTCCATGTTCATACATATCCAAATGGAGAAAACACGCTTAATGTCGTTGATGATGATATGAACTTAATGATAAAGTTTAAAATAGACAGAGATTGTCAAAATACTTTTTTTATAATTAAGTTCTTTTATACCTCCCTCTATTTTATTTAATAATTCCTTTACGATATATAATCCTAATCCCGTGTTACCATTGGAGCGTGATGTATCTACTGTATAAAATTTTTGAAAGAGCATATTAATATCCATATTCTTTAATTCTGATGTAGTATTTTTCACTGTAAAAATGCCATTTGCGTCTATCACAATTTCAACATAATCCTTAGAATATCTTATTGCGTTTGTGATTAGATTTTCAATAATTCTTTTGCAGACAACCGTGTTTCCAGTTATCCATACAGGGGCATTTTCTGTTTTAATAGTAGGAGCCATTTCTTTCAGTTCGCTATATTTATCAATCAGACAGTCAGTTACAATTCTATTAATATCCAATTTTTCAACTTCTAAAATATAATCCTCACTATCTATCAATGACAAATCATAAAATATTTGTAATAGTTCGGTTAAATAGTCTGCCTTTGCTTGAATGATAGAAAAATAGTGTTCCTGTTCTTCTTTATTTTCACAACTTTTTAAAAGTACCAAATATCCTTGTATTGATGTTAAAGGTGTTCTTAAATCATGGCTGATATTTGCAATAGATTGTTTTAACTGTTCTTTTTCCTGCATCATCTGAATTTTTGTTTTCTGTTCCAAATCGTCTTTTTCGTTAATTGTACCTGCTAATTTCTCTATATGCTTATTTGACAAGGAAATTCGTAATTTTCTGTTTTCGCTAATCTGTTTTGTTACTTCACAAACTTGGCGTTTCCATGAAAAAAGAGAAAACATCAATATTATATTTAATAAAGCCAATAATAAATAAATCATTAACATTCTCTCCTTTGGAAAATTTTAGAATATCTCCTGTAAGTTAACAGTTTCGGAATAATTATTTAAACTCCTGTTTTTTAATAAATATAACAGACAGGGGTAGCAAAAATAGTAAACCGAAAACAAAATATACAATTATTTCATTGACCAGTCCATATTCAAGTCGAAAAGTTCCCATATTCATCCAATAGTATAATGGATTGAGCCAGACGAAATATTTTAGTATTATGTGGCTGTGAAAATTCTGCCATATTCCAGTATAAATTACTGCACCACCTAAAGTGAATAAACACATGACCGTTGCGATGATACCAGTATTTTTCAAACAGATACATATATTAATGCAAAGTAAAATAAAGGAAATCATTACTAAAAAATTCAATCCGATATAACCTAAATATTGTGTCAGTTCAGTTATATTGGGGATATATCCAATCTGTATGCAAGTAAAACATAGCGTAATAACATTGAATAAAACATAGCAGATTGCATTATATAAAACTATAACAATAACTTTCGCAAAGTAAACTTTTGCTCTGCTTATTCCATAAGCAATAGGCAGCTTAATTGTGCCAACAGAATAATCATAACAGAAAAATTGTATGGTTAAAATGAGGGCAACAATCCAGAGAAACACATTGCAGGATAGACAAGATTGCATAATTTCGCTAAATTTAGGAGTATTAATGTTTTCAAATGTAAATGCAAAAAAACCAATAATGCCTTGTATGGCAGCATTTGTTTCTTCATCGCCCTCTGAAACAAATAGCTGTGTTCCCCCTGCGGACAGGCTAAAACTTCCATATAAAATCAATCCTGCAAAAAGAAGAAGCGGGACTGCTATAAACAACTTGGAATATTTCAACTTGAGAAATTCAGACTTCAACTGGTTAAACATATTTTCTACCTCCTATTAGATTTTCAAAATACGTTTCTAATTCTTCTCCCTGTACAGATATTTCTTCAACCACAATCCCATTAGAAGAAAGTGTTTTTGAAATCGTATGTGTTTCGTCCAGTTTCTCATATACCCTTATAAAATTGTCTGGATATATAGAAAAGTTTTTGATTTTTAGTTGTTCTTCCAAGACAGTGACGGTTTTTTTTGTATCATCTGTTTTCAGCTTGATATGTCGCTTGCATTCTTCGCTTAACTCAGTTGCCGTAATTTGTTTGAGCAGTTTTCCATGATGTAAAAAACCATAGCAAGTTGCCAGTTGGTTTAACTCACTCAAAATATGGCTTGAAATTAAAATTGTTACATGATTTTCTTTTGCTAATTTTTTGAGCAATTCCCTAAGCTCAATAATTCCTGTTGGATCTAAGCCATTGACAGGTTCATCTAATATCAGAAATTCCGGCTCGCCCAATAGGGCAATAGCTAATGCTAATCGCTGTTTCATTCCCAAAGAAAAGTCATTTACTTTCTTCTTTTTTGTATTGTTGAGTCCCACAAGTTCTAATGTCTTGGAAATACATTTTTTTTCTGGTATTCCCCGCTGTACCCGCTGTATTTCTAAATTTTGCTTCGCAGTCATATCTTTGTACAATACAGGCATTTCAACAGTGCAACCAATTTTGGCACGTTCATATCGTAGATTCTCTGTTTTTCCGAACAAAGAAACCACACCACTGCTTTGAAAAGCTAATCCTGTTAATATACGAATTAGGGTAGATTTTCCCGCCCCGTTTTCACCAATCAGTCCGTATATTTCGCCACGGTTGATAGAGAGGTTTACATTTTGCAATACATGGAAATTTTTGTAATTTTTACAAAGTTCTGTTGTCTGGCATATAATCTCTGACATTTTATCAACTCCTTTTCATGCCAGTATATATTCCAAATCTTAAAAAAATCTAAAGAAATAGAAATTATTTCAATTTATATCCAATTCCCCACACTGTTTCTATATAATCTGTATCAGTATACTTTTTTATTTTTTTACGAATGTTACTAATATGCGTGTTAATCGTATCATTATCATAGGCATATTCTTCTTGCCAGACAGATTCATAAAGATTTTGCTTTGAAAAAATCTTTTGTGAGTGCTGTAACAAAAGTATTAAAATTGCTAATTCTGTTGATGTAAATTGCACAATAGTTCCTTTTATATATACAGTACAGTTTTCAATTTCAATCTCCTTGTATTTTAAATGAATATCTTCTTTTGGGGAAGCAGGTACACTTCTTTTTAAATTAGCCTCAATTCTTGCAAGTAACTCAAAGAGGTTAAAAGGTTTTGTCATATAGTCATCTGCACCCAACTGTAATAAATCTATTTTGGATTGTACCATCGTTTTTGCAGACACAACAATAACCGGAATATCTGTGAATGTTCTTAATTGCTTTAAAACATTATCACCACTTAAAACAGGGAGCATTAAGTCCAAAATAATAAGGTCTGGCATAACTCTTTGGCATAATTCTATACCTTCTTTTCCATTTAGAGCAGAACCCACCTCATAATTTTGATGTATCAAAAACTTTGTTATCATATTGCGAATGTCTATATCATCTTCAATAATTGCTATTTTCTTCAATTTTATATTCCTCCTACAAGGGTACATTATGAGCACTTATAACCTGTTTTTCATTATGCCTCGATGTTTATCCCATTCTCTCTTAAATATTGACGAAGTTCTGATACATTGCCGTAATAGACGCATCCCTTCATGCCGACATTGCCTGCTGATTCCACATTTTCAGGTCTGTCATCAACAAAAAAACACTCCTCTGGCTTTAATCCGAACGTTTTGAAAAAATCAAGATATGCGGCGGTTTCTGGTTTTATTACCTTATGTTCACAGGAAATCCAAATTCCTTTCATATAAGAAATGGATTTTATAAATTTCGAAAATGAATGGAAGCGGTATGATGTATTAGATAACAGGTACATGTCATATCCGTTTTCTGACAATTCTTTTACCAGTTTTTCCATGGGCAGATTGGGGGGCTGCACCATTCTAAATTCTCGGATAAAGCGCTCCACTGTATGATGCAGATGTGTTGGCACTCTTTTGCATATAGACGCAATTGCTTCATCATCGGATACTACCCCTCTGTCCATTTGTATCCATTCCACAGAGGAGCAAACATGATTTTTTATCCACCAAAAATCCTCCTCATTCTCTACATAGCCATAAATATACTCTGTTTGATGGTAGATTGTCAGTACATTTCCCATATCAAAAACAATATTCTTAATCATATAAATCCCCCATTCCTGCCGGCAGCCCGCAAATTTGGGCACAAGCACTAATTTGTTGTGTGAATAATCCCTGTTTTGGCGTTTTTCGGTGTGAGACCTAATATTTCTCACACTATTCATATGTTCTCTTAATAGCCTTTCCGATATTCTCTCGGCGTACATCCCATATATTTGCGAAAATAACTGCCAAAATGACTTGGACTAGAGAATCCTGTCATTTCGGCAATATCCAATATACGCAAATCCATATTTTTTAAAAGTACTGTGGATTGACGTATTCTGTATTGCATCAAAAATTCCATAGGAGTCATCTGTAATGTTCTCTGAAAACCTCGACACAATTCACTTCGGCTGATATACGCCGCGTTTGCGATATCGTCAAGTTTTAATGATTCCTGATAATTTTCCTGCATATACTGAAGCGCCGCTTTTACCCGCTGCTTATCCCGTTTGGCATCAGCACTAACAATATCCTTTTCTTTTGGCATCTTTTCAAATATCTGAAGCCACAAACTTGAAAGCAATATCACAATTTGAAGCTGATATGTTAATTTTCTGCCTGCAAATAAATTTACCACCTTCTTTAACAGAACTTGCGTTTCTTGGTATGAAGGACTATTGCTGTCCCACACCATATAAGACAAATTTCCTGTCAAAACAGGTTCAACACATTCCTTATAAATATCACTGCCTCTGGTATTGCCTATCAGCTCTCCACGCCATATAAACGAATACAGCTTTCCCTGTGCAAGCATACATGGTCTAATCTGGTGCATCAGTCCGGAATTGATAAATACAATATCTCCCTCTTTCAAATGCAGTTGCTCCGATTCTATCTGGCATAAAAAAGCACCTTCTATAATCATCGTAACCTGCACTTCTTCATGCCAGTGCCAGCATATATATCCATTCTCAAAATCTGCGAAATCATCGAGATACACTGCCAAAGGAAACCCTTCTGTACCATGCATTTTGGTTTCCCGCAAACTGTCATCAACAATTGTCTGTGTTGCCTTCATTTTTTCCATTGTTTTACCTTCCTAACTACAATCTCCTTCATTCTAATTCGCTATTATTATTATAGTTTCCACGTCTATTTTGTTTGTTTTATCCTTATTTTTCCTATATAATGATACTAATTTAATAGTTTATGGGCAACTATATCGTATTTTCAATAGAAAGGATTGGATTATTATGGAACAAAATTTAACAATGTTTTCTCTAAAAGGAAAAACTGCTCTTGTAACAGGAGCAAATACTGGTTTAGGACAAGGAATCTGTGTCGCTTATGCAGCAGCAGGCGCAAATGTAATTGGTGTTGCAAGGCGAAGTTGCCAGGAAACAGCGGAAAAAATAGCTGCAATCAGCGGAAATTTCACAGAAATTATTGCGGACTTATCGGATACCAACATTATTCCCCGTATTGTAGAAGAAGCCAACAAAGTATATGGTCGGGTCGATATTTTGGTAAACAATGCCGGAATCATTAAAAGATGTGACTCTGTAGATGTAACCATTGAAGACTGGGAAGCGGTTATCAATATCAATGAAAAAAATGTATTTTTCCTCTGTCAGGCATTTGCAAAAGATTGGATTCCCAATAAACAAGGAGGCAAAATCATTAATATTGCATCTATGCTCAGTTATCAAGGAGGTATCCGCGTTCCTGCATATACTGCCAGCAAAAGCGCTGTTATGGGGCTTACCAAAGCACTTGCAAATGAATGGGCAAAATACAATATCAATGTAAATGCCATCGCACCGGGATATATGGCAACAAACAATACGCAGAATTTAAGAAGTGACGAACAAAGAAGCGATGAAATCCTTAGCCGTATTCCAGCCGGCCGCTGGGGTACCCCCGAAGATCTTACAGGCGCTGCAATTTTCCTTGCATCAGATGCAGCTTCCTATGTACATGGATTCACAATTGCTGTCGATGGCGGATGGCTTGCGCGATAATATATCCTATATTTTATACGGGCATAACTGCATTTGCAGTATGCCCGTTTTTGTATCTACTTTCTATTCAATATTCTCTATCTGCCAGTCAATTGGCTCTACTCCATTTGCCTTCAAAAACTCGTTTGCCTGACTGAAATGTTTACATCCAAAGAATCCATTGTTTGCAGAAAGCGGACTTGGATGTGCTGCCTTAAGTATTAAATGTTTTGGATTATTGAGCATAGACGCTTTTTTCTGTGCCGGACGCCCCCACAACAAATATACAATAGGTCTGTCCTGCGCATTTACTGCCTGTATGATAGCATCAGTAAATTTTTCCCATCCATGTCCTTGATGAGAGTTCGCCTGATGTGCACGCACTGTCAAAACAGTATTTAGTAACAACACACCCTGATCCGCCCATTTTTTCAAATACCCATTGTTTGGAATATAGCAGCCTAAATCATCCCGCAATTCCTTATAGATATTTTGCAACGATGGCGGTAATTTGGGTTGGTTAGGAAGTACTGAAAAGCTCAATCCATGCGCCTGATTTACATTATGATATGGATCCTGCCCCAACAAAAGCACTTTTACCTTGCTAAGCGGCGTAAAATGCATGGCATTAAAAATGTCATCTGACGGCGGAAATACTAATGTATTTTCATACTCGTCTTTTACAAATTGGTACAGCTCCTTGTAATAGGGCTTTTGAAACTCCTCTTTTACGGATTCCATCCAGTCATCTGTCAGCATTGCCATAATCATTTCTCCTTTGTTTAAAATAATTGTATTGGGTTGTCTATCCATTATAATCTTACTGAGATTCCTTTGTTTCTTAAATACTGTTTGACTTCTTTTATCTCTAGTTCCTTGAAATGAAACAGAGACGCCGCAAGCGCCGCGTCAGCACTGCCAGCATCAAATGCCTCATAAAAATGTTCTAATTTTCCTGCTCCACCAGACGCAATCACAGGTATAGAAACCCTTTCGGACACTGCCCTTGTAAGTTCTATATCATAGCCGTTTTTGGTTCCATCACAATCCATGCTAGTCAACAGTATTTCTCCTGCTCCAAGTTCATTTGCCCTGGCAGCCCATTCAACGGCATCAATTCCCATATCAACGCGCCCGCCATTTTTATAAATATTCCATCCACTATTGTCTGATCTTCTCTTTGCATCTATTGCAACAACGACGCACTGGCTTCCAAATTTATCAGCCGCTTCACGAATCAAGTCGGGATTCATGATTGCCGCACTGTTCACAGCCACCTTATCAGCACCTTCTCGGAGAATCGCTTTGAAATCATCAACTGTTCGGATGCCTCCGCCGACCGTAAACGGTATAAATACTTTCTGCGCTACTCTGCGCACCATATCAACCTTTGTCGCACGATTGTCAGAAGACGCTGTAATATCCAAAAAGACGACTTCATCTGCCCCTGCCTTATCATATGCGGCAGCAATTTCAACGGGATCGCCTGCATCAACCAAATTTACAAAATTTACGCCTTTCACCACACGGCCATTATTTACATCCAGACATGGAATAATTCTTTTTGTAATCATCATTTAACTCCTTTTAGTACTCTCATATCCTATATATTTCAGTGAATCTGTACAAAATTCTTTAATATACGCAGTCCTACATCGGAGCTTTTTTCAGGATGAAACTGACAGGCAAATACATTGTCTTTCTCTACGGAAGCATGAATATGTACCACATAATCTGTAGTTGCTGTGACAATTTGCGGATCTTTTGCCTGAAGATAATAGGAGTGTACAAAATATACATAAGATTCTTCGGTTATTCCCTCAAACAACCTTCCTTTGTTTGGAAATTGAATCGCATTCCATCCTATTTGTGGAACCTTTAGTCCCTTATCATCTGGTATCTTTACAATCTCTCCCTCTAATATTCCAAGCCCTTCTATCCCTGGAGCCTCTTCGCTGGATTCAAAGAGAAGCTGCAATCCTAGACAAATTCCAAGAAATGGTGTTCTCTTTGCCACGATTTCCTTAATAATTTCATCAAGCCCATAATTTCTGAGCTTTTTCATAGCATCACCAAAGGCACCAACTCCTGGGAGTATCACTTTTTCTGCCTTCAAAACAGTTTCTCTGTCTCTGGTAATAACCGCCTGTTCTCCCAATGATACCAATGCTTTTTCTACACTTTTAATATTCCCAGCATCATAATCAATAATCGCTATCGTGTTTATTACCTGCCTTTCTTATTGAATGCATTCTCTTTCGAATCCTTATTTTTTGAGTGTCTATTAATTGCCTGATACAATGTCACTTAGAGCAATTGTATACGTTAATGCATCCTCTGTATTCATAAGTTCTCTTGCTGCCGTTTCATCAAGTCCATATTTATCCTGAAGTGTGCCATAAATATTCGACATAATTGCATCTACTTCTGGAAGTACATCATATTTTTCTGCATCTTCATTAATTGTATCATATGTCGCAATTCCTTGAAGAAGTGCATCAAGTGCTTCTATTTCACGGCCCATTTTCAGATTTGTCTGATAGGAATCATACCTAATTTGAAGTTTTAATATAACTTCGCTCTTTGCCTGTATGATACCATCGGAATCTGCCTTGTCAAGATTCATATCATATGTAACTTGATATACTTTTTTGTAATCCTGATCCTGATATGCTTTTCTTGCTGACTGCAAAAATCCTTGTGTCGAAAGAACATTTGTTGCAACAATAACCGCTGAGCCTACTGCGACGCCAAAAACAGATACTGCTGCAATTTTTTTAGGTGGAATACGCTTCCTTGGCGGCAGTGCAGCTTCTTTTTCCTTTTTCTTCGCAATTTTGGCTTCCTTAACAGCTTGCTTCTCTTTCTTCTTCTGCGCCGCAATCTCCGCTTTTGCTTTTTTAGCAGCTTCTTTTTCCTCTGCTTTTACTTTCTTCTCTTCATCTTTGGCAACTTTATCCTGCTCTTTTTTGGTCAGATCTTCCTGTTTTTTTGCCTCTTTTGCCTTTTTTTCAGCTTCCAGTTCTTCTTCTGTTGGTTCAGGAACCAGTTCTTCTGTAAGGAAATTAAAAAACTTACTTAATTTTCCAGGGCCTTTTGTTTCATTTCCAGCATCATCTTTTTTCTTTTTCTTGGCAGATTTCTTATCTTCTTTTGCATCACTGTCTTTATGATCTGCCATTTCTGTATGCGCATCTGCTTTAATGGTACTCACTGGTATCTCTGGAAGCGGTATTCCGCCATCATCCTCACCTGCATGTATAATTCCTGCATTTACAGATGCCGCTTCATCATCGGCCATCTGATTCAGCAGATCCATCATGTCATCTTGTATTGGCTCGTTGTTATCTGATTTTTTCAGCATATCATTGATCTCTGCAAGCTCTGCATCATCATCAAGCATGCTCAATACATCATCAAGGTTATCACCAGTATCCATTGAACCATTATCATTTCCATTGACAAGAAAACTCAGATCGTCTGATATATCTGGAATTTCAGGCAGTCCATCATCTAACTCCAACTCATCAATATTCAATTCCCCTGCCAATTCAAGCTCTGTCTCTGACTGAATTGCTTCATCCAGCCCATCGATACTCAATTCATTTTGAAGCTGTGGCTCTTCATCAGGTATTTCTGGCATTTCTACATCTCCTATTCCAAATCCTGTCTCTGTATTAGTCAGCTCTAATACATCTTGATTAAATGCTCCCTCTTCCATCATTTCTGGTATTTGAGGGCTCTCTAATTCTGCAAAACCTGATTCCTCAATGGATACATCTGGAATCTCTATATTCTCTAAATTGAATTCTTCTTCTGGTTCTGATATCTCTGGAAGGTCGATTCCTTCTAGATTCAATTCTTCCTCCGGTTCTGATATCTCTGAGAGTTCCACTCCCTCTATGTTCAGTTCTTCCTCCGGCTCCGATATCTCTGGGAGTTCTATTTCTTCTATACTTGATTCTTCAACCGGCAATTCTGGAAGCTCTGTATTTTCCAGATTCAGTTCTCCCTCTGGCTCCGATATCTCTGGTAAGTCCATCCCTTCTAGATTCAGTTCTTCTGGCTCTGATATCTCTGGGAGGTCGATTCCTTCTAAACTTGGTTCTTCCATACCTTCTTCAAAACCTGATTCTTCAACCGATAATTCTGGAAGCTCTGTATTTTCCAGATTTAGTTCTCCTTCTGGCTCTGATATCTCTGGTAAGTCCATCCCTTCTAGATTCAGTTCTTCCGGTTCTGATATCTCTGGTACGTCCATCCCTTCTAAACTTGGTTCCTCTACATCTTCTTCAGAACCTAATTCTTCAACCGATAATTCTGGAAGCTCTGTATTTTCCAGATTCAGTTCTTCCTCCGGCTCTGATATCTCTGCAAGGTCGATTCCTTCCAAATTCAGTTCTCCTTCTGGTTCTTCTGAAAGTTGTACCTCTTCTAAAACTGGAGCCTCTGTTATTTCTTCTGGAAGTTCTACCTCATCTAAATTGAATTCTTCAACCACGTCTCCTGCACTTTCTGATTCTTCCAAGACTTGTTCTTGGATTGGTTCTTCAGATAAGGTTGCAGTTATCTCTTCCTCTTGTGTTTCTGGAAGTTCTTCAGTAATCTCTAAAAGCTTTCCTTCGTCCAAATTCCCTTCAGCTTCTGGTTCTTCTGGAATTTGCAAGCTCTCTTCAACCGTTTCTGGAAGTTCTAATTCGTCCAAATTGGGTGCTTCTTCTGTTACTTCCATAGAATCTAATTCATCCAGACCCACTTCGGTTCCTACGTCTTCTATTGTTTGTTCAGAATGTTCTATATTTGACAAGTCAAGTGTTGTCTCTATGCTTTGTTCTTCGACTACGTTCTCTTGCGGTTCCATCACTGCAAGGTCAAGAACATTTTCCAAATCAGGCTCTTCCTTCATAGGTTCCAAGATTTCTTGTTCTTCCTGAACACGCACTTCTGGCAATGGGTCAGATACCTCAATTTGCTGCATATTATTTTCAGATGCTATCTCTGTTATTTCTTCTTGTATCGGCTCATTTACCAATACCTCTTCAATTACTGCTTTCTCCTCTGCGACCGGTTTACTTTCTACTGTATCAGCAGGCTCAGTTTTCTTTGGTTCCAGCACAGCCCTAAGCAAATTATCTAAGTAATTCTCTTCTGTACTCATGATAATCCCCCCTGTCCTTTTTCACTATTTGCAATCTGCCAGCAAAAAATCAATTGCATTTTCGCCTATGCTAATCCCCTTGTCACTCAACTTTTCAGTCAACTGGTACAAGGAGCCATTAACTCTGAAAAAACTTGCTTTTTTATTATAATATGCTATTTTTTCAAATGGCCATCTAATGATATTGGGCAAGTTCATTCCTACCCCCAACTCAAGTACACAGAGCTTTTTGTTCAATGTCATTTGTAGCCATTTTGTATAATTCTCCCACTGCAATTGATAGCCTTCCTCTGCATACTTACTTTCGCATAATATATTATTAAAAGCTAATGGTTTACCACAGGCAGGACACTTTGGAATTTCAAGAGAATCCAGCCCTACCTCATCCAAAGTAGCTTGATTTACCAAATTTGAAAACTCTTCTGATGAATACAATTCACTACAGCATTTTTCACTGCACTGAAACATCTTATAGTTTCCACATGGCTCTACCAATCGTTCTATATTAAAATCCGCTTTTTTGATATTTTCATCTATACATGTCGTAATAACAAAATAGTTTTTATCCTTTATCATCTCAAAAAGCTTTTGATATGCCTTTATCAGTTTTCCCTCTTTATGCTCTATCAAATAACGGTGCTCCAAAAATGGTACTGTCCACTCAAGAAAAGGATTGGTATCTACCTCCTCAAGTGCTGCCATAAGTCTTGGAAATTTCCCGATATCCTTAAAATCTTCATTGAATTCTTCACCAATGCCTACAAGCACCATGTCTGCATCAGCTACTTTTTCCATCAATATATTTTTCTTTTGCAAAAACTGCGTCTTATCCATTCTGTCTCCTAATTTATCAGAGCCGGGCATTCATCCCGGCTCTATCTATTTTGTGCGCAGAAGCGCATAAGAAAATTCGTTTCTATCACTATTCGAAAACAGTCTTCTATCACAAATTTTTACTTATTCAAAGACTTCGAATATATAGATCTCTGGCAGATGTGCACTTGCACAAAACAGCCATGCCGGCACAGACAGCGACAATTGCCCATTATCTGTGATATCCTAATATTATCGGTTCAGTAAATTATCAATCACTTTTACAAGATTTCCGATTTCAGGCTTTGACAATTGAGCATCTGCCCCCAATTCTTCACCTTTTCTTCTCATTTCATCATTTACAAGAGATGAGAAAATAATAACAGGAATATCCTTTGTAGCATCATCTGTCTTCACAAGTTTTGTCAGGCGATGTCCATCCATAAGAGGCATCTCAATATCTGTAATCAGCAAATGTACGTCTCTTGCAAGCGTACCTGCATTTTTGCATTTTGTTATGTACTGCCAAGCTTCCTCACCATTTTCGGTCTTGATAATATTGTCATATCCAGCCTTCTTGAGGGAATCAATAATCAGTTTTCTAAGAAGAGAGGAGTCCTCTGCGATAAGAATTGGAACATCTGTTCCTTCCCTCTCACCGAGAGCATCAATCTCTGTTACTTTTAAGCCTGTCTCTGGATTAATGTCAGTAACAATCTTCTCAAAGTCAAGAATAATAATGAGTTTTCCATTAATCTTGATGATACCTGTAGAAATGCCATCTTCTGCTGTAGTTACTGTAGCTCCTGGTTTGATAATGTCAACCCATGAAACTCTGTGAATGCCAATTACGGAATCAACATGAAATGCAATATCAAGTTTGTTAAAACTTGTAATAATGAACAAGCCACCTGGTTGAGACTGTCCCCGCTGTAAACAGTTGCGCAAGTCTATTGCTGTAATCATAGCATCACGTGGCATAAAAATACCTTCTACACTGGGATGTGCATTGGGTACAGGCGTTACAGGCGAATATTGAATAATTTCCCTGATCTTAGCTACATTAATGCCATAAGAATTGCCATCAACTACAAACTCCAAAATTTCCAATTCATTTGTTCCGTTTTCTAAGAGAATCTTAGTCTCCATATTAAACCTCCATTCTACCAGACAATCAAAAATAATCATACATTATTTTCAATCTCTTTATCATCACTGCTTTTCAGAGCGCTAATTTTTAATTAATTATAACATACCTGTGTGAATAATTACAAATATTTTCAGAAAATTTTTAATTTTTCTCTATATTCCATATAAAAACGCCAACTATTTGTTTGTTATTTTAGTTTGGCTGTACAGTTTCCCCCACTTGAAGATGCTTGAAGAATCAAAGATGAAATCTCACTCTCAGTCATATTGTCCACTTCTGCCACTGCCACTACATCAACCAGCTCGCCAGCCGGAACCACATCCATGAATGTCATCAGTTCATCGGGAAGCATTGTGCTGAGTGCTGTTACAGAAACAGAATCATTGATATTCAAATGCATCTTTATATTATAATCAAACATATTGCAGTTTAAATCTTCTTCTGGCGAACCCTCCAGATCAAAATGAACGATCAAAAGCTTTTTGCCTTGGGCAGCATCGACGCTGAAACCTGTATTATCCTGTGGATAAGAATCACAAAGTTCAAATGACTGATAGCGAAGTATCAGATCGTCAATCCCAAGCTCTGCTGCAAAATCCGTATCATCTGCTGCCAGTATTACATTTACTTCTGTTTCTTCCTGTTGTGTTTCTTCTGAATCATTTGCAGTTTCCTGAGATACTTCATTTGGTTCTGTCTGCACATCTGTTTCTGGTTCTGTTTCCTCCTGTGTTTCTATCTCCTGCAATTCTTGCTGTTCTGCTTTTGCAGCCGCCAATTCTTCTTCGCTCACGATTTTGTAATCATAGTGACGTGAATATTTAAGCAGTAAACCTGCTGCATACTCTGCAATAATATCTGACTGTTCTGCAGTGAGATCCGGCATCGAGTCCACACAGCCGGTCAATAGCACAGCCGACATAACCAAAAGTCCTATAACCTTCCCCTTTTTCAAACAAACACCTCCATTTATTTTGTTTCAAGTTCAAACCAAAACTCCACACCATTTGTATAATTGATAACACCGTACTGCTGATTCATTGATTCCATGATCGCCTTTACGATGGATAATCCCACACCGCTGCCGCCATATTCCCGCGTTCTTGCCTTGTCTACCTTATAGAATTTTTCCCATATATGAGAAAGTGCTTCCTCTGGTATTGGTTTCCCTGCATTAAACACACTCACGCGCACTCTGCTGACATTTGGCTCCTCAATCTGTCTGTATTTTATCTCTATAATCTTTTCACCGCTTACATGGTTTAAGGCGTTGCTAAAATAATTTCGCACGACTTCTTCTGTTTTAAACTCATCTGCCCATACATAAATCGGTTCTGACGGATTGACTTTTACTTTTACTTCATTTTGAAGGATAAGGATTTCTGCCGAGGCCAGAAAATTTTGAATCAACGCAACAATGTCGAACCGTTCCATTGTAACGATATCTTTTCCAAATTCCAGTTGGTTCAAATCGAGCAGTTTCCTTACCAGATTATTCATTTTTCCTGCTTCATCTACAATAACATCACAATAAAAGTCTCTGCTCTCAGCATCATCACTAATTCCCTCCTTAAGTCCCTCCGCATAACCCTGAATAAGTGCTATGGGTGTCTTAAGCTCATGTGACACATTCGCCAGAAACTCCTTTCGCATCTCATCTATTTCTTCTTTTTTCTCGATATCCCGCTCTAACTCATTGTTCGCTGTTTTCAGTTCAGATATGGTTTTTTCCAGTGTATTTGACAAGTCATTAATATGTTCTCCAAGCAAATCTATTTCGTTTTGTCCGCGGCTTTTGTATTTTGACTCAAAGTTCAAATGCATCATCTGTTCTGAAATTTCCTTTAACTCCATAATCGGTCTTGTGATTCTTGTTGTCAAAAACCAGATAAGTACAGCGCTGACAGCCGTTGCTGCAATACCAACATACGCAAAAAAACGATTTGATACCTTAACGCTGTCACGAATACTTTCGAGTGGAGACTGTATCAGAAAAAGATTTCCATTGTCAAGCATCCCCCACATTTCCAAATATTCTGTAGCTGTTGACTCGTCCAAAGATGCCGCCAGATAATACTTTTTGCTTTCAGCCAGATATTTTACTCCGATACTGGATCCAAAAAAATTGTCATATAGTCTGCTCATCAATTTTTTCACGTCTCTTGAACTGGTTTTGACTGTGTTGGATTCTGCATCTATCACCAAAATACTGATATTGTACATATCGCAGGTCTTCCGCAGCTCAAGGTCAAACTGTTCTGACGAAACATTACCGCTTGATATCACCTCATTAATTCTCAAATACGCATTCATGATAGCATTCTTTTTATTCTGTATATAAAAGCTTTCCAAAAAACTATTGTTTATCGTCCAGCACAAAACAATTGTACCTGCCATGACTGCAATAAAAATAAAGGCTATTTCCTGTTTTATAGAATGTTTCATATATTCTACCCACACCTTTTATGCTATTTTATCAAATATTGTATATTGTTTCAAGTTTTTCTGAAATAAACACAAAATATTTGTTTCAGCAGCAAATTTCAAAAACGCTCTGGCTAGACGATTACAACTCCCTTCGCATATTTGTCATCCATAATAATTTCCCCTACAGACGGAACATTAATTGTACCTTTCAAAGGATTTTTAATGCTGATTACAGGCGTTGTTATCGTCGCCTCTACCTCTGATTTTTCAAAACAAAGGTCTGTATCCTCCATTTCACAGTTAATCAGACGCAACTTTTTGCAGTAGCACAATGGCTGGGTCCCAATAATCTTGCAATTTTCAAAAGTTAGTCCATCTGCATACCATGCAAGGTATTCTCCCCTGACAACACTGTTTCTCACAATGACATTTTCTCCATGCCAGAATGCATCTTTTGTGTCAAATATACAGTTCTCAAATACAGCATTTTTTATGTATTGGAATGAATACTTTCCCTGAAATTTCACATTTCTAAAGAAAAGATTCTCTGAACGCATCATAAAATATTCGCTTGCAGCAGTTGAATCATTCATCTTTATATTTTTGACAGACCATCCAAACTCAGGCGATACAATATCACAATTCTGAATTGTCACATCACTGCACTCTCTAAGCGCCTTAATGCCATGTAGTTTTGTATCTGTTATTTCTATCTGATCAGAATACCAAAGCGCCGCACGGCACAACTCTGTCATCTCAGAATCATGAATGCCTAGCTTATGCACATGCCAAAATGGATAGCGCAGATTGAAAAAGCATCGGTTCACTTCTACATTTGCTGATTCCTTGATGGCACTTTCTCCGTCAGCCGGGCCATCAAAAGAACATTCATTCACTATTACGCCATCACTTCCATATAATGCGCGCTCTTCATCAAATGTTTGTTTTTCTATCGTTTTCATTTGCTCACTCCTTATTTTTATTTTACAATACTTCATCAATATCCACATAGTAATGCTTCAAATTTTTATCTTCCACATAAACCTTTACTTTCTGGCCCAAAAGACTTCTGCCAGACAATATCGATCGATGAATGTGCAATAGCTCCCTGCTTTTAAATGTATGAATTTCTCCCAATGCATCCTGATATTTGCACAAAATTATATAAGGATGTCTGAACCCAACACGAACAAAATACTGCATTGTCACATCTGATATTTCTGCCAGAACAAAATTTCCAGAATTTAACAGCCTGTTAGCGCGCAGACGCCTGTTTATTTCATAAGATAAAAACAACACGCCAAGAATAAAAAACAACAGACCATTTCCTACAAAAATGTACAAAAACAAGTACCCTAAATCATCACTAACGCAAAGGAACGTAATTAAACCACATATACACTCGATCCCTCCAATCAATGTGAACACAATCCCAATAATGAGCATTGCTGTTATTCCAAATTTTGCTTTCCGCATCCTTTTCCCCCTTTCTCCTAAATGTATGCTGCGCTTTTAAAATTTGTTTTATCCCAAAGCTACATCCAGTATCATCATCAGTGTAAATCCCGCCGCAAATAGAACCGTTCCGAGGTTGGAATGGCTGCCCTCCGACATCTCTGGAATCAATTCTTCAACTACTACATAAATCATAGCGCCAGCGGCAAAGCTCAAAAGGTATGGCAGAATCGGAACCGCGAACCCAGCCGCTAAAATCGTCAAAATGGCACCTATTGGTTCCACTGCACCAGAAAGCGCCCCATATAAGAATGCTTTTCCTTTGCTGACTCCCTCTGCGCGCAGAGGCATAGAGATAATCGCCCCTTCTGGGAAATTCTGTATCGCAATCCCCAGTGAAAGCGACAACGCGCCCATAGCGGTTATTCCACCATCTCCTGTAAGGCATCCTGCATAAACGACACCTACTGCCATGCCCTCCGGAAGATTGTGAAGCATCACTGCAAGCACCAGCATTGTTGTCTTTTGAAGGCTGCTTTTTGGTCCTTCTGACTTACTGCTATTCATATGCAGATGCGGAATTGTTTTGTCTAAAAGTAGCAAAAAAAGAATACCAATCCAAAATCCAACTGCGGCGGGTACAAATGCCCATTGTCCCATCGAAGCTGACTGTTCCATAGCCGGAACCAAAAGACTCCAAATAGAAGCAGCTACCATGACTCCGGCTGCAAACCCAGTTAGTGCCCGCTGCAACAGAGAATTGAACGTATTCTTCATGAACAATACACAGGCAGACCCCAACGCTGTCCCCAAAAAAGGTATCAATATTCCTCGAAAAACCTGTATTTCCATATGAATCTCCTATCATTTTCAAAATCAGTTAGTACAAACTAATTTCTTACATAAAATAAACGCGGCTATTTTTATTCATAGCCGCTGATTTCTCTAAGTATACCCCTTTGATCTTATAATTGTCAATCAAAAATTGGAAGGAAATTATCTAGTAATTAAACCATGCACATTCGGCAAAAGCTATTTTTGAGAATAAAGGTATAAAATATCCTCCACATCATACCCATGCCCCCCAATGCCTTGTAAAATAAGGTATTCTAAGACGCTAATACGTAAAACTTGCAACCCGTTCACCTTTTGAAATTTAAAAATGTTTCTTTATCAATCGCAAAAATATAATCCCCATTTTCATAAAAGGAATTTTGAACCATTCCTACCTTTTGC
>OFGR01001077.1_pt1 | contig 23572 bp, 17 predicted proteins | sample 1521811 | NCBI WGS metagenome assembly OFGR01 (sample SAMEA3504098, study PRJEB24116) | mouse gut metagenome | biome: mouse gut; feature: mouse-associated habitat; material: faeces | place: Denmark | collected 2011
TTGCCAACTTTCTTATACGTCCTGACCCTTACCCAATACTTTTTCCCTTTCTTCAAGGATACAGTTTTCGAAACTGCCGATGTTTTGTAGGACTTCTTCCCTTTAGACATCTTCGAGTTCGTGGCGACCTGGATCTGGTACTTGCATCCGTTGATTTTCTTATACTTCACCGTTACCTTCCCGGCTGACTGGGATTTCAGGTAAGTAATCCTTGTTTTTTTAGGGGCAGACGCCGCCTCTACCTCAGTAGCGGGGAACGCAAGGACTGCCGTCATTACAATTATAAGGGTTGTTACCATAAAGTTTTTCCATTTTTTCATAATCTGTCTCTCCTTGAAAAAAGAAACCTTAAAAGGCTCCTTTTCTCAGTATTTGTTTAGTTATATCTGATTTTCCCGCAGGAGCATTTCTTTCCGACGGTTGCAGTCTGCGTCGTCGGGGTAGCTTTGTGTTCAACGGTTTCGAGCACGACTAAATCGCTGCGCCATGAATAGTTGCAGGCATCTGTTCCTGGCTCTTCGTTTATGCCATAAATGTATCCGCATTTTTGGCATATATTACGGTATGAAAGTTTTTGCTCGATCCAACCCATGTAGTTATTTTTTTCAAGATATTCAAGCTCTTCGTTATTTGGATTAGAGAAAATATATAAAGCTGCCGGCGTGCCAGGTGCATTATAGTCGGAATAATAGCCATTTACTGCATAGTTACCCTTCATTCTGTTATATGTCAAAGCTCCGTATTCTACGCGGAAATAACTGCTGGTACCCTTTTCGCCATTATCTCCCCTCTGATACTTTGCCTGACTGAAAGGAACTTGTTTCATTACTGTCCTCTTTTCCGTAACAGGAATTGTATAGTCGTGATAGTGCTTGCTGGAAACACTACCCGTCTTCCTTACGGTCACCGCTTTCTTTGCAGACCATTTGCTGTACTTTGTCTTCTTGCCAACTTTCTTATACGTCCTGACCCTTACCCAATACTTTTTCCCTTTCTTCAGGGATACAGTTTTCGAAACTGCCGATGTTTTGTAGGACTTCTTTCCTTTGGACATCTTGGAGTTCGTGGCAACCTGGATCTGGTATTTTGCGCCCTTTACTTTTGAATACTTCACCGTCACTTTTCCGGCTGACTGAGACTTCAGATAAGTAATCTTTGCTTTTTTAGGGGCAGATGCCGCCTCTACCTCAGTAGCGGGGAACGCAAGGACTGCCGTCATTACAAATACAAGGGCTGCTGCCATAAAGTTTTTCCATTTTTTCATAATCTGTCTCTCCTTTTCAGATAACTTATTTAGTGCAAAAATATAATGCCTAAAAATACTGCTGATGTTTCTGGAACGAACTTTTATTTACAGTGCTTTTCTTATTCCAAAACCACTGAATATACTTTGTATAAATATCGGCACAAATAGGCTTTTCAATAAGATGTTTTAGGACATTTTACCTTCGCAGTCGGAACCGGGTTCCGATTTTTTGTCCTGTAAAAGGATGTCTCTCCTTTACATTTCCATTTTCTCCCTCCAAAATTTCATTCTCCCATATTACTTTTGCACGGAACCGGAGCTGTGACCGGAACCGTCGGGGACAAAATATCCAGTGCCTATCCATGGGGTGGGGCTGTTCATATAGATATCAACCCAAAGAAAGTGAGGTATAAAGAGGATGAGATTACTCAGAAAGATCACAGCGATCGTGCTGGCGGTTTCGATGATCGCGCCGTCAGTGCTGGGAACGGCAGTTCAGGTGTATGCGGCAGATGCGGCGGCAGCCCCTACAGTGACAGAGTACCTGTCTGACAACCTGGAGGATGCGGATGCGGACAAGGCAGCCGGGATGTCCGGGGAATACTGGGAGACAGAGGCACCGGCTGACGTGCAGGAGGCAGCGCAGATGTATGCGGAGGATGCAGCCGACGGCAAGGTGGAGTTTGATGCCAAAGGAGCGGAAGACGTGACTGATGGTGAGGCAAAGCCTGGCGCCAAAGGAGCAAAAGACATCCCGCTGGAGTACATGCAGGTCACCGCTGCTGAAAAGAAGTATGAGGACGGGCTGCGGGAGACGGCGCACCATGTCCGCGTGACGTACACCATCGCCAACAGGAAGTACCTGAAGGCGAAGACCATTGACGGGATGTTCGACAGCAACATGGACGCGTTCCTTGCATCCATGGTAGCCACAAGCCCGGTCTATGAGTCCAAGGAGCATGACGGCTGTTACGTGGCGTTCTTAAACTACGGGAGCATGAACGGCCTGAGCGACAGGATCGTGGATGCAGAGTTCGTCACGAACACGCAGGAGAACCCGAAGGACGTGAGCAATGACGTGGTGTTTGACAAGAAAACGGGGATTGTCTATATCCCGAAGTCCTATTACTTTGCGGCGGACGGAACGGAGCTCGGGTATGACTTACAGGCACAGGTTCTTGTAGCGCCGGAGCTTGGAAAAGGAGTAGACGTGAACGTGGCGGTTGAGAACCACAGCGCTGCGAAGTCTGTTTTGAAGGACGGCACGGCGGAGTTCACTGCCTTCAATTCCATGACCTTCCCGCTGGTAGCGGAAGAGGATGCCGGAAAAGTCAATTTTGAAGACATTGAAGTGTACCTGAACGACAGCGCACTGCCGGCAGATCTGGAGGAAGGCGAAGGCGCATCCTATAACGGGAAGACCGGGGAATATACGCTGAACTGCCTGGGTGCGACGACGTACTCCGTGAGGTTCGTCATCAAGGGGAAGACACTTTCCCAAAGAATAAGGAGCCTGTTCGGGGCTGAGACGGTACATGCGGCAAAAGGCGCAGTGAATGGCGAGACCATGTCCTATGTGACGAACGTGGACACCGGGAAACCTATCACCCCGTCCATTGAGTTTGAAAAGCTGAAAGTAGGGAATGTATATGAATACAACGGCTCAAACTCCACCCATAAGTATGAGGCATACCGGGAGATGCTGTACGCGGGGCAGAAGAACTTCGTGTATGCGCCGTACCTGTCAACGGACGGCACGTCCAGCGACCGGGAGAAGTTTTACAACTACCTGACCGTCGCTGACGACGAGAACGCGAAATCCCTGGATAAGCTCATTGAGAATGTAGGGGACATCGTGGCGGCGAAAGACCAGAACCCGAGCGCGGGATCCGGAACGACCGTGAATCCTGACAAGAAGTGGGAATACTGGTACATGTTCGGAATCGGCGCGCCGTCAGGAACGCTGAATGAAGTCCATGGGAGGGGCGCTGTGTCCTTCGGGAAAGCAAACGAATGGAAATGGACAGACAGCTTTGAGTACGACGGCGAGACCAGGTACAGGAACCTGTATGTGGGGATGTGCTGCCATGTAGGCGATGATCTCGTGGAAGGCGAGAAGAAGAACCAGGTGTCCGTCCTTGAGAAAGGCGACGGGTATGTGGTGCTAGGCTTGGCGCAGACAGCGGCAGGAACGGGCTTGGACGACCAGGCGGGCGCGACCATCATCAAGGTCATGACCAGCGGGAAAGCCGCACTGAAGAAAGTCTCTTCCGCTCCGGCAGTCACGGACGGCAATAAATGCTACTCTTTGGAGGGCGCACAGTATGGGATATATTCTGATGCAGGATGCACAAAACTTGTGGCGACACTTACAACGAATGCGAAAGGCGAGTCTGGTGAGGTTGAACTTCCGGCTGGCAAGTATTGGGCAAAAGAGACCAAAGCGTCTCCGGGATACAAATTGGATCCCAATCCGCACGATTTTACAGTAAAAAGTGGAGAAACTACTTCTATTGCTGTACAGGAAGACCCAGGGAATGACCCGATTAAAATTGAATTAAATAAGCTGGACGATATCACAGGGGCATTTGCCCAGGGCGGTGCGGAGCTTGCAGGGGCAGAGTTCACCATTAAATACTACGACGGTTACTACAATAAGGGGAATCTCCCAGGAACAGCGAAGAAGACATGGGTCATCAAGACAGTAAAGCAGGAAGATGGAACATATCGGGCAGACATGAATACTGCTGAGTGTAAAGTCAGCGGAGATGATTATTATACTAATAATATTACTGGGGATATTATTCTCCCGCTCGGCACAGTCACCATCCAGGAGACAAAAGCACCTGCAGGCTATCTTTTAGAGGGCTCAATGCTGAAGAATGTAACGACAGGGGAAACCATCAATGACGGCGGCATATACTTAAGCCAGGTCGTGCAGGAAGCGAACGGCGGGGAGGCACGTTTAGTCGGAGGCGGTGACCTTGTAGGCGGCAACCGGGCTGACAGAGTGGAGTTCCAGATCAACGAGGTCGTAAAGCGCGGGGACATCATGATGCGGAAGCTGGATGCCGAGACGCAGAAGAAGATGGCAGGAGTGGAGTTCCGGCTGACCAACACGAAAACGGGCGAGTCGCATACGTTCGTGACGGACGAGAACGGCGAGTACAGCACGGAAAGCGCGTTCGCGAAACACTCCCATAACACGAACAAAGGCGGCGACGGAGACGGCATCTGGTTCAGCCAGACAGAAGGCGGCGGGGAGGCGCCGGTTGACGACAGCCTTGGCGCGCTCCAGTACGGGGAGTACAGGATTGAGGAGATCCCGGGCGAGAACAACGCCGGAAAGGTGATGTTCGAGGACACGTTCAAGCTGAGCCGCGACGGGTATACCATCAACTTAAACAGCGTGGAGAACCATGACGGCATCGCGATCATGACAGTCGCGAGGGACAAAGCGACCGGGACGCATTACGCACATGCGGGCGAGGGAACGGCGCTCATTGACACGGTGCAGATGGAGAACCTGAAGAAGGGCACGGCGTATAAGCTCGTCGCAAAGCTCGTGGATGCGGCAACCGGCGAAGAGATCCTGAAGGCGGACGGTACCCCGGTGACAGGGGAGGCGGAGTTCAAGGCGCTGACCACATCCCGGACCGTGGAAGTGAAGCTTGATGAATTTGACTCGGCAGCCCTTGAAGGGAAGACAGCCGTCATTTATGAATACCTCTACGATACGGCAACCGGCGAAGAGGCCGCAAGGCATGAAGACCCAGAGGACAAGGACCAGATGGTGCATTTCGCACAGGCGATCAGCACGGACGCACAGGACGTGCAGACGGGTACGCATGTGGGGAGCAGCACGAAACTCAAGGACATTGTCTCATACAAAGGGCTGGAGCCCGGGGAGAAGTACACGCTGAAGGCAAGCCTTGTCAATAAGGAGACCGGGGAGGCCGAGGCGGAAGGCAGCAGCGAGTTCACCGCTGAAATGGAGGACGGGAAAGCGGAAGTCCTGCTTGATGCGCCTGCGGAGTACAAAGGGAAGACCTATGTGTTTTATGAAGAGCTGTATTACGGGGACGCGCTCCTTGCAGATCATAAGGACTTAAGCGACGAAGGCCAGTCCATCCACTACCCGGAGATCGGCACAAAAGCGGCTGACGGGCTCACAAAGACCCAGATCGGCGCAGGGGCATCCGGGAAGACCACCATCATTGACACGGTGGAATATAAGAACCTGATACCGGGCCAGGAATACACCATCACAGGGGTATTGATGGACAAGGAGACAGGCGGGGAGTTTGCCCAGAAAGCGGAAGAGAAGAGCGTCTTTGACAAAGCCGTGGATTTCTTCACTGGCGGGGACAAAGCGGTCGGCAAAGTGGTCGATAAAGTCGTGGACTTCTTCACTGGCGGGGATAAAGCAGAAGACAAGCAGGAAGATAAGACGGAAGACAAAGCGGAAGACAAAGCGGAAGATAAATCAGAAGATAAGTCGGAAGACAAGTCGGAAGATGAGACGGAAGACAAGACGGAAGATAAAGCGGAAGACAAGTCGGAAGATAAAGCGGAAGACGAGACGGAAGGCAAAGACCAGAAAAAGGAACTGACATCATCCGTGACATTCACGCCGGAGAAGGCGGACGGCACGGTGGAGCTGGCCTATGAGGTTGGCACGGAGGACATCCAGGGCAGGACGCTTGTCGTGTTCGAGGACCTGATCGTGAAAGGCGTCGTGGTCACTTCACATGCGGACATCGAGGATGAAGGGCAGTCTGTATACTACCCGGGCGTGAAGACGACGGCGGTAGACACAAAGACGCAGGAGCATGTCAGCGAGCATTCAAAGACAGCGACCATCACGGACAGGGTAGAGTATACGAACCTGCTTGCAGGGCATGAGTATACCGTGACCGGGAAACTGATGGACCAGTCCACTGGGGAGCCGTTGCTTGACAAGGACGGGAAGGAGCATACCGCATCCGTGACGTTCAAGGCGGGCAGCACATCCGGCTATGAGACCCTCAAGGCACAGGATGGCTCGGAATACTTCCATGTATTTGACGGCGTGGACGGCAGCTTTTACTTCAAGGCGGTGGACGGCAAGTACCTAAGCTGCGACCAGTACGGCGCAGACGTGGAAAACCCCGTGTCCGTGGAGGAGACCCAGGTGAAGGCAGAGAAAGCGGCGGAAGGGAAGACGGTCTCCGGCAGCGTGGATCTGGTCTATACCGTGGATGCCACACTGCTCACCGGAAAGACGGTAGTCGTATTTGAGGACCTTTATTATGAGGACGTGAAGATCGCCACGCACAGCGACATCAAGGATGAGGCGCAGTCCGTGCATACGCCTGAGATCAGGACGAACGCGACCGTGGATGGGAAACATGCCGCGAAAGCGTCAGGGAAGACGAAGATCGTGGACAAGGTGACATACGAGAACCTTGTGCCGGGGCTTGAGTACACGGTGACAGGCACGCTGATGGACAAGAAGACCGGGGAGGCTGTGGACGCAGAGACAAAGCCGGTGACATTCACGCCAGAGGCGGCATCCGGCAGCGTGGACATTGAGTTCATTGCCGATACTAGGGGCAGCTCGGCGCTCGTGGCGTTTGAAGAGCTTACATGCAAGGGAACGCTCGTGGCGCAGCACAAGGACCTCAAGGATAAGGACCAGACGGTGACTTTCAAGAAAGGTACGAAGGGCACGAAAGGCGCGGAGTCCGTACAGACGGGCGACTATATCATGGGCATCGTACTCCTGCTCATTGCGGGGGCTGCAGCCGGATTGATCGGCATTAGGCTGAGAAAGAAGAAATAAGAAATAAGAAAGGGCGGCGCGTAATGCGCCGTCTTTTTGATAAGGTATCAGAAATTAGATAGGATGGGGGAACCAGGTTCCGGGCGTGCAGTGGCTTGCCCAAGCGGTTTCGCCCAAAGAAGGAGAAAACCGTCATGTTACGAAATATTATTCCTACTTTATGCACATAGCCTACATGGCTGAAATGCATCATAATCATCATCTGCATCTGTATTATGCTTGTTATCACTTTCTATAACGTACAAAAGTGGAAACGCATTTATAAAGTCATTGGCTGTATCCTTGCATTTCCCATTATATATATCTGCTTTACCATATCTTTTCATACAACCATCAGTATCTTTTGTAATACAGATGCCGTCTTAAATCTTTATAATGATATCACATCATTCTGGGTATATCTGTATGACATGGCAAAAAACAGCCTGCATCAGATGAAGACTATATGGAACAGCGCCGGATAACTTGACATTTTGTCAGAATGGATGTGGTTGAAATTCCTGTTGGATTATGTTACTATCTGTTTGGGACTACCAGGATGGTAGGCGGTTAGCCCTCTCCGGAGGGACTGTGACCCTCCGTTTACATAATCCGTCTCTGAGCGGAAATACTGAAAGGGAGGGCGACGCTTATGTTGACGTTGGAAGGACTTATTGCAGTAATCAGCCTTTGTGTTGGTTGCTTTAGCCTTGGATACGCCATGGGGCGTAACGATAATCACAAGACACAAAAATAGCCGCCCCGGTCTGACAAACTGAGCAGCTATTTTGTTGATCATATGTTGGGCTAACCGTCTATCGGTAGTCCATGTGGGGCGTCTGTTGGTGCAGACGTCCTTCTTTATCTAAAGGATAGCATAATCTGTGGGAAAGTTCAAGGATTTTCTTGCGTTGCCGGCGGCGTAGCTTGTGGGCTATGCCGTTTCTTTGTTTTGCAGGCTATTCAGTAAAAAATTTTACAAAAATTCAGTGGGACAGATATCTGCCCCACTGAGTAGGTATTCACGCTTCAGCGGCAACTGGTACATATCGGAAAGACTGTGGAGCGCATGACACTCCGATATCCGCCAGAGTTTTTGGTTTGTCGTAAACAATTAGATTCTTGAGGTGATAAGCTACTGCTTTCTCCTTTCCTCTGTAATATTCCTGGAAAAACTGATAAGTTATCCCGGAATGGTCCTTGGTCATATCCCATACGGTCAGAGGGTCATCCTCCAAAATTTCTTCGATTTCGGCCTCGCCTACCACCTGTTTCTGGGGTGCGGTAGCATAAATTATGATTTTATCAACATCACTGCGGCAACGGGATTTCCGGTATTCATACAGCTTGGAACCTTTGATAATGCTCGCGACATACTGCGGATTAATTGATAATAACATTTGACACATTGACATTTCCCTCCATTAGAATATTTGAAAACTGGCGTTCGGTCAGCTGGACAGCAGTAGGATATTGCCCATGAGCAGCCCAGTATCCGTGGTTGTCTAACCAATCCATATTTACATTGTTTCTAGCACCAAAATAGCCACAGTACAGAAGTTCCATCACGGTCATATTCTTAAAACTTATATATTGCCGATACAATTCACTTTCATCGAAAACGGATTTGTTGCCGATGCGTTTTTTTAGTTCATTGAAAGACATAAGGTAGCTGTTGTTTCGTTTCGCCTGAAAAGCCTTTGTGACAACACAATAGGAAGTGATGCATGAACGGAAACGTTTGCCGTTTCCTTTTGTGTATTTGCGGTAAATGAGAACCGGCTCACCGACTATGTAATGTAAGACGGGAGCCTGCCCGACATATATCTTGCTAAGTCCATTGCTTACGCTACTGCCCACTTTATTCTGTAGGGCTATACTGTTATTTGCGAGTTCAGAGTAGGCAAACATAGTATCGTGATAATCATCGTCAATAATGACGTACCCAGCATGGTCAAAGCCTCCTTTAATAAAAGGAAATGCTTTGTAGGAATCGGAAAAATCAATGTGGCTCCGGCTTTTAACCATGACATTCTCGCCGTCTTTATTAAGCCCGTATTTCTCAAAACCGAATTTTTCGAACTGTGAGATTAAAGTTGCGTGCTTATCAAATACGGTGACATAAATTTCAGAAACGTCTGACTTTTGCCATTTCCACAAGAGAAGACCGATAGCACCTTCACCAATGCGCTGGCGGCGATACCGCTCTGCGATACGCATGGTGCTGATTTTGATGCGTTTCTTTGCAGGGAGAGAGAAATCCTGCAAATCAATAGGTTCTTCTTCCTGTTTCAGTACAATAAAAGCACCAACTCCGACCTCGTCTTCGAAAACAAGAGCTGTAGCTCCTGTAGCCGATTTTTTCTTGAACCAATCCACAAATCCGGTACTGTTCGCAGTTCCTGGATAGTCCAATTTGAGAGTATCGAAAAAAACATCTTCAAGGTCGATATCTGTAAATTTCTTTAATGAGAATCGTCCTGCCATATTATTTTCCTCCTGTTCTGATTAGTTCCATTATGCGCTTTAAATCTGCGGCACCTTCTGATACAATCAGTGGAATATGGAGTAGGGAAGAGATTTCGTGGGCATATTGGCGTTCGGCATTCTGGAATGCGGAGATTTCGCCGATATTTTGCTGAATGCCATCCCGCTGGAACCGGCGATTCGCGATGATTTCTGGTTTTTCCGTCAGCAGGACTATCATATCAGGATTTAGTGACGTATAAGTATCCTGGGGAATGCGGGTAATCTTGCCAACTTCATTTAAAAGGCAGAAATGACCGTCCAGGATGAATTCGTTGCTTTCCTGACGAAGAGTATGTATGGCTCCAATAAGCAAGGGCTGGTTGTCATCAATGTCTGGAACAAATTTATCAGAGGAGAATCCCTTTTTCCGTTGTTCCGTAATCAGCTTGCTAGCTGAATAGCTTTTGATCCCAAGCTGCTGTAATGCCATACTACAGAAGTAGGACTTCCCTACACCATGTATGCCGCTTAAAAAAATCATAGTATCCCTCTTTTCCAGAAATTCTTTTCTACATTGTATCACAACGTAGCTGGTTTGTGAACTATTCATTGTCTAAAGCCAATGGGTCAATGGGTGGTTTATTTATGAAATAAAAGTTATTCGATGGAGTGAGCGAAACAAGGAAGATAATATCGTTTTACTTTCAGCGTGATAATTAAAATCCTTTTGGATGCCACGGGCGGAATCCCGCTGTCGGCGGCGCGTAATGCGCCGTCTTTCGCGCTTGGAGGACGTTGCCTGTATTCTCTGCAATACGGGAGAACCGGGTTCCGAACCCATATTCCCGCGCCAATAAAACACAAATTTATTCTCTTTGTGGATTTTTATTCTTGATAACGGTATAGCTAGAAAAGGAAAGGCAGATGCTATTCCTATGTCTGAATAAACTTGTGGAACAAGAAAATGGAGTTAAACAGATTGACGGATTAAAAAAAAAATCATATACTTATTATAATGGAAGGATACAATTTATAAGGAAGGGGGAAAAGCCCATGATGAAAGGGATTGACGTTGCTCGGTATTTTCTTAGTCTTGATAAGAATGGCGAAATTTTCAACAAGATTCTTCGCACACAAAACGGAAGAACGTTTTATGAGGGAAATGCAAGGCTGAACAAGTATATGCATTTGGCTCAGAATATTTATATTGCAAAATATGGCGCTCTGTTAATGGACTCGGTTTTCTACGCATATGACAATGGGGCAGTTGACCCTGTAGTACAGGAAAGCTATTCTGTACTTTTGGAGCGCCGGGATCAGGCGGTTTCCCTACAGGAAAGAGAACAACGATTTTTAGACAGTATATTCAAGGCTTTCTATAATGCGACGTTAGACGAACTGATTGAGTTATCCCATGAGGATTCAGAGTGGGTGGATAAACATGGGTATTACCGTAAGGAGGATCAGAAAATGGACTCCATGGCACGGAAGGCAGAATATGAAAGACAGTATGCGGATATGATAAAAATTCTTGAGAGGATGGGTTGATGAATGGATTTAGAAATCGGTCAAGTGATCTCTGCAAGGATACGATTTAATAATTTTGGTTTGAAATCTTCTTCAAAGCACCCATATCTAATAGTAGGGATAGATGAAGAGCTTAGGACGGTTGAGATTGCACAGCTTGATTCCCTGCAAGGGAAGGAATACAAAGCTGCTATGCGTTGCAATAAGGTCATATTTTGCGATGAACCTATAGAGACTGTTATTGACAGGGACAGCTATGTGCAATTAGACAATACGTTTCGCGTGGAACTATATGATGGATTGACGAGGTATAGAAGACAGACAGATAAATTGAGTGAAGAAAAGTTGAAGGATGTTTTGAAAAGTTATCGGTCTTACCATGAAGTTCACCATATTGATGAAAATAAACAGGTCTATATGGATAGGGGAGAGTTCGAAAATTTACAGAATACATAACAATGCCCAGGATATCATTTTTGACGATGTATTTGAGCTTGGACGCGCCGCAGATGGCATCCTGCCAGAGGAAATTGCCATCTGTAAAGCTGGAATGAAGTTGACGGAATGCTCACTTCTTTTAAAGGGGGTATCAGAAGGGTGCGGAGCGTAAAGATTGTTCTTGCTGATACCGGAAAAGGACTTCGATTTCCTTTAGTTCATCAAGTGATAATAACGGAACACACTCTGCAATTTCTTCAAGTGTCATTTTCCCCTTTTTTATTAATCTTTCTGCGGTTTCCCTCGCGTTGTTCAGTGCCGCTTCGTTCCTCATATCTTCCATAATTTTACACATGGTATATTGTTGCCAAATCAATCCCGTCACTTACTCGTGAGTTTATAGTGGAGTTAAGTAAAAAAATATTGCAGCCAAGCAATATTTAGTGGTTTCGGCATCCAAAACTATCTGTAAGATTAAACTGTCTAATAAGCCGTGCTGGGTCTCGTCCTGCGCGGCTTATGGAGGCATGGAGCGTAAAGATTGCTCCTGCTGATTCCGGAAAAGGACTCCTTGGAGGGGTTCTTTTTTTAGTTGTCGTTTTCAATCTTATTTTCACAAATGACCAAATTATCCTTGAAAAGAAAATCATTAAAGGAGGATTTTGTCATGAATGGAAAAAAGAAATTTGACAGAAACAAGGTACAGGAATTGATTGACAGGAAAGACTGGAAAGGACTGCGGGAATATGATTTCCGTGGTGCGGATCTGAGCAGGATGTACTTTTGGCAGGCGGAGCTTGACAGCATGGATTTTAGCGGGGCTGACCTTTATTGTGTGACCTTTAGCGGCACAACCCTGAAAAACGCGAATTTCAGGAACGCTTCCTTACGATGCGTGGATTTATGCAGTTCAATTATTGGTGGCGCAGATTTCCGTGGTGCGGATATTGCTAGGGTGGAATTCCCCGACATGTATATGGACGGGGTCATCATGGATGAGACGACATCCCACTTCCATACGCATTGCCCGGAAGAGGGCGGGTTTACCGGCTATAAAAAGGCGTGTACCCTCACGGAACATCCGTATATTGTCGAGCTGAAGATCCCGGCACATGCCTTACGTTCCAGTGCAACAACAAATAAATGCCGCTGTTCGGAAGCGGAAGTGATGTCCGTTACCCGCCTGGATGGCACAGACGATGGCACAGATATTGTGAGGAGCTGGTGGAACCCATATTTTCTGTATAAAGCCGGGGAAACAGTCAAAGCAGATGGTTTTGATGAAAACCGCTGGAACGAATGTGCTCCTGGTATCCACTTCTTCATGACGAGGGAAGAGGCTGTAGATTATGTTTTCTGAACATGTAAAAGAAGCCGAGAGGCTTCTTTTTTGCGCTTTTTTACAGATTACATACGATAACAACTTATAACAGGAGGCATACAGGCAGACTTCATTTTTTGTATGCCTCTTTCATTTCATGAAGGAGGAAGAAACATGAGATTATGGGAAGGGAAAGAACCGCAGGAGTTATTAAAAAGGCTGCATGAGCTGGATGAACTCACGGGGATCGATTCGGTCATCCAGCCGGGCCAGAAGGTCACGGTCACTGCTACCGCGTATGGGAGCGGGCTGTCACGCTGGACGGTGGATGCGGATGATGCGGCTTACCGCGCGCCAAAGATTGCGTCAGGAAGTAAGTTCGATCAGTTCTGCGCTGCTTTTGAAGGCATGACAGAAGAACTGGAGGCGGATATCTATTCCGTCCGTGTGCTGGCGTATGCGGATACCCAGCCGTACAGGACCTATGACGGGAAATTCACTACGCGCTGGTTCAGCATTGACCCGCTTGACCCGTATAACGTGGATAAAAAGACCGGGCAGCCGGTGTTTAAGTTCGAGGAGCTTGTCATCACGCAGGAAGAGTACAGGATGATGATGGGAACAAAGCTTGCGATCCGGGCAGGAGATGCCGTTTACGCACTGCTGCGGGATGCGCTGATGTCTACAGGGCGCCTGCTCCTGGATTCCAGCTCTGTATTCAAACGTTCAGACGAGAACGCCCTTGGCTGCGGGATGATGCTTGCGGAGGCGCTTGCAGACCGGGATTCCCTCAAGGCACTGACGAGGGGCTCTGGCAGCGGGGTGCGCCCTCTGCTGGCAGTCATGGGCAGCCGTTACAGGTACATCCCGCAGAGCGAGTTTTTTAAGGAAGTGTTCAAAAATATCGCGGGCTTTGGCATCTACCTGATCGAGAAGTGGTCCATTACGGACGAGCTCACAACTGTGCAGGCCGTGTTGCAGGGAGATCCGGAATACCAGAAGGGATTCCTTATAACTGCGAGCGATTTTAATGGTACCCCGATGAAGGTATCGGCATTTGGGCGGTTCCCTAACGGTGCAATGGTCGTGCTGAAACAGAGCAGCATGCTCCATAACAAGGCATCTGTGGACCGCGGCGTAAAATGCCTGTTTGACGGCATGGAAGAAGCGTTTGGGGAATTCGACCAGTTTATTGAAGACATGGATGTTGATGCAGTGTTTGACGCAAAGGCCCACAAGAAATGGCTGAGGAATGTCCAGGACCTTATCGGGATGCGGCGTTGCCGCGTGCCTGAAACTTTGGAGTGCAACGGGCTTGCGCTGGCAATGACGCTGGCAAAAGATTTAGACGCGGATATCCGCGACAGGAACGGACTCCTGTACAGCATATGGAACCTCTTGCTGGACATCCGTGGAGGATGTACAGGGAAACGTAAAGCAGCAGTCTAAGCAACGGGCCAGGGAATACCCGGCCTTCCCATGAAAGGAGAGCATTATGAAGAATGAATGGAGAAACCAGAAAGAAAACGCACGGAAGATCCTTCCGCTTATCCACAAATACAGGGAGGTGCTCCTTTTTGACACGGAGACGACAGGCCTCGGGAAGACAGCCAAGATCATCCAGTTCTCAGCCGTGCATTATGCCGTGAAAGAAGGGTATGTTTTGGAGGAGGTCCGGAAACTGGATCTTTACATCAATCCCCGTGAGCCTTTGGCGGAGAAGATCACAGAGATCACGGGCATTACGGATGCAATGCTGAAAGACGCGGTTCCGGAAGAGGAGGCTGCGCCGGTTATTTTTGGGCTCCTCGGATCCTGCGGGATATGGGCGGCATATAACAGCCCGTTTGACCTGCGTATGCTGGCACAGATGTCAGCGCGTACCGGGCAGCCATTTAAACAGCATCCCTGCGTGGATGTCCTTGAAATGGCAAGGGATTTTGTCAGCAAGGCGGATGCGGGCTCCCACAAATTGGGGGATGTCCTTGCAGCCCTTTTCCCAGGCGAGGATTTCCAGTTCCACAGCGCCATTGAGGATGTGCGCGCGACCGCCAGGCTGCTCCCCGTATTCCTCACAGAGTACCGCAAGGTGTATTCCGCACCGGCAGAGCAGAAACGGCAGCTCAGGCTTGAATGGGCAAAGCCGTGGCAGAACCACAAGATGCCGTCACAGCAGCGTATACGCCTGATGCTCAATGAAGGGCAGTACGGTGACATCTACTGGGATATCGTAGGGCACTGCTGGGGCTGCAAGGCGACAAAGAGTGCAAAGGCATTGTTCGGGAGCATAGACCTGGCGAACATCGAAACCCAGGTCCTTAACCGTTACGGATGGAAGTTCGACGCGAAGGATATGTCGGCATTGTCAAAAAACTGGCTGGCTGAACTCCGTAAAAAATCTGCATGAAAAGAAGCCGGAAGGCTTCTTTTTGTGTTCGGCCAAATTGTGTAAAACAGTCAGTAAAGGAGGCTCTTATTATGTCTGTGAAACAAGTATGCGGCACTGCGTTCGCCGCCCTTGCGTTTGTATTCTTCCTTGGGGCATTAGGAGGATATGAGGCAGGCAATTACGGATTTTTGTCCTTGGCCAGGCTGCTGGCTGTGCCGGGCATGCTTGCGTTCCTGGCTTTTTTGTGCAAATGACTTTCAGTGTCTGGATTTTTCCTGACACTGATTTTTTTTTCGCCCAGATTGTAACTGTGCCTGCGGGCAGGGAAGGAAAATGGCGTGGACGGTTTATAACAAATACCATGCGCGGAAGGAATCGTTGGACGGGCATACGTTTGATTCCGCCAAGGGAGCGCGCCTATTTCGCGGATTTCGTATACCGGGACAAGGCTGGGAACTGCGTGGCAGAGGATGCCAAAGGGGTACGCACGAAGGAGTATGTCATCAAGAGGAAACTCATGCTGCATGTCTACGGGATCCGGATCACGGAGATCTGACATCCCAAAAGAAATGGGGCATGGACGTTTCCGGTACAATGCAGGAAACATTTAGGAAAGGAGACGGCGCGGGTGGATGCGCCGGTTGGATCATGGATTACAGGAATGAAGAATATGCCTGCGCCCTGTGCGGCAGCAAGAAGAAAGTGTTCAGATACAGATATCACAGCACAGGATTTGCATTGTGCGCGCCATGTGCTGCGCTGCTGTACAACCAGACCCTGCAAAGGCTCCTGAAACAGGGGGAAGTGCCGGATGACGAGATGTTCCGCCAGAATGCGGCAGCAATCGCCGCCCGGAGCGGGGAATTGTTTGGGGTAATGGGAAAGCATACGGAGACTGCATGCCCGAAGGATATCCTGCAGCAGCTTGATGAATATGTGGTGGGGCAGACGAAAGCAAAGAAATCCCTTGCAATCGCGCTTTATAACCATATGAAACGGATTCGTTCCGCCGCTCCGGAAACGTTCACTAAGAGCAATATTCTGCTGCTGGGGCCGACAGGGAGCGGGAAAACGCTGCTTGCAAAAACGCTGGCACGGATTGCAGACGTGCCGTTCGTGTCTGCTGATGCCACGTCGCTGACACAGGCGGGGTATGTGGGCAATGACGTGGAAGACATCCTCGCACGCCTCTGGCAGAGTGCAAACAAGAATGTACAGGCGGCAGAACACGGCATTGTATATATCGACGAGATTGACAAGCTGCGGAAAACGGATCACAGGAGCCGTGACGGGGTCAGCAATGAGGGCGTACAGCAGGCTCTCCTGAAGATTGTTGAAGGTTCGGAGGTGGATGTGCCGGTTGCGGGGAACCGTAAGATCACTATGCATACGGATAACATCCTCTTTATCTGCGGCGGGGCTTTCGTCGGCGCGGGAGAGCCAGACGTGCCGGAAGTGGGATTTACTGGCAGGGGAAAGGCGGCAAGCCAGCATCCGGAAAGTTTTTTGCTGGATTTTGGGATGATCCCCGAATTCCTCGGCAGGTTCCCGGTCGTGGAGTCTCTTGACGCGTTAGGCGAGGAAGATTTCATGCGCGTGCTGACAGCGCCAAAGAATGCCATCCTGCGCCAGTACCAGCGACTGTTCTTACAGGATGGCATCCGCCTTGAGGTTCCCGAACCGGTGCTGCGGGAAATTGCCCATATGGCCATGGCGAAGGGTACGGGGGCAAGGGGGCTTAAGGCAGTCATGGAATCTGTTTTAAAGGAGGCGATGTTCGGGCTCCCTTATGACGACACCGTGAATACATGTGAAGTAACCCCTGATACCCTGCGGACGGGAGCCGTGGATGTGTACTGGTCTGACAGATCCTGCACGAAACAGCGCGCATACAGGTAAATATTCCGGAAACCAACAGGCTGTGGCTGGGCCGCAGCTTGTTTTGCTCATATTGGCACCAGGAAAGGAAAAGTATTATGAGTGAATGGTTTTGGGCAAAGAAAGAAAATTTAAGTAAGGTTTGGGGGATTCATTTCCGGAGGGCATCGGGGTATTCTTTTGTACAGTTTTATGCAAAACAGAATGGGTATACGGTTGTCACATATGACAATCCAAAACTGCAGAAGGACCGCGAAGAGTTTTTAAAAGAAACTGGAATAGCGCAGGAAGCACAGAAAAATACAGAAGGGGAGCCCCAAGAGGAGTCCAAGCCGCTTACTTACTGGAACAGGCCGCAGTACAGCAAGCGGGCGGCACTGCCGCTGCGTCACCTGGGCTACATGCGGACGGACGGGGAGTGCGTCTTCGATTTCACGCAAAAGAAGGATTATTATATGACAGCCAACGGGTTCTGTGACAGCAGGAACCGTAACAGCGGGAAAGTGTCCACGCTGCACAATCTTGTGATTGATATTGACTGCCATAGCGGGGAGCGTTTTTCAAGGCAGGACATGCAGTTCATTGGAGACTGGCTCTTCCATTTCCTGGAAAAGGAATCAGAAGGAAACCCGTCTTTCCGTGTTCCGAACACCATCGTAAACACAGGCAGGGGTTTCCAGCTATGGTGGGCGCTGGAAGCATGCAGCGGGAAGAAACTCACATATATGTGGAAAGCTGTAACCGGTCATTACATCAGCGTTTTGCAGGGAATGTTCGGGCGTATGGAGGAACTCACAAAAAAAGTTTACGATGATTTCTGCGGGATCATGGAATTCAATAAATATGATGCATTCCCAGGGTTTTTGCAGAAGAAACTGGAGCATGTGAAATGGCTGTGCCATTTCAGTGTTGATGCCGCATCCTCTAAAAAGAAGAGCGGCTTGTTCCGTGTGCCCGGAACCTTTAATTCCCGGGCAGGGGATTTTGGCTCTTTCCGTATCTGCCATGACAGCCCCCTGGATCTTGTCGGGCTGTTTTTCGATTTCCACCCTGTGACCGGAGGCAGGTACACGCCATTCAAGCCGAGAAAGAAAGGTTCGTGTTGGGATGGGTTCGCGGATAAGCGCGAAAAAGACCTGACAAAACTTATCACCTACCGGCAGTCAAGAGGGCTTACCTCATGCGGATACCGTGACATCGTCTGCCTCCTGCTCTGCGGGGCATACTGTTCTTCCGGTGAGAGCGTGGATGCGGCGATTGGGGCGGTCAAGCGCATAAACCGTGTTTTTGATGTTCCTATGACGGAAAAAGAACTGCTCGCTTATATGGATGCCTGCCTGCACAAGAAATACAAGTTTGGGAATGACTATATGATCTCTGTGCTGGGAATTACGGAGGAAGAGCAGGGTTTGCTTGGCATCAGGGGAACAAAAAAAGCAGCAAGGCAGGCGGCACGGGATAAGAAGAAACAGAAGAAGGAAGAGCGCGATGCGCTGATCCTTGAGCTACATAAAGAGGGAATGACACAGATGGAGATTGCCTCCCGCACGGGGGCATCCCAGCCTACAGTAAGCCGGATCATCAGATGCGCCGGCTCTGCTTGTGATGGGGATGAGACCTTGGAATCCCCGGCTATATCTGTGACACCGGATGCTGTGCCTGATGACAGCGACAGCAAGGAAACTGCCCCCTGCTGCACGGAACTGGCGGTTTCTGGTCCGCCTATGGATGGGCTTGCCCCGCGCCGGGGCGTTTATTCAAACCTGCCTTATATAATTTATTCTTATAGCATTGTTCAGCGGGCGCCTCTGGCGGCACCTTTGGGGCAGGCAGGGCTGGTGAGCGTCATGGAGCATTCCCTTTCCCCGAACGTTCCCTCTGCCAGTGCGCCTTTGCCCGAAGATGCAGGTTTCACGCTTTGCTGTTTGCCTGCCCCTGACGCTTTGGCTCACGGGCTGCGCCCATCCCCTTGCCCTGGCATTTATCCTGTGTCTTTGCATGTGCATTGTCCTGAAACAGGCGGCAAGGGCATACAGGCTGTATTTCAAGACATTCTGAACCCGGTTCCGCTGTATGGGGATGCAGGGCGCATCGTGGCGGGCCTTCGTTCCACGTCCTCATTGCTGCTGTTTCCGTAGTAGACTGGCTGTGTAAAAGGAGAAAAAAGCATGGAAAGCATTAAGTGTGTAATAAAGCGAATACGGCATCACAACCATGAAACAGGATTCACCGTCGCCGTAGTCCAGCATGGGGAGGGCCGGCATACGGCAGTTGGCCTGTTTTCCGATATCCGGGAAGGCATGACTTTCCAAATGTCGGGTGAGTGGACGGAGCATCCTGCTTATGGATGCCAGTTCAAATGCAGCTCTGCCATGGAAATCCGCCCGGAAACAAAGAAAGGGATGGAAACGTATTTAGGCAGCGGGCTGATCAAAGGCATCGGCCCCAGGTATGCCGGCGCGATTGTTGAAATGTTCGGCACGGATACCTTCGACGTGATCGACAATCATCCGGAAAAGCTGCTCAGTGTCCGGGGCATCGGAACAGGAAGGGTTAACCGTATCATCGAAAGCTGGAACGAGCAGAAGGAAGTCCGCAATATTATGATGTACCTGCAGTCGGTCGGGGTAAGTGCCGCATATGCTGTGAAAATATATAAAAAGTTTGGGAAATGGTCCATAGAACGTGTGAAAGAGAATCCCTACTGCCTTACGCAGATCTGGGGGATCGGTTTCAAGATTGCGGATGGCATTGCCCTTAACATGGGTTTCGACCCAGACAGCGCAGAACGCTGTAAGAGCGGGATTTTATATGTAATGGATACGTTTATGCAGCAGGGGCATGTGTACGCCGATAAGGGCGCCCTGGAGCGTCAGGCGCAGGCTGGCCTCGGTCTGCCTGATGCCGGGCCTGTGGCGGCTGCGCTGGAGATGCTGCTGGAGTCGGATGCGCTGGTTCGGGAAAGCATTAACCCGGATGCGGTATACCAGCCAAAGTTTCTCCGGGCGGAATCATATGTAGCGCGGAAACTGCGTGAGCTTGCAAAGCCCACCCGCATCTGCCCGCCGTCTGCACAGGCCATTGGGGCGATTGAGCGGAAACTGGGAGTTGTGTATGACGAGTGCCAGAGGGAGGCTATCCGGCAGGCGGCTGTTTCACGGCTCATGATACTGACAGGAGGGCCGGGAACCGGGAAGACAACGACGGTTAATGGAATCCTGGCATATTACCAAGGGCGGCGGATCCTGCTTGCCGCACCGACGGGGCGCGCCGCAAAACGGATGTCTGAAGTTACGGGTGCGCCAGCACAGACCATACACCGCTTGCTGGAGTATGGCCCGGGTGGGATGTTCTCGCGGAATGAGGAGAATCCCCTTGAGGGGGATGTGCTGATCGTGGACGAGTCCTCCATGCTTGACATTCTGCTCATGGAAAGCCTGCTGCGTGCGGTGCCAAAGAAAATGACAGTCGTTTTTGCAGGGGATGTGGATCAATTGCCGTCCGTAGGGCCTGGCGCTGTATTGAAGGATATGATCGACTCCCATGTGCTCCCGGTAGTACGACTGACGAAGATCTTCCGCCAGGCGCAGACAAGTGATATCGTCATGAACGCACACCGGATCAACAGGGGGGAGCCACTTGTGATAACAAACAGAGCCGACAGTGATTTTTTCTGGTGCGTGAAGGATGACCCGCAGTCCGTGCAGGACGAAATCATCAGGTTCGTGTCAGTGAACCTTCCCCGGTATTACCATGTGAAACCCACGGATATCCAGGTGCTGTCGCCCATGCGGAAGGGCATGGAGGGAACAGACGCGCTGAACCAGAGGCTGCAGGAGGCTGTAAATCCAGATGCAGAAGGTATCCCGTTTGGACAGGGCGTGCTCCGGGTAAATGACAAGGTGATGCAGCTTAAGAACAATTATGAAAAAAATGTGTTTAACGGTGATGTAGGCTTTGTGTCAGGTTTTGACCATGAAGAGAACACGGTTTCAGTGAATTATGACGGGCATCTGGTGGAATACGAACGCAGCAATCTTAATGAACTCACGCTTGCTTATGCCTGTACGGTACATAAGAGCCAGGGCAGTGAGTATCCCATTGTGGTCATGCCAGTTACAACTTCGCATACAGTCATGTTGGAAAGAAACCTCCTGTACACAGCGGTTACAAGGGCAAAAAAGGTGTTTGTTGCAGTTGGCAGCCAGATAGCTATGAATATGGCAATCAGCAGGATGCGGGCATCCAAAAGGAATACGGTGCTGGCGGACAGGCTCAAATGGCAGCCGCAGTAAAGGCAATGGGGACTTTTGCTGTTTTCTCCATCATTGCAGTGATGGGGAGTGGTGCAGCTTTTCGCTTACATATCCAAATTATCATTGAAAAACAATCATTAAAGGAGGATTATCATGGATGAAAAAATGACATTTGACAGGAACGAGGTAGAAAAACTGGTTGCGGCAAAAGACTGGAAAGGTCTGCTGGAATATGATTTCAGGGGTGCGGATCTAAGCGGAATGTGCTTTGGGGGTGCGGATCTTGCCGGTATAGATTTTAGCGGTGCCGATTTTAGTAATACGGATTTTCAGTGGGCATCTTTACGAAATGTAAATTTTTCGTCTTCATTCCTTGAGGGTGCGGATTTCCGGGGCGCGGATATTACAGGCACATATTTCGCCGACGCATGCATGGACGGCATCATCATGGATGAAACGACATCTCATTATCACACGCGTTGCCCGGAAGAGGGAGAATTTATTGGCTATAAACAAGTGCGTGACAATAAATACGGGCCATACATTGCTGAGCTGAAAATCCCAGCACATGCCTTGCGCTCCAGCGCAACCTCAAATAAATGCCGATGCTCGGAAGCAGAAGTGATGTCCATTACCCGTCTGGACGGCACAGACAATGGCATAGATATTGTGAGGAGCTGGAGGAATCCAGATATTCTGTATAAAGTCGGGGAAATGGTCAAGGCAGACGGCTTTGATAGGAACCGCTGGCATGAATGCGCTCCTGGTATCCATTTCTTCATGACCAGGGAAGAGGCCACCGTGGGGCCCGTGGCGGAGGTGACCGGCATCCGTCAGATCCTGCCGGGGGACGTGGTGCAGCTGTCCTTCTCCGGCAAGGCGTGGAACCACTCGCCCGTGGTGGTCTCCCTGCTGCGGACTCCCGCCTTGAGTCCCAGGGATGTGCTTATCGCCGCCCACAGCTACGATGCCGACAACCGGCCGCTGGATACCTACGACTATCAGGCGATCCGGTTCCTGCACTTTTTAGGGGTCAGAAAATAGGGGAGGGCCCAGCGCCCGGCCCCTATTTTTTCTTGACCTTCCCCAGGGGGTTCGCCCGGGCGGCCACCCGGAGGGCCTCGTTGTCGATATGGGTGTAGATTTCCGTGGTGTTCAGGTGCTCGTGCCCCAGCACCTCCTGCACCGCCTTGACGTCTACGCCATTTTGCAGCATCAGGGTGGCGGCGGTGTGGCGGAGCTTGTGGGCGGAGTACTGGGCGCTGTCCAGGCCCGCCTGGGTCAGGTGCTTTTTCACCAGAGCGTGGACGTTGGAGCGGCTGATCCGCTGGTCCCGCGTGGAGAGAAACAGAGCGTCCCGGTCCCGGCCTCCGATGGGCCGGCGCACCGCCAGATAGCGCTCCAGAGCGGCCTTGCAGGCGTCATTGAGGTAGACGATGCGCACCTTATTGCCCTTGCCCAGCACACGGAGGGCATCGCCCTGGATGTCGCTGAGATTCAGACCGATCAGCTCGGAGATCCGCAGGCCGCAGTTGAGAAACAGCGTAATGATGCAGAAATCCCGCTCCGGGTATTCGCTGTCCACGTTTTGCAGCAGATCCATGCTTTCCTCCATGGAGAGATGCCTGGGCAGGGATTTTTTGTTTTTAGGAGATTCCAGGGTCTGCACGGGGTTATGCTCTAATTTATGTACTTTTTCGGTGAGATATCGATAAAAGGACCGCAGCGCCGCCACTTTTCGGGCTCGGGCGCTGGAGCCGTTGCCATAGGGAGTGGCCGGGCTTTTGTGATAAGTGGGCAGGTCGCTTTGCGCAAACCCCAAAAAATCATAGAGGTCGGTCAGCGTCACGCTGCCGATCAGCGCTAAGTCCACGCCGTCGATGGAGATTTCTTCAAAAGGCACGTCTGGCGCTAAGCCCCGTTTTTGCAGCAAAAACCGAAAAAATGTCCGCAGATCCAGATAATACTCTGCGCAGGTTCGCTCCGACCGCCCTCGGATTGTGCTCATATAATTGAGATAATTGCGAATTTCCTCCGGCGCTTCGGCTCGGTAGTCCATGCCAACCCCTCCTTTTTATTTTGCGAATCAAAATAAATCAAAAAATCGAAAAAACGCTAATTTTTATGCCATTCGTCTCACGAAAGCCGTTTCGAGAGCCAACGCCATAATATAATCACAATTTTATCATAAAAAAGCCGTAGGCGCAAAGAAAATTGCCGGGCGCGGCCCGAGCTTGGCTTGTCA
>OFGR01001079.1_pt1 | contig 23530 bp, 24 predicted proteins | sample 1521811 | NCBI WGS metagenome assembly OFGR01 (sample SAMEA3504098, study PRJEB24116) | mouse gut metagenome | biome: mouse gut; feature: mouse-associated habitat; material: faeces | place: Denmark | collected 2011
CAAACAGATTCGCCAGCAGCTTCTTGCCGGCTCCGCGCTCTCCGTTCAGTATATACGCATGCGATACCTTATCTTTCTCTACCGCACTCCTGATATAATTGATAATATCCTTGTGGCCTACCACATCCTTAAAGCTTCCCATGTTGTATTTCCCCTATAATCTCTTCTAAGCATCGTGTTCTGTCATAATTCAAGTATCTTTTCTCAATTCCTGCCTTCGCAAGGTTTTCTTCCGAATAATCCGCCGTATCCGCAAGATACCTTCTGCAAAGTTCCGCATAACCCGGCTTCTTACGCCCCTTCTCCCGTTCAAGGGCACGCGTAAGCCGTTCACCGTCTTCTACCTCGATATAGATCGGCCGCACATTATCCTCTCCATAATATTCCCTCATCCGATAATAGGATTCCAACGTCCCGATCACCAGATAATCAGCCGCCCGAAGATCCACCTGACCGTCGTCGACCGTCGCATACCTCCAGATTCCATGCATGGTGTCATAGGCTCTCTGCTCAATGATCCTGCCCTGTCTCTCGAATGTATTTAATGTATCCTCCGATACAAAAAAATATTCCACACCGTCCCTCTCCCCATCCCGGATCGGGCGGGTCGTGTAGAGTGTCATGGTCCTAAGTTCCGGCAGCGCCTTTCTTAGATCCTTCAGCAGCGTATCCTTCCCGGAAGAGCTCTTTCCCATCATATAGTATATCTTACCCATGCATCAAAACCTCAATACATCCTTCTCTTTTTATGCCTTCCACGGTAAATCCCATCTGCTGATACCACTGCAGCACATCCGCCGCCTCCTGCGATATCCTTTCTCCCGGTACGATCAGCGGCTTCCCCGGAGGGTACAGATAAGCATACTCCGCCGCCACATATCCAACGCTGTCCTTCCACGGAAGAACTGCCGTCCGCCAAGCCTTGTCATCCGCGCCAGCCCCTTCGGATGCCGCCCCTGTGCCGCGGCTCCTCTCCGTCATCTCTGCTATATCAAAACTATTATATACCACATCTGGCCTGGGAAGGCAAGGAATATCTTGTTTTAATCCTGAATTCTCTCTGTTATCATTACTATTCACGGCGCCGCGCACTCTGCTGCACGGAATCCGTACCGACATACCGGCTCCTTTGTACATGCTGTCAATCTCTTCCAGCGCTGCCAGGAGACGCTCCATACCCTTGTCAGTATCCCCTGCAGAAGTCATGGCAAGAACATAGGTCCCCGCCGCCATCTCTAGCTGAAGATGATATTCTTCCAGAAGAACCATGTACAACTCTCTGCCCGTAAGTCCCGTATCTCCCACAGATATCAGCAGCTTCGAACGGTCGTAATGCTCTGTCTCCTCAAGACGCAGCCTTTGAAGCCCCGAAAGCCTTGACCGAAGCCTCTCCAGTCTTCGGACATATGGATGAAAAAGTTCCTCCCTCCGGTTCTCCAACAGATCTATACAGGAATCTATACTTGCCATCAACACATAAGACGGACTGCTGCTCTGCAACATGTGCAAATATCTCCTGACCTTCTCCCGCCGGATAAGGCTCCCGTTCATATGAAGAAGCGCCGTCTGTGTCAGCGACGGAAGCGTCTTATGCAGGCTATGGATCACAATATCCGCACCCGATCTGTTCGCATTCTCAGGAAAATAGGGATGAAAACCAAAATGCGCTCCATGGGCTTCATCAACAATGAGTGGAACACCTTTTTCATGGACCGCTTCAGATATTGCTTCTACATCAGACACAACCCCGTCATACGTCGGTGATACAATGACGACCGCACGGATCCCCGGATCCTTCGCAAGCGCCGTTCTTACGTCTTCTGCAGAAACTTCCGTATTAAACTGGACTGACGAATCGAACCCCGGCGACAGATACACCGGATTCAACCCGTTCATCTCTACGGCATGATACACGGACTTGTGGCAATTTCTTGCCACAAGCACGGTATCGCCTCTATTCGTCACACCGATAACAGCACTTAAGATCCCTACACTGCTTCCATTGATGAGAAAATGCGTCTCATCCGCATGATACACCCTTGCCGCGCGGGCCTGGGCTTCCTTCAGGATTCCATCCGCATGATGGAGGTCGTCGAAGCCGTCAATCTCAGTAATATCAATGGCGTACGGCGCCGCATCCCCCATCATATTCATCTGCCGCTTATGTCCCGGCATATGGAATCCGTAATAATCCGAATCGCTGTATTCTCTCAATCTGTCATATAACGTGCGCATTATAATCTCTTCAATAATTCTTCTCTTTCCTTCTCATATCCGGGCTTACCAAGAAGTGCGAACATATTCTTCTTGTAACTCTCAACACCCGGCTGATTGAATGGATTCACTCCAAGTATATACCCGCTTACACCGCAGGCAAATTCAAAGAAGTAGAACAACTGTCCAAGCGAGAACTCGTCCTGCTTCGGAATGTTAACTACCAGGTTCGGAACATTGCCGTCCGTATGCGCAAGCATGGTTCCATTCATAGCGCTCTTGTTAACAAAATCGACATTCTTTCCCGCCAGATAATTCAATCCGTCCAGATCGACCGGCTCTTCCCCGATTACGATCTCCTCCGTCGATTCCTCTACGTTCAGAACCGTCTCATACATAATACGGCTCCCGTCCTGGATAAACTGACCCATAGAGTGAAGATCTGTGGTAAGGTCAACAGACGCCGGGAAGATACCCTTCTGGTCTTTGCCTTCGCTCTCTCCGTAGAGCTGCTTCCACCACTCAGACACATAATGAAGGCTAGGCTCATAATTGGCAAGAATCTCTACCTCTTTGCCCTTCCTCAGAAGGATGTTGCGGACTGCCGCATACATCACAGAATCATTCTCCTCATAAGAATCATTCAGCGCATGCTCTCTTGCGTCTGCCGCACCCTCCATCAGCTTGTCTATATCCGCGCCGCTGACCGCGATCGGAAGCAGGCCTACCACCGTCAATACAGAGAAACGTCCGCCCACATCATCCGGAACCACGAAGCTCTCATAACCTTCCTCTGTAGCCAGATTCTTAAGCGCTCCTCTTGCCTTGTCCGTAGTGGCATAGATCCTCTTCGCAGCCTCTTCCTTGCCATATCTCTTCTCCAGCATACTCTTGAAGATACGGAACGCGATCGCCGGCTCGGTCGTCGTTCCTGACTTGGAGATAATATTTACAGAGAAATCCCTCTCACCGATCACATCAACCAAATGCTTCAGATAAGTACTGCTGATGCTGTTGCCTACGAAATAAATCTCCGGCGTCTTGCGGATCTCCTTCGATACCATGTTATAGAAATTGTGGCGCAGGAACTCAATTGCCGCCCTTGCACCCAGGTAAGAGCCTCCAATACCGATCACAAGAAGAACCTCTGAGTCTCCCTGGATCTTCTTCGCCGCAGTCTTGATCCGCGCGAATTCTTCTTTATCATAATCTACAGGAAGATCGATCCAGCCAAGGAAATCATTCCCCGCGCCTTCTTTCCCGAGAAGCTCGGCTTTTGCATTCTCTGCAATCTTCTTCATAGATGCGATCTCATGATCTGAGATAAATGTTTTTGCTTTTGAATAATCAAACGTTACTTTGCTCATATTAGGGCTCCTTCCTTCCATTAAAAAGTATAATGACATTTTACCAAATCAGGAAGATTTCGTCAACATTCCCGGCAAACTGCGCAAACTATAACTTTACGCCATAAACTCTTCTAAGATCCGCCGGATCACCACATCTCTGTCCGTATCCTCCGCCGGCCGTTCTCTCCTTGGCTTCTTGTCCTTCGATATATTCTGGCGCTGTATGGAACTCCTCGCCTGTCCGTCATACTCTGCCGAGTCGGATACTGCCGCTGCCAACGCTTCCCTGACCGGTTCCGGTTTCAGCTTCGGTTCCGGTTCCGATTTCAGCCTTGGTTCTGGTTCCGATTTCAGCCTTGGTTCCGGTTCCGATTTCAGCCTTGGTTCCGCTCTCAATTTCAACTCTGGTTTCAGCTTCGGAAGTTCTACAATGTTCTCCTCGTTACCCTGCCCTGTTTCCACGGCACGAAAGGCGCTGGCGATCTCTCCCGCTTCCAGTTCCTCCGTCTTAAATTCCTCTGCCTTAAGTTCTGCGGCAAGAAATGCGCTTACCGCACTCTGTCCTTTCATCGGTTCACGCTTCCTTGTAGCATAAACCTCTGCCGCATAAGCCTCTTCGCCGGATTCCTTCACTCTCTCCTCGAACAACTCTGCCGATTCCTTAGATTCTCTTACATATTCGGAAGTGTTCTCCTGACTATCCGTCGGCAGGCTGGTAAAATCTGCGGCTGTCCCCTCCTGCGCCAGAATCTTGATCTCCTTCTGGTTCGTTTTCTCATATTTGTGCCGGCATACATTCTCCAGATAATCTACCATATAATTCCTTACGGCCTCCATCTGATACTTTTCATCCGTCATCAGATGAACCAGGAAAATAAATGCGGCAAGCCCTCCGCCGATCGCTCCGTTCTTCCAGACTGCGCTGTTCATCCCGTTCACACTGTATTCCAATCCTGCTCCGGCAGCTCCCGCCAACAGACACAAGCCCGCCGCCGCCTTCTCCGTTCTTCTCCAACCGTGAAGCCTTACTCCAAGCACTTTGTACTCATACAAATACTTGTCCACGAATACCCTCACATTCTCCACCTTGTCGCTGATCATACTGACATGCTCGAATTTGGCCCGCACCAAACGCATCAGCGGATGATTGCTCTTATTCATATTCCCCGCCGCGCGTATCAGCCGCTTCAGCGTAACATTAGCAATACATTTACTCATAATCCCTACAGCCGTCAGAATTCCCATCAGCACGAATATTATGTGCCTGTCCAATATTGTCTCTAACATAAAAAACCCTCCTTTTGAATAGAATTATAACTGAAATTCAAAAGGAGAGCACAAAAACCGTTCTACAGATTCCGCATCCCGCCATAGGATAATCTGTCAATTCCGAAAATATCCTGGAAATCCTAACTTCTATATAATTGTCAATAATTCCTTCATAAGCCTTACACTGTGGGCAATTGCCTGACTCTCGAAGGTCGGGTAATCCATAGTCGCACTGTTGTCAGCTTTGTCCGAAATGGCACGGATTATGACATACGAAACTTTATTCAGATATGCCGCATGGGCTATCCCCGCGCCTTCCATCTCAACACAGAGCGGATGAAAATTCTCTGCAATATTCTCCTTAATCTCCTTAGACGCAACAAACTGGTCTCCGCTTGCGATTCTTCCGGTAAATGTATGAATATCCGGGTTCGCCTTCTGATTAGCTTCAACCGCCTTCTTCACAAGGTTCTCGTCCGCCGGGAACGACAGTGTCTCCATCCTTGGCACTTGTCCCACCGGATAGCCGAATTTCGTTGCATCCATATCATGATACAGAGCATCCGTTGAGATAACCATATCACCGATATCGATCCTTGCATCCAGCGAGCCGGCAATTCCTGTATTGATCAGTGTATCCACATGGAACCTGTCGATCAAAATCTGCGCACAGATCCCTGCATTGACCTTGCCGATACCGCTTCGCACCACTACCGCTTCCTTGCCGCATAGAATTCCCCTGCAGAAAATCATAGACGCCTGCTCCACCGTCTCCTGAAGCTCCATGACCTCCTTCAATGCCGCAACCTCTTCCTCCATTGCTCCGATAATTCCTATCATTGTTCTGATATCCTCCTTCTTCTGCCTATAAAATAACTTTACCAGATTATGACGGATAACGCAATCCAAACAAGTGACGATAACATCCATGATAACATTCAGCCCAGGCCTGTCTGCGCTGTTACGATTAGTTACAGTCAAATGAGCATGCAAGCATGCCCGCTTGGCTCGTTGCTCGCGGGAATAATAGTATCGTGTTATATTAAATCTTTGGAAATGTGTGGTATTTAAAATATATTTTTGCTATAATCTCTGTGGAATATATTAGAAGGAGGCAGATTGATATGGATTTTAAACCATCCGGTGTCTGTTCACAATTGATCAGAGTAGACGTAGACGGAAGTGTCATTAAGAATGTAGAATTTGTCGGAGGATGCAACGGCAATACCCAGGGAATTGCAAGCCTTGTAGTCGGAATGGACGTGCATGACGCCATCTCCCGTATGGAAGGGATTACCTGCGGATATAGGCCTACCTCATGCCCGGATCAGCTCGCCAAGGCGCTCAGACAGGCGATCGGCGAATAATGCCGGCTTCTCTCGGTATTCTCCGAAAAAATATCCGAGTTTATCAACGCCCCTAGCCATCCATGAATGTCAGGGGCGTTACTCTTTCTCCTTACCGACCCATCCCCTCACAGTATCGGCCACGTATCCCAATCCCTGTGTAATTTTCTCTATCTCTATTCCCAATTTATAAAATCTGCTTCTATTCTCATTTCCCTAATCGCCTGACACACGTTGACCTTTCCCCCGCTTTCTTTATATTTCAATCAAGTATTCGTAATTACTTCGATCACATCTACCGCTCTGCTTTCAACTTCCTTGAACCGAGCAAGATCACCTGCCGTCCGTCATATATATCTTTCTGCCCAATCTGCCTATCTGTGAAAAACTATGAAAGAAGTGTATTTTTACCATATAGATCATAATTCCTTATAAAAAGCGGAAAGGGACACGGAGTATAACTCCATATCCCTTTTTCTTTCTGTACGTTCCGTTTGTGTCCGGGAAGACTGTGTGAAGCACCGCATACGACGACTTTGACCCGTTTCGTGGGCCTACGGTTTCTCAAATGTAAGGTCGAAATCAAAATTAATAGTTTCCTATTGCACCGGATGCGGCACTTCCCACAATCTTCCCAGACGGTTTTCTTGTTATTCCGCTAACTCATTGGTTGTTTCGGACTCCCGTCCTCAGATTGCATTTTTTTCAATATTCAGTTTTTTTACTTACTACATTGGTTTTCTTATTTTTTAATACTTTGGATGGCTTATGGTCTTTCGATGTAAACACCATTAGTAAAAGAACTGCTTACTTCATTATTTGCAGAATGAATAGATCTTACTCTGTAATAATATCCCCCTTCTACTATAAGCGTTCTATTAGAACCAACTCGATCCGTATTGAGATTTTCTTTTTGCCAATCGGCATAATATTCCCATGACGAATCTCCTTCTCGAGCTCTTTCAACGATAACACCAACTTTTACCTTAGCCACAGTATGCGTAGCAATAGTCGTTCCACCCGCATATATTTTTCCTGGTCCAAGACGTACACATTTAGAGTAACCTGTCATATAGTCTTCACCTCTAGCCTTCTTTACAGCGTAACCGACAGACTCTTCATCATGTGTTAAATACGACCCATCCAAAACTGATAACTCTGTGGCCGCCTGTGCGTTGGTTCCTGATACAAGTAGCATGCTTATTATCAATACCATAACACTACACACAGACATTACTTTTCTTTTCATCAAACACCTCCATTCATCCACTATCCTTAACACCCTCACTATATTAAACACATAACTTTACAAATACTGACACCATTTTAATAAAAATAAAGATTATTTATTATTTTTTCAAAATCTTCAATATTCATTGTCCTAATTGTCATTATCTCCATTCCTCCTAACGAATCTTTCTGAATTTCTCCAACCGATAATGCTGCTGATAATTTCACACCAACTCCTTTCCAAACAAAAAATACACTAAACATACAATATGTCCAGTGCACTTCTAAAACGATCGGCTATTACAAGCATTCTATTATCATTACAACTTACACCAACCGATTTATATGCACAGACATATCAGACCTACCTGCGTAACTGTGCATCTAATCGAAACACAATTACTTCTAAGTACGTCTGTAATACATGTACATATCGTTCATTGTAAAATGTAAGTTCTGCATTTCCATGTTCTCCTAAACTTTTTTACTAACCTATCACAATTCTATTTATATGTCAAGAAATATTTTTTGAAGAAAAAGAACTGTAACGAACAGTGTCACAGTAAAAACTGCCATTGTGGGAATGGGCATTCTTACAACGGCAGTTTTGATAGGTATATATAATTTTTAAAGATGTCTGAATTAACGACCTGTTTGAAAAAGTTCTATACCGTATTTGGCAGGATTATCTTTGTCGATATAAACATTCGCATATAAATCCTCTTTTCGCTTAAATGGGGGCAAAACATAATAATTACTTACTGCTTTGTATTCCTTACCCTCATAAAGAAACCGACAGACAATTCTGCAACTGGTGTAGTTTCCGACTCTAATCCAGGATGCCGGAATCATGTCCTCTATTTCGGAGTCCATACAAGTGCCTGAATGTTTCAGGTTTTTCAATTTTTTCTTGTCATACACCAGTTTACCCATTGAAGCCATAAACAATATTAGCCATACAGAAACATTGATTAACATAGGTTCCAAAATTATTGAACTAAATAAATTTCCAACAAGACCAACAACGAATTCAATCCCTGCTACAAGTAAAGCGCCGTTCGCACATATAGAAAATAAATATTTTACAGGCTTCAGATTGGCAATTTGTTTTTCTTGAAAAAGCTTGGAAATATTCTCCTCCGCTTTTCCTTTGTATTCCTCTGCTGATATATGCTCTCCCGAAAAAAGCTCGTTCAAACTAATACCCAGAACATCGCACAAAGGCTGTAAAAGCGACATATCCGGCATTCCTCTTCCGTTTTCCCATTTGGAAACTGCCTGATTGGTAATCCCTAAAAGTTCGGCAAGCTGCATTTGTGTCAGATTTTTTTCTTTTCTGCACCGTGCAATAAATGCACCTATTCTTTTCTGATCCATACAATAAATCTCCTCGCTAAATTTGACTACAGTATATCAAAAAGAGAATCTATTTGGAATATACGAAGCGTTGATTCCATACTAAACGCTTCGTTGAGTGTCGCAAATTTAGTTATTTCCTGTCGAATCAGTACATTTTCTTCACGTTCCACAAATAATCCTCTATGCCACACTTTTGTATCTCGTATATACATATTCATATATTCTCTGTCGATAATCTGAAATACTAACTTCATCATAACATTCTGGAAGCTCTGCCCAAAGTGTATCACGAATAAGATTCTCAACCTCTGCTTTGGTTTCTTGTTTATCCGTCCAATGATCAAGCGCGGAAATTTTAGCTTTTATCTTCTGAAGCAGCGTTGCTGCAACCTCTTTAAGTTTCTTTATGTCATTTTTATTTAAGTCACTGCGAAACAACATGTCATACATAGAAAGTTCCTCATCGCTTTTGAAGCCCTCCCGCACATAACGCTGTTCTTCCTGATTCATTCGATTTGCCAGCCCCATCAATTCCATAAACGTCTTTTCAATCGTCGCCCTGTCCTGCTCACTGTTATAATCATTGATAATCTGTTGATACCGCTCATAATAATTGATGCGTTCAGGATTTGCAAACAACATTTTATCCAACTTCTGTTGAAGAATTTCTTCCAGATCTTTCAATACCAAATTCTTTTTCGTAACTTTTGTAAATTCTCTGCAAAGTAAGTCGAAGTCAATAGCACTGATATCAAATCGACGCGATTCTTCACGAACCATGATAGAGATATGCTCCATTTCTATATAAGAATTAATGATGCTGTTAATTTCAACCATAAGATCTGTGGTATCAATATGTTTGCGTTTCTTTTGAAGCTCCGCATAAATAGCGGCAATTGCTTCATACTGCTTCCGTGTATGTCCAGTTACATCCTCTCTGTTTGTGTATTTCATAAGTCTGTTCAATTCAGAAGCATATGTCGTAAAAGTCTTCTTATCTTGGATAGAACCACATACTACATTGGCTGCGCCTTGCAGATGAGCAAGCTTCTTAAAGTCATTTGCACAAAGTATCATTTCCAAATCAAAGTTTCTTTCCAAGAAGAAAGTCTCCACTTTTTCAATGGTTTCCAATATTCGAGCAATCATCTTATCTTTATCTACTGTAGGATCGGTACTATGATTACCATCTGCGTTTGCTGTATAATCTGCCAGCGCTTTCCTAAGTGCTTTCACTATCCCAATATAATCAATAATTAGGCCATTGCTTTTGCCCTCATCCACACGATTCGCACGCGCAATCGTCTGCATTAAAGTATGCGCTTTTAATGGCTTATCCAGATACAAACAGGATAAACATTTCACATCAAAACCAGTAAGCCACATTGCACAGACAAATACTACCCGAAGTTGATTTTTAGAATCCTTGAATTCCTTATCTAATTCACGCTGCTTCATCTTTGCACGATGATATTTGATATCCAAATTCCATTTCCTGAAGGTCTGAACTTCATTTTGATTTTGGCTGATAACAACAGCCATCTCCGTTTCCTGCATCCATTTCAGCTTACGTCCAAGCTCTTGAGCCTCTTGCTGCGTATCTTTCTTGATTTTCTGTTTCAAATTTTTGATTTCTTCTTTCCAATACTCCTGAACGAAGTCATACATACGAACGCAAGTTACTTTATTTAAGCAGACAAACATCGCTTTTCCGCTTGTCCACAAGTCAGAGTAATGAGCAACAAAGTCCTTTGCAATAGAACGAAGTCTTGGCTCGGCCGTAAGTATGTGGATTTCATTTGCAAATTCCCGCTCCAAATTACCCTGTTGATTTTCATCAATATCTGCATTTTCAATCGCTTCTAAAATCTGATTTGTAATTTCTGGATTCTGTAGATCAAGAATTTTTTCGCCGCGATTTTCATAATAAAGCGGTACCGTCGCACCATCTTCAACGGCTCTTTTAAAGTCATATATGGAAACATAACCGCCAAAAGTACGGGCAGTGATATTGTCATTAGATAACAATGGCGTTCCTGTAAATCCAATACGTGCTGCTGTTGGCAGCAAATTCATCATATTATTGGCATAAATACCATTTTGGCTGCGATGCGCTTCGTCGGATATGATAATAATATCATGATCTGGATAAATCGGCTCTGCATTTGCTTTGTTAAATTTTTGTATCAAGGTAAAGATAAAGCTTGGATTACCATGCAGCTTCTGTACAAGATCATCACCATTTGATGCAATATACTGCGAAGCCTTTGTATCCTTTCCAAGAATACCACAATTTTCAAAAGTATCACTAATCTGCGTATTCAATTCTTCGCGATCTGTAAGTATAACAAATGTAGGTGTACCTTTTATCTTTCTACGCACTTTTTTCACAAAGAAAACCATAGAGTAACTCTTTCCAGAACCTTGTGTATGCCAAAATACCCCTAACTTTCCGCCATTTAGTTTTCTTGCCATATAAGCTTTCATTGCTTCATTGACTCCAAGATATTGATGGTTGCGGGCAAGTATCTTTGCAGTGTGTCCATCAGAATGGTCGTAGAGAATAAAATTCTCAAATAGGTCAAGAAAATTTTCCTTTTTGCAAATGCCAAGAAGCATCGTCTCAAGAGCTACGCTTCCTTGGTCCGCTTCGACAAGACGTTTCCATTCATGAAAAAATTCAAACTTACTTCCAAGTGTACCTACCTTGGCCTCTACCCCATTGGAAAGCATCACAAAAGCATTGTAATAAAATAAGTGCGGAATGGTATCCTGATAATCTGTATAGTTTTCATCATAGGCATTTTGAACATCTAATGTATTGTTTTTTAGTTCTACAAACAACAGCGGAATCCCATTTACAAAACCAATAATATCTGTTCTGCGAAGATATAAATCACCTTGAATTTTCAATTCTTTGATTGCAAGAAAGTCATTGTGATCTGGATTTTGGAAATCAATCGCAGTTGCCTTCTTTATCTCTGTCTGACCATTTGGCTTTTTTACTGTGACAGGAATCCCATCACGAATCAAAAAATATTTTTCCTCATTCACTTGTAGTAGAGAAGATGTAGAAATCCTGCTTTCTAAAAGCTTCTGTGCCTCTAAAATCTGGTTTTCATTTATCCAAGGATTAAATTTTTTCAGCGCCTTGCGAAAATAGCGAAGCAAAAGAACTTCATGATAACTTTCTCTGCCAAAGCTGCCGTCTTTACCTAATCTTTCTGCATGATAGGCGAGTTCAACATCCCACCCCAATACATCATGGAGCAGATTGCAGGCACTCTCTTGGATAAGAATATTTTCGGAATAATCGTAGCTCATATAGGCACCTCTCTTTAAATTAAATCAGGTATTCCTTTATCACATCTCTTTGCATTAGTATGTGCCAACACTTTACCAACACTTGTTATTGAAAAGCCTCTTGAAATGTCTTCCCACCAAATTCTGACGGTTTTCAAAGCTTCAAAAGAATCCCACATGTCCATAAATTTTTTATTTACTTCACCTTGAAGTTGAGCATTGGTATCATACATATCCCATATTGAATATAAAACATCAACTTCTTTCTCATTCAAATTTCTTGTTCCATTTGTATTAACCATTTTTATATTATGAATGGCATCTTTATTATACACTGGTAAACATACATATCCCTCTAAAAATGGATTATCAATTAAAGCACGCTGATCCAGATTAATATTCGTTAATAATTCAAGTGTCTTTTTATAATTATCTGACTGCTTTTCTATCCCAACACAAGCATATCCATTTAAATTTTCCGTATTAATTTCTGAAATTTTTTTATTTCTGCCAAACGCATTAATTCTAATAGCACCTAAAATATCTAAATGCTCAATCCAATCTACTCCTTCTGGTAATTTTTGATAAGTAAGCCTTGTAAAAAGCCGATTCAAATCTTGAAGTCCTTCTCTTGCTGTTAATTGCAATGGTACAAATGAGCTGATTGCATGAGTTACTGTAAGAGCACAAAGAGCATCATTATCAATCATCCCTACAATTTCCGTTGCTTTTTGAATCCCTATTCTATTTTTCCTATTAGCTCCTTTTTCAACATGCGCAATTATTAATTCCGTCAATAATTCATAATCATCTTCCCTATCAGAAACCGCAGCCGAGCGCTGTGCATTTTTTAATTGTACTTGAAACACAGGATCAGCGAACATCGGAATGGCATTTTCTATTTTCTCAATTCTAGGTAATAACTTATTTTCAAAACATGTTATTCTTTCTTCAGCAATCCTATATGCTTCTTTTGTATAATCCTGAATTGACATAGGAACTAATGCCTTAAAAATATTGGCAACATCATTTGCTGAAAATCCATTATTCACTGTTACTGACTCAGCCTGAATCTGTTGCGCATCATCTCCTGCTTTTTGTATCTGCTTACTATTTTCCATTTCTAACACCCCCAACCTGCGTTTGTTCTGCCCTATCTCCTGCTTTTTGCGTCTGTTTTACAGTGTTTCTAATTTTATTCTCTCCCTTAATATCTTTATCTTGCAATCTAAATTCCTGTTGTTGTTTTGCATCATCTCCCGCCTTCTGTCGTTGCTTTCCTTTATTATGAATACCAATCTGATATCCGCCAATTCCTCCTATAATCACTCCTACAATTCCTGATAAAATTGTTGTTCCAATTCCACTAAATATCCATTCGTACCACATATTTAAACCTCTATTTCTCCGTTTATTAGCTTTGGTAATAATCCATCTCTTGTTTGCTGCATTTTTTTAATTTGAGTTGCTAAAATTCCTATCTTACTGAACATTGGATTCATTATTTTTTCAAACTCTACTAACGTTTTTTCATCAGGTTGTAAAATGTCTATTCCATCAAGAATTTTAACTGTCATACTTGGAACAGCAGCACCTATATTAAATGAATACATATCAAGTCTTTTTAAAAATAGGTATGTATATTTTAATATATTGTCCATTCGAGGCTTAGAAAAAAACATTGTATCAATTGTCCAAAAATCACCTGTAACATACATAATGTTATTCAGTGATCCCTTTCGAGGTATTAAAATTGACTCACCTGAGTATAAAATCGACTTTACTTTTCTTATAACTCCACCCGAACCATATGCGGGTATGTCACCATCTTCTAATGCTTTATGATCCTTACCATACTTAACTTCTAAAAAGTCTGTTACTTTGCGTTTTTTCCACCCTTCTGGTACACCAACAATAACTTTCATCTTCTCATATCCCGGAAAACGCAAATCCACAAACCATTCCTTATATAAGCGCTGTGCTGCTTCCTCTAATAGTTTGATTTGCTTTTGGTTGTTTTCGATAAGATCGTCAATACTTCCCAAAATACCTACAATTTTATTTTGAACTTCAATACTGGGATAAGGAATGTCTAAGTTGTTCAACATCTTAATCGTTAGAAACTTAGTCGTAGAACCTGAAGACATAGTTTTTAACAAATGTAATTGTTGATTCATTACGTAACATAAAAATCGAACAAGTAATTCTTTCTCATTTATGGTTTCAATAATATAAGTTCTTTGATAAGCGTTAAAACGCCCTTTATAATACTTTGCTGTATATTTTCCATTTGCATTATTCCCTGCAAGTAAAACAGCCTCTGTATCATATGCCCATTTATTGATTCGTAATGTTTTAGGATCACATGTAAAAAAAGGATATTCACCATCATCTATTGCTGCATTAGAATCAATTTTTCCAGTCTTTATAATAGAAATGTCTTTCAATTTTTTTGTCTTATAACTCATAACCCCATCTCCTTCATATTCTTTGAGATGATATCCATCAATTCATTTGATTCTGTCTGCAATGCTAATAGTTCTTGGTGAATTTCTGTCATGCGCTCTTCAAAGTTTACACCGTCCTCCTCCACAGGTGTTACGCCAACATAGGCCCCCGGTGTTAGCGACCAGCCTTTTGCCTCAATCTCTGCAATCGTAGCAGCTTTGCAAAGCCCAAGAACATCTACATATACACCATCACCAAATTTTTCATACAGCCAGTTTGCTTCCTTGGCAATTGTAAGCATTTCAGAAAGTTCTGCAAGTTTAACATTATATTCTTCTTGTGTCTTTTTCTTTTCACGCTTCTCAACAGTCTCCACAGCTTTTTTCGCTTCCTCTTTAAGACTTTTTTCTTTTTCCAAAAACACTTGCACCTGTTCCGCAAAAGTCTTCTCACTGCCAAGAATCGTATGGTATTCTTCCATCAGTCTAGAATATTTATCTGTTTCGCCACGATACAGCCATACAATCGCATTCAAATTTTTAAGCTGCCAATCGGACCATTCATTTAAGGTGCGGTCAACCACAGTATAATAATTTCTTGCATCTATAAAGAGCACTTTGTCCATTTTCGCTTTCTCTTTCCCTTTATCAAAAAACCAAAGAGAACAAGGAAGCGACTTTGTGTAGAAGAAATTATTTCCAACGCTAATCATAATGTCCACGTGACCTGACTTGATAAGTTTTTCTCGAATGTCTTTATCCTTGCCCTGACTATCCGTAGAGGAAGAAGCCATAACAAATCCAGCACGCCCGTGTGCATTCAAATAACTATAAAAGTAAGAAATCCAGAGATAATTTGCGTTTCCAATTTCTTTATTTTTGTTAATACCTGGCATACCAAACGGCAGCCTGCCCGCACTTTCGCAAGATTCTGACTTTACCTTATCTACATTAAACGGCGGATTTGCCATGACATAATCACAACGACCATTTAGATTGTGCGCATCCTGGTAAAAGCTGTTCGCTTCATCACCAGATTGAATAACCCCGGTAAGTCCATGAACAGCCATATTCATCAGACAAAGCTGCGCATTGTACTCCACCTTTTCCTGACCATAAAAGGTCATTGTGCTGTTTGCATTCATACCAGATTGATTGACAAAATCTCCGGACTGAATAAACATTCCACCAGAACCACAGGCTGGATCAAAAAGTATCCCACTCGAAGGTTCGATAATATTGACAATCATTTTTACCAATGATTTCGGAGTGAAAAACACCCCGTCATCAGAGGCAATATTTTTTGCAAATTTATTTAGAAAATACTCATAGATACGTCCAATAATATCTCCGCCTACTTCATTTAATGCGCTGTTATTAAAAATGCGAAGAAGCTCTGACAAAATTTCATCGGAAAAATCTGCATAACTTTTTGGAAGAATTCCTGTAAGTTGCTCACTCTGGTCTTCAATAAGCTGCATTGCATTATTAACTACTTCACCAAGACTTATCATTGTGTGACCATCTTTATTTACAAGATTCATCACAGAGATATCATCTGGAAGATTTAAGAGATAGTCATATTGCGCTTCTTTTGGAAGATATAGTGCACTTTTCGCTGCAAAATCACTTGCCTCCACTGGCAAAACACGTCCACCACGAGAAGGGCGCCCCTTTAAAATTTCAGCCTCCACCATTTTGAATCTGCTATAAGCATAACGCAAAAAAATAAGACCGAGTACAGGCATACAGTACTGGTTTGATGTAAGTTTTGAACCTGAACGTAATAAATCTGCGGACTCCCACAATTCACTTTCTAATTTTCGTATATTAATCATTTTTTTCCTCAATTGTATTGTTAAAACGTTCCTATATAAGAATGACACCTAGTATTCCTGCTGCAAAACTTTTAATTTGCCGCAACTTTTTCATTTATAAATATAGCGTTATTGTAACATATTCGTTACCAATCCCGTTCCCGAATAGCTTCCTCCATGTCAATGGGAATACCAAACCACTCCAGCACATAGCCTACCGTTTCCCCGATACAATCACGAGCTACCGTTTCGATTTCGCTACCATTCTCGTCAAATTCCTCCTGCAATTCGTTGATGGCGCAAACCGACTCATCCAGCTTTTTCTGAATAACCTCAATATCGTTTTCGCCTGTCTCCAACAGATCAATAACCTTTTGGAGTTCGTCTTTTATCTTGTCTACCAAAAAATTTGGGTAATATTCGTCCTGGTACATCTCATCAAGCAATTTATAACTTGTGTCAAATGCTTTCATCTTTGTTCTCCTTTCAAATTTATATTTGCTGCTGCATTTCTTTTATTTTATCATAATTCTAAGAGCGCGTGTATTATATTTGGCACCTGTTTTTTATTTTTTGAAAAAATGAACCATATACAAAGTCATGGCGAATATAGAGTGAACAGGCAGAGGAGGTGTAACAGTGGACGCAAGAGAAATAGAAAAATGTATTGATAATTTCGGTACAGATATTTATAGGTTTTGCTTAAAACTCTGTGCGGACAATGCGGACGCCGAGGATCTATATCAGCAGACATTCCTAAAAGCGTTAGAAACAGAATGGACACTTGACTGGGAGAAAAACCCAAAAGCATTGTTTTTCTCTTTGGCTTATAATCTATGGAAAAGCGACAGAAGAAAACAAGCACGCCGGAATACGATTGCTCCTTGCAGCAATTTTGATGATAAAACGGAAACAATACTGCATTCTGAAGAAAATATTGAAGAAGGTTATCTTCAAAAAGAATTGATTGCCAAAGTCCGTGAAATCATTCAAACGCTTCCGGAAAAATTACAAGTACCACTGATATTGTTTTACCTTTCCGATTGTTCCATAGAACAAATAGCAGCTATTATAAAGAAACCGCCTGGTACCGTAAAAAGTCGATTGTTCAAGGGAAGAAGCTTAATAAAAAAGAGATTGGAGGAGGATGGATATGAAAGATAATCGTTCCAACATGGAAATAGAAGAATTTATCCAAGCTTCTATGGAAATGACAGATGTTCCGGCTCCGGAACTGAATCAAAAGCTTAAAGCGGCTCTATATCAGCAAGAAGCTGTCTTGCGAAAACAACCTGCCGCACATACATTATCACTTTGGTATTTACCAATGATTTTGAATTTGATTATTTTTTCTTTGTTGGCTCTTGGCGCTTTGATTTTGATTCAAAATATTTATTTATCTTACTTTGCCGCTGGTATCTGCCTTTATGTTGGTGTGGCTGGTATCGTGCTCACCATAGTGGGTGCAAAAAGAACAAACATAAAAGAAGATATTGCAATCCGTATTGAGAAAAGAGGTGTATTGGCATGAAGAATGAAAACAAGAACAAAATTCTGCTTTATATTAGTTTTATTGTTGTCTTATTGCTGATTTTATTGCGGTTTGGTATATCTTATTTGAAAAGCGATGGCTTCAATGGCCTTTCCATACAGATTCCTATCCTGCTTTTTTGCACTATTTTTTTTGCATTGTGTACCTCTGCTCTTTTTGCCGCATGGGTATATCAGGATTGCAAAAGGCGCGGCGACGACCCTGTACTATGGGCAACTGTAGTTTTTATAGTTACACCCTTTATCGGATTGCTAATTTATTTTCTGCGCCGTCCAGAAATTAAAACAATCTGTCCAGCTTGCAGACATCGAATTTCAGTAAAAGCTAACTATTGCGAAGAATGTGGAACACCGATCAAAAAGGAGGATCATAATATGATGACAAAACAAGAAACACATCACTTAAATTATATTGTTGCTGATATTGTATGTATGGTGCTTATGCTCATATGTTTGACAGGTTCTATTGTTAGGATAGTCACGGGAGATGGTATTAACACAAATGCTGCTTCTAACGATCGCGTATGGAACTTAGGTGTAATCAATATGAATTATAATACGTATCAAAATGATGTTTGGAAGCTGAATTTTAGCAGTGCCAGCGATGGATTTATCAAAGAACAGCATATGATGATTGCGGACGCAGACACACAACTGCTTCACGCTGATATTTCCTGCGGCACAGTTCCAGAGGGATCAGCGCTCGTTTTGTGGCTGGTACAAGGAGATACCGCCAAATCTATTGATGTTACAAGTCTTTCCGAACCGTTGGAATACCCGTTGCATGAATTTGAGAATGGAAAAATTTATGTCAGATTGCAAATCAATGGTGTAGAAAATACTGTTTCAGAAATTTATATTCAATAATGAGCAAAACCAGCCGCGGTTGTATCACTAGAAACAGTATGCGACTGAAACGAAGCTACTATAACACTTTACCGGTTCTACACATAGTTCCCGACAAACTTTAATACAATCTAACGGATATCTCAAAATCGGATAACTACAACATAGAGTTGCATTTTTGAAATTTTTCTCCTTTACGCCAAAGCATTTTTTACTTTGAAGTCTTAAAATGCCCACACACAAAGCCCGTATTTCAGCTCAGAATAAATCCCCCAAACACAGAAAAAGCCGCAGTCTCACATATCGGAACCTGCGGTTTTTCTACTATGCTACTTTCCATTCTTTTTTCTTTATTTTTTCCGCCGCTTCAATTCATACTGCACAAGGTCGAATACCTCCGGCTCAATAATGGCCGGGTGGCTGTTCGCTACATAATACTGCGGTACCTCGCCCTCATTGAGCTTTGTTTTCTTTGTCAGGAAATCCCCTGTGAAATTCTTCTGCAATAGGGCATCCCCTTTATACTTTTAAGCATAATATTTCTGTTTCTTACTAGAAGGCTTCTCTGGTATTGTCATCTTCAGCATTCCGACTTTCAACATTTTATCAAGGAAATGGCGCTTGAAATAAGATCTGTTCGGCATATTAAAATGCGCAATAATTTCATTGGAAGATTTAGGAACATCACAAAATCTGATAATATCTGCAATTAAATCCTGTTCACCATCCTGTTCATTATCCTGTTCAATTTGAACAGCTTGATTTTTCTGATGCATCAGTTTCAAATATTTATCACAGGCTTTACAGTATACCATAATCCCCTCTTGGTTTATCTCATATTCCGGCAGAGGCGCATTATATTTACGACAAGCCTCGCGGATCTTATCAAATCCACGCCCCCATGCTTCTATCATCCCGCTCTTAAAGAATATATTAGCAAGTTTCGGGTTATATGGCTTTGATGAATGTTTTTGAAATAATTTTTCCGTTGATGCCAGGCTTGCCGGCATTTCTCCATCATTCCATACATAAATCTTATCCGCATATACGCTGATCTGTATTGGATTACAGCTGCTGTAATCCTTATGGACAATGGCGTTGAGCAGTATTTCGCGAAATGCTTCTTTATGGAACATGTATTGTTCAGTTCTCTGAATTCCTTCATAAGTTACAAGAGCTTTCAAGTACTTTGTATATACCAGTTCCACTGCCTTATCTGCCTGCTCTATCAAAGGGCCATGTACTTCATCCTAATATTGCAGGTCTGAATCCGACTCACCAAAATAACCGATTTTAATATACGCCCCCGTGACCCACTTTTCCGGGTCCTGATAAAAAGCTAACATGGCTGCCCTGATTAAATATCCATCCTCATCAATCAAGTGCAGATTGTCCATTAGGATCGTATTACTAACCTTTACCTCATCATCTGTCAGTCTACCCCTTTTTACTGCTTTGTCTTTAAATAAGCGAAGCGCGTCCTCTTTTAAATCATCTATAGAAAGTTTGATAACCGGCATTCCATCCCATGTCCTTCCCTGCGACTTCAAAATGGCCTTGTCCAGCTCTTTTCCGGTAATTGTCCGCATTGTACTTCCTGACCTGTAGTAATACTTTCCATGATAACTGATTAATGAAGGATATTTGTCAACAATGATTTCAATATATTCCAATTCACCCTTATGCAACAGATTGACATCCGCAACAATTCCCATCGTGTCGGTAATCTTGCTCGGAATCAATTCCATCAGCTTTTTTGACTTTTGGACACCAACTACATTTCCTTTATCATCTTTCCCTATATATAATCTTCCACCATAAGCGTTCGCATAACCACATATCCATTCAAGATATTCATCATGCCAGGATTCCTTCCATTCTGTATTCTGATTTTCTTCCACAAACATTTTCCTCCAATAGATTTCCACTTAGTTTTTATGATAAATATCCTATGTTTTATATACAAGCTACAAAAACAGAAAAATGCGTAATAATCTGTCATAATGATATTGACGATATCTTGACTGTTCATTGCTTTGTTCCAGAATGCCAAGTTCCTGTAATATTCCTATATTCTTCGATGCTGTGTTATATGCAATTCCTAACATCTTTGATGCATAGTCAACATTTATAATTGGATTTTTTTCCACCAAATTATACAGGTTCATCAAAGATTGTGTCGTCCTTTTATATGACTTGATATCTTCAATCATCATCTGTCGCAATTCATTTGCCTTTTCAATCTGCCAAAGAGCATTCTCTGCAGATCGGGCAACACGATTTACGAAAAATATGATCCACTCCGAAAACTCTCCGAGATACTGTATCCTAACAAACTAAGGGCGGCATTCATCCTGCTCTTCCAGAAAAAATCTTTGGATGCATGAGAAATATAGATTACCGGATGCTTCCATACATTTTCTTCGTTGTACCCTCCATAACTGTTTGATTGATGCCACATAACACCTCTGCTGTCACTGGCATTTTTCTCAGATTTTTCAATGTGTTATAATAATTGCTTACCGCCAAATCATTTTCTGCTTGCTTAGAAAACCGAAATATTCCATCTATACCTACCAGTATTCCATCAACTGCGCACGATTTCTGTGCTTCACAAAGCATACCCATACACAAAAATGGCTCTATATCTGAAAGGTTCCTAATTGTTCCTTCCAAAATCCCCAATAGCCAATGAGTCCGTGTTAAAATTTGAGCTAACTCTACATCTATCTTAAAATGACTGATCATAGATGTCAATTCATTTGGAAAAAAGCTCCAATGTTTTATGCCGCTTACACTATTTATAACCCGATTAAATTCTCCACTGATTGTTCCCATAAACACATTCAAAAAGTGCATTTCTTTGAAAAAAGGAATTCAACTGCCTCCTTTTATTTCAAATGATATCACTTTTTTGAATTTATGCAAGTTATGTCTCCTATAATATTCTCATTTGCCCGTGTCAAGACCTACATAAAAAAATAATTACTTTTCTTCGCCATTTCCACTACAAAGTTCCTAAAATTCCATTTGATTTGCAATATATCCTTTTCACTCACACGGACTTCCTTCACCAGTTTTTCCAGCATCTCCTGTGTCAGTTCTTTTACAAAAGCATATTTTCCAAGATCAACGTTGTTCTTTTCTGGCTCTTGCCGTATCTGTGCTAACTGGCTGCTTCGTTCCTCAAACCGGCTTCTTGCTTCTTCCTGTTGTATGAAAGTTTGTTACATTAGACAGCAGATTTGTTTATATTGTTCTTGAACGACAGTGATAAATTCAGTATAATATTAGCCATAAAGCAATGATTTTTCTTTTATATTTTGTTGTTTGTGGTGAACTCATTCTACACGAAAAGAGGATGCATTGCCTTGACAAAAACATTGCTGCGATAAATTCTATACTGCAGAGCGTGTTTGACAGAAAGCATTTTTCAAACACGCTCTAAGATTCACAAAGGAAATGGAGTGTGAAACGAAAATGAGCATTGATTTGAATTTTTGGAAGTACAAAAAAGATATTTATCTTGATAATGCGCTTGTGTATCAAAAGGCTTGCTGTGATAATGAAAAACTTGAAGAGTTAGAAACCTTGCCAATATCGGATATTCTAAAAGAAATTGAAAGCGCTTTTTCTGATTGGACTGCACTTGATCCATTCAATTATGAGAAAGAGAACGAACATGGTAGTTTTCAAATTTCAACAACGCCGCAGACAGTTCGTTTCGACTGCTATTCGATGGAACAAGCGGACATGAAGCGTTTTTCCTCAATTATGTCAAAGTTTTCGTGTCCTTTGTATGACCCTCAACAAGCTGTGCGCTTTGACAAAATAGTAATTTTTTTGATTGACGAAGCAGACGATTATCAAATGCAGGTTGAACAGGAAATTGCTCGTTTACTTCCACGATTCGAAACTATCACACATACTGTTCATTGGGATGAATACATGCGTCTTTCCAAAACGATTTCGCACATAAAATACTCTGCGCTTATCCATCGTGCAAAAAATCAAACAAAAGTCACTTCCACTATGGACTTTGGTACTGCGTGGGCAAATCGCCCCTGCCAATGCAAAACTGCACAGCTTGAAGATAAGGAAATCGCCCATCGGATCTTGTCCGAATTATTGCAAAAATCTATTGGACGTGTTGTAAACGATTTTCTTGAGAGAACTTATTATGCAGTATAAAAATTGAGCGCCAGCGCGCTCAATTAGCAAAAAGCTGCGCTTTTTGTTTCAAATGCTTTATGATTACAATCTTCGCTCTGCATAATAATTCGTTATATCTGTTAGTTTACCCTCACAAATATTCTTGCTCAATATTTTCGCTGGTTGCTCTGTGTACTCATCCTGACAAAAAACCTGTATCCACTTTTCATTGTCTTCTTCTGTATAATACAAATTTACACAAAATCGATTGGTCGCAGGATTTTTAGAGTGAAACACAATTGAGGGGTTTATTTTTTCTATCGTTCCATCAATCTTTACAACAATTTCTTGCATACGATTCTCCTTCTCTAAAATCTAAAATTCGTTTGTTATGCCTAAAGGATAAAATTTTTGTTCTGTGAGGTATTCAAGGGATATTTCTTTTTGACGCCATCTGCTCCTGTCACGTCATGCGTATATCCGCAAAACGTATAACAGCCTTGCAAAAGACGTTGAAAGTATACATGATGTGTTCCTTGTGGCTCGATAAACTGGAACCTATTGAATCGGTAACAATTCCATATTTTTTGCTCGTTTTAGATTTATTTTAAGGTCTTCATATTCAAACGGCTTGCCATGTCCCGGAT
>OFGR01001081.1_pt1 | contig 23442 bp, 21 predicted proteins | sample 1521811 | NCBI WGS metagenome assembly OFGR01 (sample SAMEA3504098, study PRJEB24116) | mouse gut metagenome | biome: mouse gut; feature: mouse-associated habitat; material: faeces | place: Denmark | collected 2011
TGTTTTCGGCTATTTTCTGTCCAACCTTCACATATTCTCTGGTGTGTCCCGTATGGTAACGCTCTCCTTCCACCAGAATTTCTTCCTCAATCAGAACCTCCTTGACTGTTCCAACTAACGCCTCCTCGTAAGCTTCCTGTTTCCTTCTGCTAAGATTAAGAAGCTCATTGCTTCTGAGGGTCTTTACATCCTCCGGCACCTGGTTCTCCATGGAAGCCGCCTTTGTTCCCTCCCGCTTTGAATATTTAAACACATGAGTTTCGTAGAAATTGACTTTGTCGATAAAGGCTTTCGACTGGTCAAATTCTTCCTTCGTCTCACCTGGGAAGCCGACGATTACATCTGTTGTCAATGCGGGGTGGGTAAAATATTTCCTTAAAAGCACACATTTTTCATAGTATTCCTCAGAGGTGTAACGGCGGTTCATCCGCTTCAATGTATCATTACAGCCGCTTTGCAGGGACAGATGGAAATGAGGGCATAGCTTCGGAAGTGTTGCAAGTGTTTTCACAAATTCTTCGGTTATGATTCTCGGCTCCAGGGAGCCTAAACGGATTCTTTGAATTCCCTTGATTTCGTGTACTGCTTCAATCAGGTTTAACAGACTGTCATTGGTATCCATACCATAAGAGCTTAGATGGATTCCGGTCAGCACCACCTCTTTATAGCCGTTATCCGCAAGCCTTTGTATTTCCTCAAGCACACTGCTCCTTCTTCGGCTTCTGACTCGTCCCCGAACATAAGGGATAATGCAGTAGGTACAGAACTGATTGCACCCATCCTGAACCTTCACATATGCGCGGGTGTGCTCCTTCGTCTGCTCAAGATGTAATTCTTCGTATTCATCTGTGTGGTTAATGTCAACCAATTCTCTCTTACGTTCCTTTTTGCAACCTTCATATGCTTTCAAAATCTCAATCAAATCCTTCTTCTGGTTATTCCCGACAACAATATCCACACATTCGTCCTGGACTCCATTCTTGGCCTGCACATAACAGCCGCAGGCTACCACCACAGCCTCCGGATTCTTTTTTCTTGCCCTGTGCAGCATCTGCCTTGATTTGCGGTCTGCCATATTAGTGACTGTACATGTATTGATAATGTAAACGTCCGCTTTCTCTTTAAACGGTACAATCTCGTACCCATGCCGGACTAACGATTCCTGCATTGCTTCTGTCTCATATGCGTTTACTTTACATCCTAGATTATGTAATGCTGCTTTTTTCATGTTCATGCTGAATCCTTTCTATACATTTATGGACGAAGTCCACCTGCCCGAAGGGCATGTATTTCGGTGTGCCCTTGGGTATACATTTATGGACGAAGTCCACCTGCCCTCCAGGGTAACACTCTCTATGCAGACTGCCAGAAGCCCTCTGACAGAATACTTTATATCTTTGGCAAATTGTTCCTTGACTTTTCTATCACTTCCTCTTAAGATAGGTATAGAACACGAAAACATAAAAGGGAGGTTTTGTCCAATGAAAACAGTTCAGATTTCTTTGAATTCTATTGATAAGGTAAAATCTTTTGTAAACGATATCACAAAATTTGACCATGACTTCGATCTGGTATCCGGAAGATATGTCATTGATGCAAAGTCTATCATGGGTATCTTCAGCCTGGACCTTTCAAAACCAATTGATTTGAATATCCATGCGGATACTGCCGAGATCAATACAATTCTCGAGACATTAAAGCCATATATCTGCGAATAATAAAAAACCTGATATATTGGATCGAAAAGGGCTGGGCTTTATATTGCCGCGGCTCTTTTTTTATTCCCGCGGGCAACGCGCCAAGCGGGCATGCATGCTTGCATGCACATTTGGCGACTGCCTCCGCCCTTTCAAGTCATCTCATTTCTGCGACCTGCGCCGGAACGCTTACTTCACCTCGATGATCTCCACCGTCTCAAGCGCCGTCTTCATAAGTTCTTCGATCTTCTCGCTTAAGTGTTCCTCAGACCGACGGATCACCTCCACATTCGGCTTAGTCACCGGATGCTTCGCCACAAAGATGGTACAACAGTCTTCAAAAGGCTGTATGGACGTCTCATAGGTGCCGATCTTCTCCGAGATATTCACGATCTCCTGTTTATCATATCCGATCACCGGCCTGTATACCGGAAGCGTACACACATCGTTGGTTGCCGCAAGGCTCTGCATCGTCTGGCTCGCTACCTGCCCGATGCTCTCGCCTGTGATCAGTCCCAGGCATCCGTCCTTCCTGGCAAAATGCTCTGCAATACGCATCATATAACGCCTCATGATGATCGTCAGCTCATCATGGGGGCACTGGTCATAGATATACAGCTGGATATCCGTAAAATTCACCACATGGAGCCGAATAGGGCCTGCATACCTGGACACGATCTTCGCCAGGTCTACCACCTTCTGCTTCGCCCGTTCACTGGTATACGGCGGCGCATGGAAATATGTCGCCTCGATGCCGACTCCCCGCTTCGAGATCATATATCCCGCTACCGGGCTGTCAATCCCTCCGGACAAAAGAAGCATCGCCTTTCCGTTGGTTCCCACCGGCATTCCTCCCGCTCCCGGGATGATCTGGGAATATACATAGATCTCCCTTCGTATCTCTACATTCAGCATCACATCCGGATGATGCACATCCACCCTGGTCTCCGGAAACGCATCAAGGATCGCTTCGCCCAGGTCACAGTTGATCTCCATGGAATTCTTCGGATAGGACTTCCTTGCCCGTCTTGCCTCCACCTTGAAGGTCAGGTTCTTGTCAGGATACGCCTCATCCATATAAGCGACCACATCCTTCTTAAGCTGCTCGAACCCCTGATCCTCCATACGGACAACCGGACAGATCCCTACGATACCGAACACTCTGGCAAGATGCTCCACCGCATCCTCATAGTCATATTCTTCACCGCAGTCCACATAGATCCTCGCCTGAGACTTATAGACCTGAAACTCACCGTCCACGTCCTTCAGGGCAAACCGCACCTGCCTGACGAGCGCATCCTCAAACAGATAACGGTTCTTTCCCTTGATCCCGATCTCGCCGTATTTTATTAGAAATGTATGATATCTCATCTTCTCTCTCCTTGCTCTTTTCTTAACGCCTGGTATATCTGCGAAGCTTTGGTACTATATTATAGAGGGTATCCAACGTATAGTCAATCTCCTCTGATGTCGTAAATTCAGACATGCTGAACCTTAATGTCGCATCCAGGAACTCTTGTCTTGCACCGATCCCCTTAAGGACGCCGCTGACCTGGGGATGATTGGATGAGCACGCCGAACCGGAGGATACATAGATCCCTTTTTCCTCCAGGGCATGCAGCAATACCTCACTGCGGATACCCGCGAATCCTACGCTGATGATATGGGGCGCCGATGTCTCGTCATAGAGGCCGTGCACCGCCGTATCCTCGATCCGGCAGACCCCCTTGATAAAGCGCTGCTTCAGACGCCGCATCTGAGCCACCTTCACATCCAGATCCTGGTAGATCGTCCTTGCCGCCAGAGAGATCCCGGCAATTCCCGGAACATTCTCCGTACCGGAACGGACATTCTTCTGCTGTTCTCCTCCGAATACGATCGGGCGTATCTTCACATTCTCATCAATATACAAGACTCCCGTCCCTTTTGGTCCATGGATCTTGTGCCCGCTTATAGAACACAGGTCCACTTTCAATTTCTTCGGATAGATCCGGTACTTACCGAACCCCTGCACCGCATCCACATGGAACAGGATATTCTTGTTGTACGCCTTCACGATACCTGCCGCCTCCTGAACCGGCTGCACGGACCCGACTTCATTGTTCACATACATGACGGACACCAGGATCGTATCCTCACACAATGCTTCCTTGAGGGCGTCAAGCTTCACCCTTCCATAACGATCCACCGGAAGATAGGTCACGCGGAACCCTTCTTCCTCCAGATGACGCATGGTATTAATGATCGCCGGATGCTCGATCGCCGTAGTGACCAGGTGCTTTCCGGCACGCTGGTTCGCCCATGCCACGCCGCGAAGCGCCAGATTATCACTCTCTGTTCCTCCCGAGGTAAAGAAGATCTCCTTATCCTTCACCTTCAAAAGCTTCGCAAATGTCTCTTTTGCTTCTTTTATATACTGCTCCGCAGCAACACCCTTGGCATGCATGGACGAAGGATTGCCGTAATCTTCGCACATAACCTTCTTCACAAGCTCGCCGACACACTCATATGCCCGGGTTGTCGCCGAATTATCCAAATATACTTCTTCCATTGATCCACTTCCTGATTCATTATTTTCTTATTACCAGAATATGTCGTTTCCCCGTGTAGTGTCACACCTGTCACTATATATTTGTCCCTATTCCTCCAGGTGAAACATCAGAACAGCCAACGCTGCTAACCCTGCCGTCTCTGTTCTCAGGATCCGCCTGCCAAGAGAAACTGCTTTCGCACCGCAGCTTACCGCGAGCTCCACCTCATCCTTCTCGAATCCGCCCTCCGGACCGATGAAGACGGCGATCGACTGCCCCGGGCGGACTGCCTTTATGATCTTCTTCGTTGCCTGCATCCCCCGCTCCAGCTCATAGGGGATCAGTATCACATCCAGCTCCTTCGCCCTCTCGACCGCCTGCCGGTAAGATACGACCGGCGCCACTTCCGGAATATATCCCCGTCCTGCCTGCTTCGCCGCGCTGACTGCGATCTGCTGCCACCGTTCTGCCTTCTTCTGCGCCTTCTTCTCATCCAGCTTCACAACCGACCGCCTGGTACTCACCGGAATGATCTGATATGCTCCAAGCTCCACCGCTTTCTGCACGATCAGCTCCATCTTATCCTGCTTGGGCAGGCCCTGGAACAGATAGATCCTGGAGGATAATTCCGTATCCACCGTCTTCTCTTCCAGGATCCGTAAAAGGGCTTTGTCTTCCTCATATCCATCTACAGCACACCGATACTGGCGATTATTGCCGTCGCTTACAACCAATTCTTCACCACAGCGCATCCGGAGTACATTTTTCATATGATTCACGTCTGAACCTTCTATATAAATTCCTTCTTCCTTCACCTGGGAAGGCGTCACAAAAAAATGCTGCATCTCTTCTGCTCCTATGATCTCCTCGCCGTTACAGACACCCATTCCCCCTGGTAATTTACCTCTAAGATCTCAAGGTGTGCCGCTTTTAAAGCCTCCGTGACGACCGCTTCCTTGTCGTCTATGATCCCGCTGGTGATATAGATCCCGCCCGGCTTCATCTGCCGGACGATCACCGGCGTCAGAGGGACCAGCACATCGGCGAGTATATTTGCCACCACAATGTCATACCTCTCATACCCTGCCGCGTCCTGCACCGCCTTATCATCAATGATATTGCCGATCATCACCTCATACTGCTCCTTCGAGATGCCATTGGCTTCCATATTCTCATGGGTCGCGTCAATGGCGCAGGGATCCAGGTCGGTTCCCACCGAATACGCCGCGCCGAACTTCAAAGCCAGCATCCCCAGGATACCGCTGCCGCAGCCCACATCCAGGATCTGCGCCCCTTCTGTCACATATTTCTTCAACTGACGGATACACAACTGGGTCGTCTCATGCATTCCCGTCCCAAACGCGGTTCCCGGATCGATATGGATCACCAGTTTATCCTCATCCTTCGCTTCCACCTTCTCCCAGGACGGGATCACCAGGATATCATCTATATAGAACTGATGGAAATACTGCTTCCAGTTATTCACCCAGTCTACGTCCTCGGTCTGGGATTCCTCAATCGTACATTCGCCGACGTTCAGGTAACTTCTCATCTCTTCCAGTTCGTTCCTGACACGCATCAGGATCGAACCTTTATCCTCCTCTTCTTCCAGATAGAAGGTCAGATATGCCTTCCCGTCATCCTCCGGAATGTCCGGCAGGATGTCTACGAACATCTGCTCCTTGTCTTCCTCCGTAAGAGGGATCCTGTCCTCGATCTGTACTCCTTGTATCCCTAAATCCATCAGCATACTGCTGACGATATCCTCCGCCTCTGCCGTCGTCGTCAGGCGAAACTGATTCCACTTCATAGCTTTCTCTCCTCTCTATGCTTCCTCTGCCCACTGTGCGATCCGCTCAAACTTTAATACCAGCTTCCCGTCAAAGATATTCACCGGGATCTCGGCGTCAATGGGATAGATCGTCGGGGACGCCTCTCCCTTGAAGAAATATACCAGCACCCGCTTCTTATAAGCTTCTTTCCCGCGCCATATGCGGCCGCCCCTTCCCTCATCATCATCTTATCAATGAAGACGTCTTCGACTGCCTGCCAGGTATGATATCCGATACCCTCTGTCTGTCCTTCAAATATCTTCTGTACTGTCTTTACCGGGATGCCGGATAATTCTGCAATATAAGAATCCGAGATCCCCTGCTCCTGCTTCATCTGCTTCATTTCCTGGATCGTCATGATACCGCCTCCTAAACTGGTCTATGATTTTCTTACTCCTGCTGCATTTCGAATGCCGCCTCTTTCGCGTAGTTCAGTAATCGCACTGCTTCCTCTTCCGTAAGTCCATATTCCCGTGACAGAAGGGCAAACTCCTTGCCTGCCCAGGTATCTGACACCGTCATGTTGTCACTGTTGACGGTTAAGCGTATCCCTCTGTTCAGATAATCCCGCAGCGGATAGTCCTTAAGACTTCCCACAGCCTTCGTCTGCAGATTGCTGGACGGGCACATCTCCAGGGGGATCCCCCGCCTTGCAAGCTCGTCCATCAGCTTCTCATCTTCGATCGCCCGCACTCCATGCCCGATCCTTGCGGCTCCGAATTCCAATGCCTTCCAGATACTCTCCGGTCCGTCCGCTTCGCCCGCATGAATGGTAAAGGGCACGCCAAGCTGCCTGGCAAGCGTGAATTCTTCCTCATGATCCCTGGTCGGATAAAGCCCTTCCGCACCGGCGAGATCCGCCGCGACGACGCCTCTTCCCAGATATTTTGCCGCCATATGTATCGTCTCTATATTATTCGCCGCATATGAAGCATGCCCAATATCCGGATCCGCCTGATCACCATTGCCCTTCGTACCGCCTGCCGCATGCTTTTTGTCTCTCCGCATACAGCACAGGATCGCTTTCAGGCTGATCCTGCCCTCACAGTCTTTCACCGCCCGTCCGAGACCATCCAGTACCGCCAGTACCGCCTCCTCCTGCGTAAGTCCCTGCCGGCTGTGAAGCTGGGGCGCAAACCGGATCTCTGCATAACAGATCCCCTTCTCCCCAAGCTCCTTTCCAAGCTCATACGCCGCCTCCTCCAGATTCGCTGCCGTCTGGAGCACCGCCAATGGAAGATCGAAGCATCTCAGATACTCGTTCAGATCCTTGCAGTCGGCTCTGGCTGTCAGATACGGGCGCAGGCGCTCTGCCGTGTCTGCCGGAAGCTCTATATGTTCCTTCCTTGCAAGCTTCAAAACCGTCTCCGCCGAAAGCGAACCGTCCAGATGCAGGTGCAGGTCTATCTTCCCATAATCTTCGGCGATCATAACAGGCTCTCCCATTCCTTCTCCCGGAAACCGGTCAGTACCGCCGTATCCGTCACAAGAACCGGCCGTTTCACCAACATGCCATCCGAGGCAAGCAGCTCATACTGCTCTTCCTCCGTCATATCCGCAAGCTTGTCCTTAAGTCCCAGTTCACGGTAGATCATGCCGCTGGTATTGAAGAACTTCTTAAGCGGCATGCCGCTTTTTAGGTGCCACGCCTTGATCTCCTCTTTTGATGGATTCTGATTCTTGATATCCCTTTCTTCGAATTCGATCTTTCTGCCCTCAAGCCATTTCTTTGCTTTCTGGCAGGTACTGCATTTTGGATAATGTATCAATAACATATAGAATTCCTCCTTTTTTAATAATACCCTCTCCACATATTCAGATACATATGCAGATTCGTCCGCACGTGAAGCCAGATGTTCCTAAGCCTCTTCTCCCCCTTCGGCATGGCAGCCGCAGCCATCACATAACGCTCTACATTCTGTCTGGCATAATGATCTGCCTTCCTCAGATGCCATCCGTTGGTTACCACGACACAATCCTGAAAACCATATTCCTGCATCATCATGCCAGAGTACAGAAGATTGTGATAAGTACTGACTGCCTGTCTCTCTTCCAGGATATTTTCCTGCGGCACGCCAAGCTCCATCGCATAACGCTTCATAGCCTCTGCTTCCACATAGTCATTATACACCCCAGCCCCGGACATGATAAGATACCGTATTCTCCCCTCTTTCCATAATTCCACGGCTTTCTCCACCCGCGTCTTCAACACTTCTGAAGGCTGCCCGTCATTCTCCACTCTGCATCCGCAGACGACGGCGCAGTCATACTTCTCCTGATCCCAATGCACCTTCGGACGCCGGAACATGACACCAAACAGCAGAACATTCGCTCCCGTGAAACCAACTGCCACCCACCCTGCCTTCTCTAATAGATTCTTCATTCTTCCACCTCGTATATCCGTATACTTCTATCTTTCTTATCTATCCTTCATTTTCCACTGTACAATACTTCTTTTGTCATTCTACACTTTTTCCTCATACAATGCAAGAACCAGTCTCCCCCGAACGCCATGCATGTTCCGGTGAATCATACATATATATATTGTAACAAACTCATTTGGAGTGTCTATGTCACAATATCAGAAATATATCAAAGCAATCGGTATCATCCTTCTCTTCGTTCTGTGTTATCTTGCCGGATATACCCTCGCCGCCCGCTTTTCCCCGGAAGCTTCCGGATCCGGCAGGGACGATACCGATCCTGCCGTCTCTTCCGCGATCATGCCTGCCGCCGAGAACTGGGGGCTGAGTTTTCAGGAAGAGGGAAAAACCCCCGACGCCAACGCCACTTTAGACGAACTGAAAGAATATGATACCTACTACGCCGAAGACACAGAAGAAAAAAAACTGTATCTGACCTTCGACTGCGGCTACGAAAACGGCAATACGGCGCCCATCCTCGACGCACTGAAGAAACACAAAGCGCCCGCAGCATTCTTCGTTGTCGGTAACTTTATCTCCACGAGCCCTGATCTGGTCAAACGAATGCATGAAGAAGGACATATCATCGGAAACCATACTTACCACCATCCCGACATGTCCCAGATCTCAACGAAAGAAGCCTTCGCCAAAGAACTGGGAGACGTAGAAGACCTCTATCAGGAGATCACCGGAGAAACCATGACCAAGTATTACCGCCCTCCGCAGGGAAAATACAGTATCGACAATCTTCAGATGGCAAAGGATATGGGATATCACACCTTCTTCTGGAGCCTTGCCTATGTCGACTGGTATCAGGACGACCAGCCTTCGCATGAAGAAGCATTTGACAAACTGTTGGGACGTATCCATCCAGGAGCTGTCGTACTCCTTCACAGCACCTCTTCTACAAACGCTGAGATTCTGGATGAATTACTTGGGAAATGGGAAGATATGGGATACACTTTTCATTCTTTAGATGAATTGACAAAAAAAGAACAACATGACTCTGACAAGTAAAAATCGAGCGCTCTTCTCAAACAAAGGTATAACCAGTGTTTGAGAATCAGCGCTCTTGATAAAGTATATAGCAGCCTACTCTACGGTAACGGACTTCGCCAGATTCCTGGGCTTATCTACATCGCATCCGCGGCCTACGGCAATATAATATGCAAAGAGTTGTAACGGAATGATCGCCAGCGAATTCGCAAAATATCTGTTCGTCTCAGGTATATAGATGACGTAATCCGCCGCCTTCTCAACCTCCGTATTCCCTTCCACAGTCACCGCCATTACGAAAGCGCCCCGGGTACGTACTTCTTCCATATTACTGATCATCTTCTTATAGAGTGGCTTCTGCGTCAGCACCGCCGCAACCAGTGTCCCTTCTTCCACCAGCGAGATCGTCCCATGCTTCAGCTCTCCCGCCGCATAAGCCTCCGAATGGATATAGGAGATCTCTTTTAATTTCAGGGAACCCTCCATAGAGATCGCATGGTCAAGCCCTCTGCCGATAAAGAAGATGTCTCTCGCAGCCAGATACCGGTTCGCGAACTTCTGGATCTTCTCCCGGTTATTCAGGATCATCTCTATCTGAGCCGGCAGCGCCTTCATATCCTTTAACATCTCTGCCGTCTCGTCATCTCTGATCTTGCCTCTTACCTGTGCAAACTTCATCGCCAGCAGATACATCGCGATCAGCTGCGCTGAGTATGCCTTCGTCGTCGCCACCGCGATCTCCGGTCCCGCCCAGGTATACATGACGTTGTCTGCCTCTCTTGCGATCGAACTTCCTACCACATTGACGATTCCAAGTACCTTCGCGCCCTGTTCCTTCGCCTCTCTCAGAGCCGCCAGCGTATCCGCCGTCTCACCGGACTGACTGATCACAACCACCAGTGTATGCTCATCCAGTATCGGATTCCTATAACGGAACTCCGACGCCATATCTACCTCCACCGGGATCCTTGCCAATCCTTCGAACACATATTTGCTCGTATGTCCTACATGAGAAGCAGAACCACATGCTATGATCATGATCTTCCTGATATTCTGTATCTCCTCATCCGTCATACCTAATTCTTCTATCACGATCTTGTTATCTTTGATCCTGGGTGAGAATGTATCCATAACAGACTTCGGCTGTTCATACATCTCCTTCAGCATAAAATACTCATATCCGCCCTTTTCAGCGGCATTCACATCCCACTCGATCCGTACGGATTCCTTTGAGATCGGCTCCTCGTCCACATTGAAAAACTCCATAGACCCTTCCGTCATACGGACGATCTCTTCATTCTCAATGAAAAACACATCCCTGGTATAGCGAAGGACTGCCGGAACATCCGAAGCAATAATATTGCCCCCGTCCGTATGCCCGACGATCAAAGGACTGTCCTTACGCACTGCGTAGAGTTCGTCCGGATGCTCTTTGAAAATGATCCCCAGTGCATACGATCCTTCCATACGGTGCATGATCTTGGTGATCGCCTGCAGCGGATTCCCGTTATAATAATAGTCTAATAAATGTGCAATGATCTCCGTATCCGTCTCAGAGATAAACTGATATCCATGCTTCTCAAGCTTCTTCTTAAGCTTCAGATAATTCTCAATAATACCGTTATGGACAACAACGATACTCTTATCACTGTTAAAATGCGGATGGGCGTTCGTATCGGACGGCGAACCATGGGTAGCCCATCTTGTATGCCCGATCCCCATCGTTCCGGGAAGCGTTGCTCCGTCATGCGTCAATTCGCTCAATACCTTAAGCCTGCCCTTAGACTTCACCATATCGATCTTCCCGCCGTCACAGATTGCGATCCCCGCGGAATCATACCCTCTATACTCAAGTTTGGACAAACCGTCCAAAAGGATCGGCGCAGCCTGCCGGTTACCAATATATCCTACTATTCCACACATTATCTCCACTCCTGTTAATCCAGATCAATGAAATCAACCTGAAAGGCATCATCTTTCTCCATATGTCCCCGCTTCTTCTTCGGCTGATGGCTTAAAAGCTCATCCAGGTCGTCGATGACTCCGCCAGATTTTTCCTCTTCATAATCATATCCTATGTCGTCATTAGAAGATGTGTCACCGTAATCGTCGTCATCAAATTCATAGTCATCATAATCATCGTCGTCGTCATAATCATAATCGTCAAAGATCCCTTCGTCTCTGAGATTCATAGTCTTCACCGGAACTCTCACGGCAGGCTGATTCTCAGCCTTCTTCTTCGTCGACTTCTTCTCCTTCCCGGATCTTGCCGGTTCTTTTCTTCTCTTAACAGGCGCTTCGTCATCATCGTCATCGTCGTCGTCATCCGGATCAATACCGTACTCGTCATACAGATCGTCCAGTTCTATATTGCGGTGATAAAGCTTTACCCCTACTACGATCAGAACCACGATCAGAAGCCCCATCAGCATAAGTCCCACGATCAGGACAATATCCAGCATACTCTCGGCAAATTGCAGGATCTTCCCCCACAGTCCCTTTGCCGCCTTCTTCTTCCCGGAATCTCCCGAAGATGACTGGGGGATATACCGCTGATAGGTTCCATCCACCGTATCATACTGATACATCACCTTATCGCCGTCTGCATTCAACGCATAGATCACATAATATTCCGCTTTGGTCGGATCCTGCCATGCCGTGAATTCCTTGCCGTTCAGAGTAAGCTTAGTCTCTTTATAATCTTCCGGAAGCTTTACACTTCCGTCATCTCTCAACACGATCAGATAACGATCCGCAGCGATCTCGACTTCTTCGAAAGGAATAAAAGAACCATTATCACTATTATACAGGAAGAAGGTCGGATCACCTCCGTTAAGAGGCGTCAGATATACCGCAGATTCACCTTTCCCTGCCTGCTGCGTAACCGCCTCGCAAGTCTCCCCTTCGAAGGTCATCTCACTCCTGGCGAATCCCGGAGGGATCATCGCATCAGAGAATCCGCTCGTGATCTTATACTGTTCTCCATCCACTTCCACCTGCGGTCCCTCGGCGCTGATCGTAGCCGGCTGCCCTTCGTCGCCGCCTTCTTCTTCTTCCGTGATCAGCGACGGGTCTCCGGGACCTATGGTAACTGCGGAACTTCCGTTTGTGATCTCCAGCTTCGCGTCGGACGAATCGGTTCCCGTTGACTGAGACACCTTTATATTCGCCGTTCCCTCTTTCAGCGCCTGGAATTTCAGCTTGAATTCCAGGGAAGTGCCGGTTCCGCTGCCGCCTATGGTGATCGTACCTTTCCCGCCGGAAGCATAATCTCCGCTGATGAATCTCAACATTTCCGTATCATATGTCAACGTTGCGTCCAGAGTCTTAACAATTGACGCCGAGGACAGCTTTCCTGTCACCTCTACCTCCGCCCCCACCGTCGTCGACGGATCCGTAAACCGCAATTCCCCAGACGCGGCATTCGCGGTTACCGATATCCCCGCACACAACATACACGCTATAAGCAATGAAAAAAATACATTCTTGATTCTTCTCATGTAGACTACCTCGTTCTCTCTATACTTCGATTGCCGTATCTGTACCTACTCGCCGCCGACACCGCCGACACCGCCGCTCGGACCTGAAGCGCCCGGACCTTCGCCTCCTGTTGGAAGATCGGCTCCTCCGGTTCCGCCTTCTGCACCTCCGGTTCCGCCCCCGGTTTCTCCTTCTGTACCTCCGGTTCCGCCTTCTGTACCTCCGGTTCCGCCTCCGCCAGTTCCGCCCGACGTGCCGTTATTTCCACTTCCATTCGTTCCGTTACCCGTACCCGTACCTGTACCTGTACCGTTAGTACCCGTAGTCCCGTTTCCACTGTTCCCGTTTCCATAGGAATTATTACCGTTACCCGTACTGGGATAACTCTCCGCCGGCTGTTCCATGAACCCTTGATTGGCTTCGCTTGGATCCGCCTCTTTATTCCCCACCTTCGCGGTGATCTTATTGTCTATGGAAGCTATCGTACCAGAAGGCGTATAATTTTCACTGTCACCGAAGAGGAACTTATGGAGCTCTTCCACATTACTCTCCAAAGTAACCGGGATAACCGAATCTCCTATGTTCGCCAGCTTGTCCGTCGTCTTATCAAACGGGAAACCTACCGTCTCCCCCAGTTTATAATCAAAAGCATCGATGGCATAATCCAGGATCTCAGCCAGTGTAAAATTCGTAGAAACCTCCGGGAATACCTTATCAATGATCTCATTTAACTGAGCGACCGAGACACCCTGAAGCTTCTCTACAATCTTCGTCAGCACGTCTCTCTGCCGTTCCGTTCTTCTATAATCATCCCCCGTCGTATGCCGGATCCGGGCATAAGCGGTTGCCTGCATGCCGTTAAGAACCTGCGGTCCCGGCTCGGTCACACCGGCGGACACCTTCCCCGTCACCTTCATCAGCTCCATGACGTAGCCGCAGACATACGGGATCTCTTCTTGTTGTATATCGATCTCTATCCCGCCTACCGCATCCACCACATCGATCAGAGAATTAAAATTCACCGTGACATAATGCTCGATATCCAGATCCAGATTCTTATTCAGCATTGCAACCGCATCCTCCGGCCCTCCGTAGGAATACGCGGCGTTTGCTTTATCAAGAGCCCCGCCTCTTTGCTCCAACAGAGTATCTCTGTAGACAGAAGCGATCTTCACTTCCAACGTCTCTCTGTTGAGGCTTGCCACCATGATGGTGTCGCTTCGGGTTCCCTCCTCCAGCTCATTATCTCTGGAATCCACTCCGAACAGCGCAACATTCAGATATCCGGTTCCTCTCTCTCTGTGCTTCTTCTGCTCCTGAGCCTCCACCGATACATTCAGCTCTTCCGGATTTAATGATACATGATCTATCTTAGACAGCTTACTCGCCAGGATCCCGACCCCTGCCGCCGCGACAAACGCCACCGTCCCGCCAAGGATCAGCCCAATCTTCTTTCCTATCGACCAGGATGCGAACCCTCTGCGCTTCGATCTCCGCCCCCGTCTATAGTGCCTTCTGTTCCCTGCCATTCCTCTATATCCTTTCTTAACAGTCCGATTTATGATAATACACTACATAATACTACCGCATTTTCAATAAAACTGCAACGAAAAATATATTTTTTCAACTTTTCATCCAATATAACCGATTCGCCGTACATCTTAAGATCATCCATTGTGGAAGCTTCCGATAACAACGCCCCAGCCGGTATCCGGCATACTTGCAGCCGCTCTTATAGACCAGTGACGGAAGCAGATACGCCTTCCTGCTTCTGCACAGATACCGCATGGTCTGCTTTACCATACGGATCCCTTCACTCTCCGAACGGATCTCTTCAAAGACCTCGGGATGATCTGCCTGAGATACTGCCAGGTCAAAATTCCGCCTAAACTGCTGTATTCCCGTATAATTATGAGAATGAACGACTCTTGCCTTTGCCGCATATGCCACCCGGTATCCCGCCCTTACCATATGCGCCGCTATGATCATGTCTTCATTAAATATCGTCTTCTTTGTGAATCCTCCCGCCTTCTCATAGATCTCTCTTCGATATGCAGCACACACATCCGAACAGAAGAATGTCTTGATCCCCAGTTCTTCCATATCGCCGCTTCCCTTGATGCGGCTCTCCTTTGGATAATTAAACGTCCTCGTATAACGCTCGATCACATCACAGTCCTTCGCAGGAAGCTGGCGCGCATATGCGACCCCCACATCCTTCTCTTCAAGCAACGGCCGCACCAGTTCCCTGATAAGCTCTGTATCCGCCGGCACGGCGTCCTGTGTCATGAACACTATGATCTTCGCATCCGATAAGCGAAGTCCCCTGTCGCGAGTCGCCCCATGATCGAATTCTTCCGGTTCGATACTCTCAACGGTAACCCCCTCCATATCCTCTATCCCGTCCGGAAGCTTCCCGGATCTCGTATGCATAAGGTAGATCTTCCTCACCGGATAACTCTGCCTTCTAAGCCTCTTAAGGATCTTCATCAGCCGTTCATCCGGACGACATACGGGAATCACCACGTCTACTGCCTGCTCCATCTCATATTCCACTGCCTTCCTCCTTCTCCCTGTGTCCTTTATCCTTATCATATCCCACATACCAATACATCATCCCTGTCAGTACCAGCCAGAACCACGTCGTCGGATTGCTGAACCACGTGGTAAAAAAGGCAAGCCCCAGATAGATCGCCATCTGTCCGTAGAACAGATACGCCGCCGGGTTCGTGCTCTCCTTTATAACGATCATCATCCTGCCTGCGGCGGCGCCGACCAACACTGCGAATAAGAATACGCCCGGCACGCCAAAATCATAATATGCGTCATAGAACATCGTCAGTGTCGTAAGTTCCGGTTTCGTCAGATATACCACAGAAGATGTAAGCTGCGGAAATACGAACTTAAGCCCTGTCAGCGCAAATACAGGAAACAGCATCCGTATGCCAAAGCTATGCTGTGTAAGCTGTTCTGCCATACAGTTAAAATTCTCATAATTATTCGCGACATACATATACGGCTGTGTGATAAAGATCGGCATCTTCTCGTATTTCATCTCAAATATACCATTCAGATAAGCCACATCATGATGACGGAACACGGTCAATATCACATACACAGGTATCAGCGCCGCAAAGATCAGTCCCAGAGTACGCAGGCGGATCGTCCTGTGAACCATAATATATGTAACGACTGCAAAGCCAACGGCGAATAAAAGCTGGAATCTTGACACACACAGGATCGGGATCGCCGCCGCTTCCGCATTTGCCAGCAATAGGATCAGCTTCTCCTTCGTACCCGCCGCCGGCACTGTCTTAAGGTATAACACGGTGATCGCCGGCACTAAGATGCAGCTGATCGTAAAATAATGTACGCCTGATACATGAAAATAAGAATATGCATGTGGTTCCTCTGAAAACAGCGGGATAAATCCTACTCTCACGGCTTCAAAGATAAAGCACACAAGAGACGCCAACGAAAGGCAAAGGATACAAAAAAGCAGTCTTCCCGCCTGCACATCATCTTTAACGATCTCTTTGCGGCATGATACCTGTTTCTTCCGTCCCCATTCATACCCCAGGCAAAACCCTATATAGATCAGAAAAAAACACAGCCACGTAACCGGCAGCCAATCACTCTGCAGCCGGCTTAATTTCAGACACGCGACCCCCTGCCCGCCTACCCAGGCAAGGGTAAAAAGAGCTCTAAGCTCTGTCAGATTCTCAGCCTGCCTGCTCCAATGCACGTACAGCCAGACCGCTTCCGCCATCAGTATGATCCCCGCCGCATAATAAAGCCCGGCGCATGAGGCAAGATAACTGATCAGAAAAGCCGCCGTATACGTACCATATTCTTTCATGACATCACACTGTCTCTTCATCCATCCTATCCTCTTTTACCGCAGATTCCTGCGCGCAAACCTTATCCTCTGTCCTCTTTCTCGATTCGTGCTTACTCCTATCATGCCCTATAAACCAGTACATTATCCCTGTCAGTATCAGCCAGAACCATGTCGTCGGATTGCTGAACCAAGTCGTAAAAAAGGCAAGCCCCAGATAAATCGCCATCTGTCCATAGAACAGATAGACCACCGGGTTACAGTCCTTTTTTATGGCGTTCATCAATACCTTCGCCGCCATGCCGATCATGAAAACAAAGAAAAAGGTACCAAACACGCCAAAATCATAATATGCGTCATAGAACATGGTAAGCGTCGTAAGTTCCGGTTTGATCAGGAATACCTCCGACGCGGCAAGCGTCGGAAACAACCGCTTAAGACCGGTCAGCGCAAAGAACGGATACAAAAGCCGCAGCCCCCATGTATGCTCCGTAAGATTGACTACCATATAATTAAAATTCTCAAAATTATTCGCAATGTACATATATGGCTGCGACAGGATAAGCGGCATATTGCCGTATTTCATCTCAAAGACCTGATTCAGATAAGATACGTCATAAGAACTTCTCATCACCGTCAGGATATAAACCGGGATCAACAATCCCAACAAGATCCCCATTGTCTTAAGCCGCAGCTTCTTATTCACCATAATGAATGTTACCACGGCAAAGCCAACCACGAATACTAACTGAAATCTTGATACATAGAGAAAAGGCATCCCTACCGCCAGGATATTTGCCGGGATCAGCAGAAACAGTCTCTTGTTCCTCACAGACTCACTCACTTTGACATAGAGTACCGTGATCGCCGGGATCAGGATGCAGCTGATCGTAAAATAATGAAGCCCTGTCGCCTGATAATAGTAAGCTCCGTGTGTCTCGCCCGCAAATAGCGGAATATAGTCTCCCGCCGCCATCTCACAGACAAAACACAGGACGGATACTGCCGCCAGCAGGACAATACAGATATACAGCCGCCCCGCAACGACGGCATCCTTCTTAAGTTCTGCCTCTTCTATCTTACCATACTGCTGCCCCCACTCATAGCCAATCCCAAATCCCAGATAGATCAGGCAGAAAGCGATCCAGGTCATGTAATGCCAGTTTGTCTGCAGCCTGCTAAGCTGCATACAGGCGATCCCCTGCCCTCCTACCCAGGCAAGGGTAAACCACGCCCGAAGCTCGATCAGGCTCCCCGCCTGCCTTACCAGATGTACATACAGATAGAGAGCCTCTATTACCAACAGAATGCCTGACAGCACCGGAAGCCCTGCCAGAGACGAGACATAACTTGCCAGATACATCAGCATATATGTCCCATATTCCATGATCGTATTACTGCGCACCCTCATTATGAACGTCTCCTTCAAACATTGTATTATATGCCTCCGCGCCCTCTGAGACACCGGTCAGATATATGATCGCATCTCTTATGTCGCATACCTTTTTCGACGGCTCATAGGATTCCTCCGCAAAAAGAGACTGATGCATCTGTCTTACATTCTCTGCGAGATCGATCGGCACGACATAGGCTCCGTTATGATCCCGGACAGTGTCGCTGGTCGTTACCTGGTACGGAAATCCTCCCGTCTCCACCAACTCATAATCCAGTATATTTGCCGCAAATCCCAACATGTCCTTCACAGAAAAACTTGTAGACACCAGCGGGAATACTTCATCCACGATATTATTCAGTGTCAGGAGATTCGCCTCCTTCGCTTTCTCGGCAACTTTATTCAATACGATCCGCTGCCGCTGTGTCCGCTTAAAGTCATACCCCTCCGTATAACGGATCCTTGCAAAAGCCACGGCGTGTACCCCGTCCACATGCTGCGTTCCGTCTTTTACCTCAATGTTGATACACTCTTTTCCTGCAACCTCTGCCGTCTCGACGGCATACCGGTTACTCCAGTCAGCCTCTTCCGACGTCATCTCAAGATCGATCCCTCCCAGAAGGTCGATCACATTGACCAACGCCGTGAAATTGACACTCATATAATTCCTGATATCAAGATCGAAATTACGGTTCAGCAGACTGATCGCCTCTTCCGGTCCTCCTCGGTTGTACGCCGAATTCGCTTTCTCATATGTCCCGTTTTTCTGTTGGAGCAACGTATCACGATAGACAGATAAGAGCTTCACGTCATTGGTCTCATTATTAATGCTGACGATCATGATACAATCGCTCTGTACGCCGCCTTCCAATTCACCGTTCCTCGAATCAAGCCCGAACAGTGCGATATTCGTATAAGGTCCGGTATCCCGATATGCTTCCAGTTTCTCTTCATCCAGTACCTTGAAATCCAGTTTCCCCAGTTTCAAAAAACCATAACCGACGACACACAGGAGCAAAAGTATGACGATCTCCAGCGCAAGGATCGCAAACCGCTTGCGCCTCCTCTTCTTTCGCTGTTTCCTGCGCTCATCCAGAGTCATTCCGGCATGCCTTCTTCTGCCCCGTCTGTCCCGGTCTCTTCTATCTCGTTCTCTTCCTCGTTCTCTCCTGTCCCGGCGTGCAGTATCCTGCCCCCGTCTCTCTCGTTCCCTTCTATCCGCTCTCTTATCGTTCCTATTACCCATATCTGTCTCCCTTTATTCCCGCGAAGCAGCGAGCCAAGCAGCCATGCCCGCATGGATATCCGGCGACTGCCCCGAAAGTCAAAGACCCCGCAGACCGCATAGATCAATATGCATTCTTATTCACAAAACCTTTAAAAAATGTCAGAAATAAAATCTTAAGATCAAATCCCAACGTCCAATTCTCAATATAATACAGATCATGTTCTATCCGCTTACGGATAGACGTATCTCCGCGGTATCCGTTCACCTGCGCCCACCCGGTAAGTCCCGGACGCACCTGATGTTTGATCATATACCGCGGTATCTCCTCCTTGAACTGCTCCACGAACTGCGGGCGCTCCGGTCTTGGCCCGACCAGGCTCATATCCCCCATCAGCACATTGATAAGCTGCGGGAGCTCGTCTATACTCGTCTTACGGATGAATCTTCCGATGGGCGTAACCCGCGGATCATTCTGAACAGTCCATTGCTTCTTCTCCGAAGACTGATCCTGGACAACCATAGAACGAAACTTATACATCCGAAACGGCTTGTTCTGAAGGCCGATCCTTTCCTGACTGTAGATCAGCGGTCCCGGCGCCGTAACCTTAATGATCACGGCAACCACTGCCATCACCGGTGCGAACAGGATCAGCGCGACCATTGCACCGAACACATCCACACACCTCTTCACCAACGCGTTCAGCACATTATTAAGAGGTACCCTCCGTATATTGATAACCGGCATCCCCAGCAGGTCTTCCGTATAAGGCTTGGTTGGGATAATGTTGTTATAGTCCGGAACGAACTTCGTATGCACTCCCGACTTCTCACACATACCCACGATATGTTCCAGCTTGTGGTATTCCGCCAGTCCAAGCGTGATCACGATCTCATCCAGCTTATTCTCCGGCAGTATGATCGTCAGGTTCTCCGTACGCCCGATCACCTTGATCCCTTTGTACTGCGTGCCTCTCTGCACATTATCTGCAAGGATCCCCCGGATGATATAACCCCACTCCGGATTCGCCCTAACCCTGTCGATATACTGTTCCGTCGCCCGGCTGTACCCGATCATCACGATATGCTTCTGATTATAACCCTGCCGCCGCATATTGCGCAGACATTCGCGGATAATGTTCCGGATCGTCACTTCCACACAGATGTTAATACCGAAAAATACGAAGATCATCAGCCTGGAGAAATCCGGCTGTCTCATGATATAGAGATACAGGATGAACGCCATCATTCCGATCACATTCGCCTGTATGATATGCCACGCTTCAAGCCTTCGTCCCTGTACACGCTTCGGCGTATACAACTGAAAGACATAGTACAGGATCAGATACGCAGGCACGAGGATAAAGAGGCTTCGCATATAATCTCCCAGAGAGAAAAACCACGGATCCAACTCGAAGATCCCGCTCTTAAACCTGATATACCATGCCGAAATATAGGAAAACACCAACGCCAGCGCGTCAACTACCACATGGAGCCTGTTTAACAATTTCTGATTGTCTTTAATCAATTTCTCCACCTATTTTCGTAAAAAAACATATAACTCAAAAAACATTTCATTTTATAATACAATAATTTGCCACTGTCGGCAACCCATTATTACACTCTTTTTCTTAACATTCTATTAATGATCTCAAAAAAAGAGACGCAAATTACCGGTTTCCCGATATGATCTTCCAGAAAAACGGAGTATACCGCTTCAAAAAACGTCCTGAATATGCACAGAACACGACGACGGACACCGGCAGCAGCAAAAACATCCAAAGCCCTGCCCCCAAAGCATTGCCAAGACATGCATACACCAGCTTGTTCCCCGCCCGGACGATAAGGAAGTGAACCGCATATATGTAAAAAGTATCCTTCATCCACCATCTTGCCTCCGGAAGCTTCCTATAACTTAATACATTCCACAGAAGCATCGCGTCAAACAGATAATACAACAGCTGTCCGGTAAGCTCCGGGCATGTCAGGAAGAACAGGTGCGACGTCACAGATCCCAAAACTGTGAATAACAGCACGCCCGGCGATCCCGCCTGGGTTTCAACCCGGCGCTTCCCATGGAGTCCCAGATATCCGCCCGCCATGTAGAGAAACAACCAGTTCACCATAGACGCACAGGTGCTCCCGAATCCATACAGACACCCGCTGCCGGCAAGCAGCAGGACGCCCAAAAGCACAGCAAATCCTATATATCTGTTACGGATCAGCAGGTAGATCAACGGGCAGACATAGATATATACGATCAGAAACTGCAGAAACCAGAAAATGGTGTTGTATTTGTAAAGGACGACCGCCTGAAACAATTCACTGAAACTCCATACAGCCTCCTGCCGGAACGCTCCTAGCGGCCCCGCGATCTTTGCGGCGGCAAGGCGTATAAAATAATAGAACAGATTCCAGACGGCAAATGGAAGCACCGTACTGAAAAGGCGTCTCTTCCACTTATCCGCCAGCCGGTCCATAGAAAAATTCCGGTAAAAAAGATATCCTGAACACAAGAAAAATCCCGCATTGGCGGTTCTTGCCACCTGATCTGTCAGAAAAGACTCTATCGCATTCACGGCAGGAGCCTGCCCGATAAATATGTCGGTGTTATTCGTATGAATCAAAACAACCAGAATACACAAAATAAAATTATACCATCTGACCTGATTGCTGAATTTATTCTTCTCCATGATCCTGCCTCCTGCTCTGCGACGGCTCGTTTGATCCGCGCCGGCGCATATTTCAATGGTTACATGATATTGTAAATTAATATAGCACAAAACGAATTTATTTGCTATAATAAGTCGGTAATACAGATGACAGCAAACATACTTTAGGAAGAGATCATCGGCAGATATCGCATCCCGGTGGTTTCTAAGGGTAATCTATATGAAAATAACAATCGTAATTCCTAACTATAACGGAAAACACTTTATGAAACCTTGTCTTGCTTCTCTTGAAGAACAGACCTGTAAAGATTTTAAGATCCTTGTCGTCGACAATGCCTCCACAGACGGAAGCATCGAATATATGAAGGAACATTATCCAAAGATCGAGATCATCGCCCTTGACCAGAATTATGGATTCAGCAAAGCAGTAAATATCGGGATCCGCCGTTCCGGCACCCCCTATGTGATCCTTCTTAATAATGATACTACGGCTGATCCGCATTTTGTAGAAGAACTACTCCATGCCATCGAACGATCTCCCCGGATCTTCTCCGTAAGCAGCAAGATGATCCAGATGTACCACCCGGAACTGATCGACAGCGCCGGTGATCTCTATACGGTGATCGGCTGGGGAATCTGCCGGGGCGCAGGACGCCCTGTCACAAATTACACGAAAGCAGATGAGATATTCTCGGCATGCGCAGGCGCTTCTATCTACCGCCGCAGCGCTTTTCGAAAGATCGGATACTTTGACGAGGCTCATTTCGCATATCTGGAAGACATCGACATCGGATACCGCGCCAGGATCTACGGTTACCGAAATATGTTCTGCCCTGCCGCCCAGGTCTTCCACGTCGGAAGCGGCACCAGCGGTTCCAAGTATAATGCGTTCAAGGTAAAGCTCTCGGCGCGCAACAATCTGTATGTAAACTACAAAAATATGCCTTTGCCGATCCTGATCCTCAACTTCCTGCCTCTTCTGAGCGGGTACCTTGTGAAATATGTATTCTTTTTGAAAATAGGCTGGGGGAAAGAGTATAAAGAAGGGATACAGGAAGGCATACGCACCATGAGATCCCAGAAAAAAGTCCCGTTCCGCATTCGCCATCTTCCTAACTATATACGGATCGAAGCCCAGTTGATCCGCCATACATTCTCATATGCAAGAGACTGGTTTACACGGAAAATATGCAGAAAATAACTGTTGAAAATTCGTTTCTGCAATAATCTGCAAAAAGAGGCTGCTGCAAAGTTTCTGACGATATTTTGCAGTAACCTCTTCTTAATTTAATCTTCTTATTTAGTGCCTGCTGATTAAACTTGAAATGCTTGATTTTACTGACTTTTCTGGATAT
>OFGR01001093.1_pt1 | contig 23287 bp, 28 predicted proteins | sample 1521811 | NCBI WGS metagenome assembly OFGR01 (sample SAMEA3504098, study PRJEB24116) | mouse gut metagenome | biome: mouse gut; feature: mouse-associated habitat; material: faeces | place: Denmark | collected 2011
CTCATCCCCTACCGGGAGCTGGGCTTTGAGGAGGGGGAGCGGGTCTCCCTCCGCCGGGCCAGCAAGCTCATTATGGGCCGCATCAACACCCTGCTGGGATGGGAGGCGGAGCCTTGAGGATTGAGACTGCAAAAACCGCCGGCTTTTGCTTTGGGGTGCGCCGGGCGGTGGAGATGGTGCAGGAGGAAGCCGCAAAGGCCGCGGGCCGTTACCCGGTCTGCACCCTGGGACCCATCATCCACAACGACACCGTCATCCGCCAGCTTCAGGATGCGGGGGTTACGGTGATTGAATCCCCGGAGGAAGCCCCTGGGGACGGGGTGGTGGTCATCCGGGCCCACGGGGTCTCTCTGGCGGTGAGCCGCCAGCTGGAGGAGGCGGGGGTCCGGTACGCTGCCGCCACCTGTCCCTTTGTCGCCAAGGTCCACCGTATTGTAGCCGCCCAGCCGCCGGAGACGGTGGTGCTGGTGGCCGGAGACCCCGGCCATCCGGAGGTTCAGGGCATCACCGGCCACTGCCGGGGCCCCTTTCTGGTGGTCCAAACTGGAAAAGAACTGGAAAACGCTGTTCTTTCTTTGGAAAATTTCCACAAACTCCCCTTCGTTTTGGTGGCCCAGACCACTTTTAACAGACAAGAATGGGAGAAAACCGCTTTTTCTGCAAAAAAGGTGTGTACAAATCTCAAGATATTTGATACAATATGTAAAGCTACTGTAGTACGGCAAGAAGAGGCTGCCAGGCTCTCCGCCCAGGCGGACGCCATGGTGGTTATTGGAGGAACCCACAGCTCCAATACCCGGAAGCTGTACAGCATCTGCTCCGCCAACTGTCCCACCGTGCTGGTGCAGGAGGCAGAGGAGCTTCCCCAACACCAGGGGCTTTTTTCCCAGGCGTCTTTTATTGGAATTACTGCCGGCGCTTCGACACCGGTTTGTATAATTAAGGAGGTTCAAGAAACCATGAGCAGAATGGATAACATCAGCAACGACATGACTTTTGAGGAGATGCTGGAGCAATCCTTCAAAAGTACATATAATGGGGAGAAGGTAACGGGTATCGTTACCGGCATCAAGCCGAACGAGATCTTTGTGGACATCGGCACCAAGCACGCCGGCTTTGTCCCTATGAGCGAGCTTACCGACGACCCCTCCGCCAAGCCGGAGGACATCGTAAAGGTGGGGGACGAGATTGAGCTGCTGGTGGTGCGGGTCAACGACGTGGAGGGCACCGTGATGTGCTCCAAAAAGCGTTTGGACCAGGCCGCCGGCTTCGAGAAGGTGATGAACGCCGGGGAGACCGGGGAGGTCCTCACCGGAATCGTCACCGAGGTCATCAAGGGCGGCATCCTGGTGCTGACCAACGGCGTCAAGGTCTTCATCCCCGCCTCCCAGTCCGGTGTTCCCCGCGACGGGGATCTGTCCACCCTCCTGCGCAAGGAAGTGAACTTTAAGATTCTGGAGACCAACCGCCAGCGCCGCCGCGCCCTGGGCTCCATCAGCGCCGTCCTCCGGGCCCAGCGGGAAGAGCTGGCCAAGAAGTTCTGGGAGGAAGTGGAGGTTGGCAAGGTCTACACCGGCGTTGTCAAGTCCATCACCAACTTCAGCGTCTTTGTGGACCTGGGTGGCGTGGACGGCCGCGTGGGCATGACTGACCTCACCTGGCTGCGTGTCAAGCATCCCTCCGAGGTGGTGAAGGTGGGGGATACCGTCACCGTAACCGTCAAGGATGTGGATATGGAGAACAAAAAGGTCTCCCTCATCTACAAGAAGTCCGAGGATAACCCCTGGGAGGTCATCAAGACCCAGCACCAGGTGGGGGATGTGGTCACTGTGCAGATTATGTCCATCACCGCCTTTGGCGCCTTCGCCCAGATCATCCCCGGCATCGATGGCCTGATTCACATCTCCCAGATTGCCAGGGAGCGGGTGGAAAAGGTTGCCGACAAGCTCTCGGTGGGCGATGTGGTGGAGGCCAAGATCACCGAGCTGGACTACGAGAAGAAGCGCGCTAGCCTCTCCATCAAGGCCCTGCTGGCCGACCGGGAAGCCGCCGAGGAGGACGCCAACGTGGCGGAAGCCTTCCAGGCGGAAGAGGCCCCCGTCGAGGAGTAAGACACGGTCCCCTTTCACGCAAAACAGAAGGAGCATCGCAGATTTGCGGTGCTCCTTTTTAATTGAAAACAGCAGCGTTCTTCCTTGGCTGAAAAAAGCCGCCGGGAGGTCCACTCCCCCCGGCCGAAGAAATTTTTTATTTTTTGCAACCTTTTTCCCCTCTGCTCCGTATTGTAGGTGAAGGGACCTTCAAAGAGAAAAGAGGCGTTTTTGTGAAACCATCGACAGAAGCTGTTTTCCAGACCTATGCGGACCGGCTGTTCGCCATCGCCTTCACCGTGTGCCAAAACCGGGAGGACGCCGAGGACGCCATGCAGGATACCCTCATCCGGTACTGCGGCATCAAAAAGGATTTTGCCAGCGAGGAACACATCAAGGCCTGGCTCATCCGTGTGGTCATCAACCGGGCCAAGGATATCCGCAGTTCCTTTTGGCGGAGAAATCAAACCGCCTGGGTGGAGGAGCTGACCGCCCTCCCCTTTGAGGAGCCGGCGGACAGCCAACTGTTTGAGGCGGTTATGGGGCTGGATGAAAAGTACCGCATTGTGGTCCATATGTTTTACTACGAGGACTACGACATCCGGGAAATCGCCCAGATTCTGCGGTGTCCCAGCGGCACGGTAAAAAGCCGTCTAAGCCGGGCAAGAGCGCTTCTGAAAGACAGACTAAAGGAGGACTGGAACAATGACTGACAAAGAGCGGTACAAGCGGACCTTTTCCCTGCTCCGGGCCTCCCAGGAGGATTTTATGGAGGTCAAAGCAATGAATGACAATGTAAGGATTCTGCCGGTTCGTAAGCTGGCGGCCCTCTGTGCCTATCTCATAACAGAACATCAGCCCAGCTTCACCCACTTTGTAACTTTTCCCGCCGAAATAGAAATCCAACGATTCCAGCATTTTGAAAATCTTTTTATCCTCTGATTCAGCTTCTTTCCACCGCCTTAAAAATAAAGATTTTCTTTCCGCCGCTGTATTTCGCCAGCTTTTGCCGTTTCTTCTCTGCTGCCGCCAGGGATTCCCGGATCGTCGCGCGTTCCTCCCCCTCGACGATGATAAAATATTTCTCTTTACATTTCTGAAATTCCATCTGTCCATCAACTCACCTTCCTAAATGCTAACTTTCGATCCTCTCCTTGTCGCCAGCGTTGCGGAATGTCTTTCCGTCTACATATCCGGTTCGCTGTAATAGCGTATGTTCGCGGTTTTGTTTGAAATCCTTATATCCGGTTCCTGTTTCTAGCCCAGGAATGGCGTCAACATAATCATTTACCGCTTTCGGCGTAACCAGCGCCAGGGCGAAGGATTGACTTTGTGCTTTCTGCTCTTCAAAATTCTTTTCCAGGCCATGACAGAACCCTAATACATAATTCATTTTTTCATCATTTCCAAACCCCCGGCCAGCGTCCGCGTATATGGCCCGTAATACCATAAATCGCTTTCTGATAACCTTAACGGCATAGTTAAAAATGTTTATGCAGATTTCCGCGTCCTCTTCGTAACCGAAAAACCGAATACGGAAAGCCCCTCTTGATCCCACGCGGCTAACAGCAATGCGGCGGCAACGGAAATTTTCAGCAATCACGCCGCTAACCATATGGATCCATTCATCCCGGAACGAAACCGAAGAAAAGTTCACAATGCGCCTTTCTTCCTGTTCTCCGCCCTTCAGCTGTTCGCGCTTAATCTCATACTTTGCCATTAGTTCCTGTGCTTTCATCATTGCATCCCTGGCTTCGTTCTCATTACTGGATGAAGAAAGCGCCAGCAACTTTTCAATTTTATCTATAATTTTGTTCTCTGATTCTTTCATCCGTCGCTTCCTTCCCCTCAAATTTCATGCAAACCGCCCTGTCGTCTATGTAGAAATTCGCATACACCTTCCGGCAATCTCCGCCGAAATAATCAATAATTTCCGGTAAATTTTCGTTTACGGTATCAAATTCCAGGCCATACCCGCGGCAAAATTCAACTGCCGTTTGCAGCGCTTCCCCTACTCTGTTAGTCCACAAAATCAGCTTGTTTCCGCTTTCCCTTAATTCCTTCAGCCAGTCAATAACAGCTGTGTTTGCTTCCCCCACGGAAGGCCAGTGTCCATTAGGCGTTATAACGCCGTCAAAATCTACTGCAATAATCATTTTCCCAGCAAGCGATCCAGAAGATCGCTGTTCTCCTTTCTTGCGATCGCGCTCCTGATTGATTCCGCCGGAAACTCAATAGGCAGCGCCATTTTTTCAATGCGGTTCACGATCCGATCGTCAAGCTGCAATTCGCTGATCCGGTAATTGCTTGTGAATATCGTGATCCGCTTTTCGATCATCCGGCCATTTAAAATATTATAAAAACGCTCGTTTATCCAGTCTTTGGGCTTTTCGACGCCTATATCATCAATCACCAGGACGGGAACGGATATAATATCATCAATCAGCCTTCTTTCGTTTACCAGCTCCCCCGCGTTCCGTTCCCTGGAATTTTCGCCCCAGGTACTTTTGATCTGGTCAAGAATCTGGATTGTGGTTGCAAATTTCGCGCCAACCATGTACCGCGTGATTATGTCGTTGGCGATTGACACGGCCAGCCGTGTCTTTCCGGAACCCTTAACGCCGGAATGAAAATAAAATCCTTTTCCGGTTTCCCTGATTTCCTGGAATTGTTCAACATACTGCTTTGCAAGGTGTTTCGCCAGCTTTGCAAGTTCCTGGCTCTGTGGCGTGGAATAACAATCCGTGCGGAAATTTTCAACCGTCTGGCCCTCAAATTCCTTTGGAATCGTGGCAAACCTCAACCGGCCAGCCAGCCGATCCCGCTGTACTTTCCCGCACTCACATTCATGCGAAAATATGTAACCATCTTTTTCAATTTCGTAATATCCGGAATCGCGGCATTTCTGGCATTTATATGCCGGAATTTCTCCGGAATCTTGCAAGTGCTTCGCTCGTTGTGCCTTCAACCGTTCCAGGATCGGCGCGGTTATTGTTTCCAGCGTTTCCGGCTCCCGTATTGTTTGTATTGCTGCGGGCATTGTTTTCACCCCCTTTGTTTGCATACGTGCCTTCCAGCACTTTTAAAGCATTGGTTTTATTTATCAGCCAGTCGAATGAACATCCGTTCCAGCGCCCGTTGCGGCCTGAAAGAAAATCGCTGTCCTGTGCCATCTCAAAAAGCCTGTGAAGCCTGTCGTACATCGTCACATCAGGCCAGATTTTCAGCTTTTCAAATTCGTTGCATAGCGTCCGGATTTTCTTTTTCCGTGCTTCAGACATAGCGCGGATTGTTGGCAAGTCTATACAAGTATCATGAAAATCTGTCATTATGTGCTGATAGTCTATCCGGATTCTTCCAGAATCCGGAACCGGATCCGGCGTTTCATCAGCCGGGCCGGACAATATATCTTCGTCAGAAGATATATTTATATATTCTTCTTCTTTCTCTTCTTCTTCTCTCTGTTGCGTGACTTCACGCGACTTGTCACGTGACAGGCTTGTGACTTCGCTTGTGACATTGTTTCTTTCATCAACCCCAGGCGCCGGATCCGTGGTGCTGCCGGAAGGCAATTCTTCCAGCAATAGCGCCTTGTTTCGCTCCCTCTGGCGCTGTTTCCTGATCCGGTTTTGTTCCCTGATTCTTTCCATGCCTTCAATGTTTTGGTGTTTATCAAAATTTGTGATATAGATTCCCTTTGTTGTGCTTTCAATCATCCGGAATTTTTCAAACGTCACAAGCGCAAGTTTTACTGTTTGCAGCGGCTTATTGAAAATCACGGAAAGCATTTCATCCGTATACGGAAATTCATCCTCCACCAGCACAAGCCCGTTAGCGTTGCATTTCCCAGCAAGCGCAATCAGGCGGATCCACACTACAAGAAGCGCGTCGCCATCCGGCATTGATTGAATGATTTTAATTTTTTCATCGTCAAACATATCGATCCGAAGTTTGATCCATTGCATTTCTGCCATATAACCACCACCTAACAAGCTATAAATATTTGCTCATAATATCCCGCTTTGACTGCGGTTTCTTCCCTCCGTCCTTTTTCTTTGCCGGTTCCATTTCATCCAGGAAATTGACGCCGCCTTTCAGCCCGGTTTCCCGTGTAGCTGCCAGATTCTTTTTGATCAAGTCTTTGTTTTCAGCGACTTTGTTATATATCACTTCAAGCCGCGTCTGCGGATATGTCAGGCCGGATATGCAGCATATTGTTTCTGTATCGTTGAATGTCTGGAAATTGTCGATCGGAGTTCCGAACGCCTTTTCCAAGTCAGACATTTTTACATCCCCAGCAAGGGAAGCTGTAATATATTTTACGGCCCTGTCAGGCTCCAATGGCGCCAGGGCGCTTTCTTTTACCGCCTGGATAACGTCGGCGCTTTCCTTGCCTTTGCTGCGGATAACGACGGAAACGCCATGCGCCTTTAATGTTTCCATGATTTCCGCTTTGTCAATATTGCCTTTTATGCTTTTATGTTTTTCCGGAATCTCTAAAAACGCGGTAAAGGAATCCACGAAGGCGGCGTTTAATTCCAGCTTATCCCCGTTCCCGTTGTCGATGATAAAGCAAGAACCTGAACCGGAAATTTCCGTCAACTCCGAAAAACATTCGTAAGAATTGATATGCGACTTCACGCTTTCATCAGGCGCCGGAATGATTGTGATCGCCCCTATGGTTTTTCCTTCGTCAATCAGTAAATCAATAAGCATAGGCCCGGCGCCGGAACCCGTGCCGCCGCCGCTGGCGAAAATAACAAAAGTCATTTCGGATTTTGCTTTTGATTCGATTTCCGCCGCGATATTGTCAAAATCATCAATGACAAGCTGCTTCGCCTTTCTGCGGTCTTTGTTGCAGCCTTCGCCCTGTGGAATGTGATACTTAAATTTTGCCTTTTCCAGCGTGTCAAGATCCTCCTGTGACGTATTCACATAGATTACAGAAAATCCTTTTTGTTCAAATAACCGGCCAATATTTCCGGCCGCCTGGCCTACTGCCACGAACGAAATTTTCTTTTTCATTTTTTGCCCCTTTCTTTTTCCAGACATTCACACCCTTCAGGCGTGATAAAATATGTGTCAGCGCGGCCTTCTTTCAGCCCGCGGCCAATATATCCGGATTTTTCAAAATCCTTTATTTTCTTGAATATCGTATTTTCTTTCAATCCGAAATCCTCCGAAGCGGCGATCTCTTTTACTGTCATAGACGATAATCTATTTGTGGCTTCGCCCGTCCGCAAGATTGAAAGAATAATAAAGCCTAGCCTGTTCAATCTTTCACCGTCCTTTTTGTCGCCCCTTGTGAATCCTGATTTACTCTGATTTACTCTGATATTCTCTGATAAACTCTGATTTATTCTGATTTACTCTGATAAACTCTGATTTTTTGGTTTACCACGTTCAGCAATCACTTGATCATATGGTATCGTTCCAAGATACCGATCCGCTTCAGAACATCCACAAATAGGACATATGCTCGTTGATTCGCACGACATATAAACTTTTCCGCATTTCTGGCAAGTGTTCCGCCAGAATGGATCAGTAACTTTTGTAATGCCGTCTGAATAATATGTATTTCTTCGCTGAAAATCGCTCCATATGCTTGACATTCACGCGCCTAACCTTTACAATTATTAAAGGCTGGCGCATGTCGCAAGCTGTAAATGGGGCGCAACGGGAAGGCTGTCAATCTTTGGCGTTGCGCCTTTTTATTATGCAGAATCCGCGATCGGCGCATTGGTCATAATTCCGATCGTCAATGTGTCAAGCGCTTTCGGAAGTGCTTCGTCAAGGTCTTTCTGTGTCCTGATCCCGAAGCCTTTTAAAATCTCTTTCAGCCGTTCGGCCTGTGCCTGTTGCTGATTTTCTCTTTTCGCCATGATTGCAGCCCCCTTTTTTAGTAATACTCTAATTCCTTTGAAACGTGGAACCATGTGATCCGGCCGTGCATTTTCCAGTCAACCCGAAGAAATTCTTTTTCCGTGGTCTTGTCAATGTCTGCTTCGGTCTTTCCATCGTCCATATATTTCCTGAATTTTTTCGTTTTTCCGTTCGCTTTCAAGATAATAAATTCTTTCCCGATTTCCCAGCGGAAATTGCGCTGCTCTTCCGGATCCCATTCCTCCGGCCCGGCGTAAGTCAATTCACGGACATAATGAACCGATTTCGGCCACATTGTAAGCCTTGTATTCATCCCGACATTGTTTAAATGGCTGATAACATAGGCTTCAAAAATCCGCTTGTTTTCCTCTGTCAAATCCTCATAACCTGTCGTTTCGGTTATGTCATATCCGTGGATATTTAAAACATCCTGGACGGTCTGAAGCTGATAGTCAGTCCGGCCGTATTCCTTATAAAGCGCCGTTACTTCCTTGTACGAAGTGCGGTTCGTTGGTTTTCTCATGGTTCCACCTTTCCGGCCCTCCACGGGCCTATTAGCCGCGCTATCGCGCGGGTAAACAGATTACAGTTACCGGATTACAGGTTTTCCAAGTAAAGCGGAAAAGAATCCGATGCTCGAGTGCACGTTAGAACGCGGGTTGTTCAAATTCAGCGCCGAAGGCCCGGAATAGGAAGTGTAGTTGTAACTCGCACCCACGAAACAAATTGCTTCGCCAAGTTCTGCGTCAGCTGCAAACCATTCTTTACTAGCGCTTTCATCATCAATAATGATCCCTAAATCCTTTAAAATCTGCGGTACTTCATCCAGGGCGACGGCGACTTCATCCCGTTCTACGGCGTCCCAGCCTTCCACTTCTCCGGTTGTTATCATCATTCCATCTTCGCCAGGGCCTATCTTGACCGGTTTCCCGTCTGCCAGCACTTCCAGAAATTCCTTGCTATCCTCTGATAAATCAGCGTCAGGGGCCGCGGCGTCATTGTCCGGCATATATTCCAGCTTGCCACGCTTCAGGCGGATTCCGGAAACAATTTTCCACACATTCCCGATCGTGTCCGCTATGCCCGTTTCTGAATTTCCGTTGTGGAACCATGCAGCGGGGCCGGATCCTGTTTCTGTGCGCCCGTATTCGCTCCGTATGCCGTTTTCTGATTCGTCGCCGTGATAACTGCCGCATGATGTATTTCCGTGCGTTCCTGGCCGTGTGGTGTCCTTTATGTACTGCCATTCGCAATTTGTCAGCAAGTGCCAGCCTTCCCCCTTCTGGCGGATTCTTTCGATCGCGTCGTCCATGCTGATATATGCCAGGGGATCCCGGAACGGAAGGGAAACAACCTGATTCTTTACGGCGCTGTTTAAGAACCTGGAAAGATAAACGGAATCATATTCCACGCCCTTAACCAGAAAAACCGGATCAGCCAGTTCCTTTGTAGGGGCCGTGTTTTCAAGTTTCAACATCATGTTAGGAAGCCCGTTAGCGTCATAGATAACAACCGGCGTTTCCTTTACATACTTTCTTTCTTTCATTTGCTTATTTCCTCCATTTACTGAAATTTTACTTTCAAGCCGCGGCGCCGCAACTCTGCGGCAAGTTCCTTTGTTGTGCTTTGCTCTAATGTCTTTTTCTTTTCCAGGTATTCAGGCGGGATCCGAAGCGGCGCAAGCCGTCCGCGCTTATCATCCGGCCCCAGGTCAAACAATTCAAATGCAGCAACCTTTTTCGTGGTGTATTTATCAGTAATTACCCACCACATATTATTCAAATCATGATAGACGCGCCCGCGGCGCAAATAACCGTCGCGCCCACGAAAATACTTAATTTCCCCGTTCCGGATTGTTTTTCTATCTCTATCCAGCCCGTTATATGGCGGCTGTGTCTGCCCGTCCAGTATCCGAAGGTCAAAATCCGTGTCCTTCTGTTCGTGGTGACAGGATTCTACATATCCGCACTTGATCCGTTCCTCCGCCAGCTTTGGGGATCTGCTTGATACGTCTTTTACGTCCGTTATGCCTTTTAAAAGCCGGATCAGCTGATTCATGTATTTTCTATATTGCAGCTGGATCATGTACGGCATTTTCCGGAATTTATCAAAATCATATCTGCCGCCGTTTTGGTTTTCATATACTACATTTTGAAAGAATTGAATCTTGAAGCCGTTCGGATATTTTTCTGCACAAAATTCAAGATCCCCGCGCTTTCCTATCCAGTAATTTTTCCGGATAAGTTTGTCAACTTCCGGATCGTTTTGAACATTAAAGCCTTCCGTGTCCAACATGTTTAAAAGCTGATAGAAATATCCGTAATGGCGGAATTTGTGCTTGTGCCAGGCTCCTTTCGGCGATCGTTCCGTCTTATTTTCAAAAGAAATTGTTGTGTCATAAATCCAATAAGTATTTGATTCCGTATTCATCACGCCCCTTCATGTTATTAGAAAGCCGTTTCGTGGCCTTAATCCGTTTATACCTGGAAAATACCGTTATGACAGAACGGCGACATTCTCCACGCCTTCCAGTTCCTTTTTGAGATATTCCGCGATACTGTGAACGGCGTTAAATTTCCAGGCGCCGCCGTCTGCTTCAAACAGCGCACAAGAAACGCCGCTTTGACTGTTTTTCATACGGAACACAAACGAAATTTCCGGCTGGCTGATTTCGTGGAACGTCCGGAACGGTTGCAGCGTTACCGGATTAGGAACAAAAACATCCTCCATACTTGCAAGCCCGCTTTTGATCGTGGCCTTCTGTGTCACTCCATCGTCGCCATAATTCATGACGGTTTTATCCTCCACATTTCCGGCCACTTGCATAACGATCGCTTTATCCGGTGTATCTAAAAACATTGACTGCATTTGAATGACAAAAGATTCCTGATTCATAAATTCATTCAGGACGATCCGCGGGATCCTTGCTTTCACTTTTGCGATCTCCCATCTGTCCATATCTCCATTAAAGGCAGACACAAGCCGGACTTCGGTTTCTGATTGTACATGTACGATCATTTTAGGGATTCCCCTAGCTTCCGCGAAATCATCCGCCAGGCGGCTTTTGATGTACTCCACAAACGAAGTAAGCGTTGAAATTTCCAACGCGTCACAACTGCGACATTCACCCAATAACATAGGCGTTCCGTTGTAAAAGTAATAATGTTTGTTTTTGATTTCCTCAACACGGGGCTGCTGAAGCCCTATGATGTACTGTAATGCTTCTTTGATCATGCTCTTTTCCTCTCTTTATTTTAATTTGTGCCAAGTTTCCGCGGCTGCTGGATCGGCGTCACCTTGTTTCCTTCCTCTTTCTGCCCTAAATCAGAAAAAGACATCTGGCCGGGAATCTGTTTCCCATGCTCATTCACCACAACTTCACCGCTTTTCAGGTCTTTACCCATAGCGAAATTAGTTTTCGCGGATATAACCCCGGCAAGTTTGGAATTTAAAGAAATTTCGATCTTCGCGTCGTCGCGCATTTCATTCTGAACGAAGGAAATATTGATTGTGATTTTCCGCTTTTCTCCGAATGGCGTGTTTGGATCTTGCATATTGTCAATAACCCGTGTAATCTCACGATCAAACTTTTCCTGAAGCGTTCCGCCCGCAAGCTGTGACAGATCAACGTGTAACATGTGCTTTTCTCCTTCCCTCTATATTCAAGGCCATAACGGGGCCTTATCCGTATTATGTAAATTGCAAATACCCCCCCCGAACCGCGCCGGACAAATAACCGTTCTATTGCTTTTGTGCGGCTGGCCTTGTCAAGCGTTGTCGTGCGTTCCATTTCCCATATGCAGATAAAATCATCAGGCGCGGCGTATTCGCTGCATATCACAATATTGTTTTCGCTCATTTTCCGCACCCATTCCCAATAGTGGGAATGATTAAAGCTGCCTATATACTTTGTGGTTCCCTCATATGGCGGATCGCAATATACCAGGCAGCCGGAAGGATTGATTTCTTCATAGCTTTTCACTTGAAAAACTACATCCGCCAGGGCGGGGATCTGTTTTAAGACATTTCTAACGGCTTCATCATAATAGTTTCTGATTTCGCCGGTTTTGGTCTTAACGGTTCCGGCATATCCACCGAACCATTTTGCGTTATATGTGGCGCAAAATCCCGCAAGTGCCACCACTTCCGGCCGGAATAGTTCTTTATAGTCTTTGATCTGTGTATACAGTTCTTTGGACATTGGAACCGCTCCGGGATTCCATCCAGTTTGTAGGGCTTGCCAGAATCCGATCAAATATTCGTTATTGTCATAGCCGATCCGGTTATGGCAATGTACTTTGTCAATCAGATTTCCGCCGCCGACAAACGGCTCCACATAGGTTTCAATACCGTTTCTGTCAATGGCGCCCTGGATGATAGGAAGAATGTGTCTGCTGATTCTGGCCTTGCTTCCGACATATTTCATAATTACCCCTATTCTGTTGTCAATGTGCGCTTATTTCCAGCATATAGCCGCCGATTGCCGTCAGCCCTGGCTATATGGTCAACGGCCCGTTGTGGGCCTTTATGTTACCGCCCTGGCGTCCTGTGCGTACACCATACCGGCTTCCATGCCGTTCATATACGCCAGCATGACAATACTGAAAATGCCACGCTTTCCTTCCGGAACGCTGTTGATCAGTTCACACAGTTCCTCTGCATTAGATATCTGCTCTGGTGTGTATTCCTTTTCTCGATTCATTCAATCACCCTTTCTTGCTTTATGTTTTCTAATAGAATATTATTGTTCTGTATGAAAACATAATACATCGTTTGAAAACTTTTGTCAATCATAAATGAAGAAAAAGTTTTCAAAAAGAATTTTCGTTTAAATGTTTACAAACAGAACTTAATATGGTATAGTAAGTTTACAGTCAGAAGGGGGTGATTAAATGACAATAAATGACCGATTCAAAGAATTACGCAAGGCTTTAGGACTTAGCCAAGAAGAATTTGGAAATAAAATCGGTCTTTCAAAATCCGGAATTTCTAATATAGAAAGCGGTGCAAGAAATGTCACTGACAAACATATAAAATTAGTATGTAGTGAATTTCCAGTTAATGAGGAATGGCTCAAAACTGGCGAAGGAGAAATGGAAAAACAGGATTCTCCCGATACGCTAAACCAAATGGTAGATAGGTATGGATTACCCAGGTCTGCGTATGTTATGATCGAAAAATTCATTAACCTACCACCAGAAGGGCGAAGTGCTGTACTTAACTATTTTCACGAAATTGATATTGCTATTTCTGAAAGTGATAACGAAATTGGAAATATCCCAAAAACGCCGGATGAATTAGAAAAGAAATTTCCGCCCGTGGATCCTGAACGCGAAGAATCCGACGCCGGATGAAATCTGCACCCGGCAATTATTAGTTACTGTATTACATAAATTTTAGTTGTGCCGCTAAAGTTCAAATTATAATATATGATTTTTTGTTTTGCATAATATATAGCGAATATGTTCGTATCTGGAAAATGAATGTATTTTCTAATCATGTGGTATCACCTTTCTTTATTGAAAGCCGGGCAAATATATTATAAATTGAATGACGGCGGCAAGCGAAAGGAAGGATATATGGGATTTTTAAAGAATTGGCAAAGAAAAATAGAAGCAAAAACAGCAGAAATACAGGCAAGAAGTACCCCATCAAAATCTGTTTCAGATGAAGCCCTTTTCGATTTTGAAGATCATTATGAAAAGGCTTGTGAAAAGAAAGCCGATAAAATTGATAGCATAGAAACGAATAATACAGATCCTGACAAAAATGTAGCCGGATTCAAAAGAAAATTACTGCTTTGTAAAGAATTGGAAACCTTTTGCCTGTCTCATGGTTCCGGTGGTGCTGCCTATTTCAAAAAGTATTATTCTAGCTTATATGAGGATATACAAAAAGCACTTGATTTTTACATGAAAAACGAGTATGCGGAAGCAAAGGAATACTTTGAGGAAGAAAAGTCAAAGAAGAAAGCTATAAAAGCCCTGGAGGGAAAAATTCTGAAGGAAATTGAAAGTGCTGGCGGCTCTGCTTTGCAAAAGGATATAAGAAAGCAATTCCCAAAAGGTGAACCGGATTATTTTAACCAGGCAGTAAAATCCCTTTTAGATTCCAAAAAGATTGTCAAACTTAAGGATGGCAACTTTGTTAAATACAAAATCAGTCGATAAAGGGGGCTTTTAGTGAAACTATTCAGCGTATTGATTATAGCTGCTGCCGTGTTTATCCTGATATGGGCGAATAAGATCCGGATATACTTGAAATGGCAAAAGAAAGCGGAAGCGGACAATAAACCATTTTACCGATGGCCGGAAAGCGTCCACCAGGAACCGGAACAAAGAAAGCGGCTCCGGCAAGCGCAAGCGGAAAATTTCCAGGTTGAAGCTGTCGGAAAGAACGGCGGGAAAATCTGCCGGATGAAGGCAGCTTCGGATCCTGATTTTTATTTTGTCGCTTTGGGGATCTGCCAGTGTCCGGAATTTAAAGAAACACATAAACCATGTAAGCATATTTATAGAATAGCGCTGAATAAGGGATTGATCCAGGCGGCGCCGGAAGGGAAATCATGATCGAATGTACAGATTTTAACAGGCTTCGAAAAGGTCAGCGCGTCCGGAAGTATTACTATTCCGGGAATACGTTGCTTTATAAGGATGGAACCGTTGAAAAGGGGCTTTATGGCGATGGTTTCGCATATGTCCGATGGGATAACGAAGAAGGACTGGATATAAATGTCAATATGTACGACGTTGTTTTGCTGAAGTAAAACGAAAAAGCATGATAAAAACAGAAAAATAAAAACAGCCAGCCAGTGACGGCAATCACCGGCCGGCTTTAGAACCAGGAACCGAAAACAAGCGGCTTCCCAGCTGGAAATAAGCATATCTATTATAGCATGGAAAGCCGCCAAAAATCAACGGCTTTCTTTTTTACGCCCTTTTTTCGGTTCGTGGAGAAGGGAAGGTCATATGAAAAGACAAAAGGCGGCGCTATATGTCCGCGTTTCTACCAGATACCAGGTTGATAAAGATAGTCTGCCCTTCCAGCGGAAAAAGTTAAAAGAATATTGTAAGCTGCTGGAAATAGATAAGTTTGAAATATTCGAGGACGACGGATATTCAGGCAAAAACACTGATCGCCCACGCTTTCAAGAAATGATGGAACATATCAGGGCTGGCGGCTTTTCTCATTTAATCGTGTGGAAAGTTGACCGTATTTCCAGGAATCTTCTTGATTTCTCCACGATGTACAAAGAATTGAAAGATCATCATGTGACATTTATATCCATGAATGAACAATTTGACACATCGACCGCGATCGGGGAAGCTATGCTGAAAATCATTCTGATTTTTGCAGAATTAGAAAGAAACATGACTTCCGAACGTGTTACCGGGATCATGCTTGACCGGGCGGAAAGCGGCCTGTGGAATGGAGGGCTTCCGCCTTTAGGCTACAAAAAGGATCCGGAAAAGAAAAACTTGATCCCGGAACCGGAAGAAAAAGATAAGGTAAAAATGATTTTTGACTTGTACGAAAAATATCATTCATGTCATAAGGTTGCGCGGTTCCTTCAGCAAAACGGAATAAAACCGAAATATCACACGGAATGGCTGCCGGAATACATCCGGCGAACGCTCCGGAATGAAGTATATATCGGAACATATACATATAACCGCTGCGAATTTCACGGCCCGGAAAAGCCGAAATCTGAATGGATTGTGAAAGAAAATAATCATCAGGCAATCATCGAAAAGGATCAGTTTATCCGCTGTAATGAAATCATGGACAAAAACGCAAGTAGCCGCGACGTGTCCGAAATCAGGCAGACACGGCATATTCACGTTTTCGGCGGGAAAGTCAGCTGTAATCTATGCGGCGGCAATATGAACGCCGCGAAGGATAAACAGCGGGAAAACGGACTTCGGCCGTCTGTTTATCGCTGCGGGCGCCGGGCGCGTCAAATGGATTGTGACAATAAACGGATGATCAGCGATCTTTCTTTGGGGCCGTTTATATTCAACTATGCCGCCAACCTTGCCAGGATTCAGAAAGATTGTAAAAACATTGATTCCCTGGAAAAGCTGGAATCCGCGCTTCTGGCCGGGCCTGAATTTGATAATGTGCGGCTATCTCCGGAAAGCCTGGAAATCACCTTTTCAATGCTGCGGGATAAAAATATCAGCAAGGGCGCCTATGTGCCGGATATAGGGGAATCTGGCGCCCAGGAAGGCACATCCGAAGATCAGCTTGTCATATTAAAGCGTGAACGGGATAAACAGAAAAACGCTATTTCACGATTAACGGAATTATACATTTACGATCCGGACGCAATCACGAAGGAAGAGTATTCAGAAAGAAAGCGCGAATTGACCGCGAAAATACGTGACATTGAAAAACGCATTTCGGCCCTGAACGATGGCGGCGGCTCCGGCTCCGCTGATCTGTCGTTTATAAAAAAGGCGTCGGCTTTTCTTGTGGCCCAGCATATCAATTCTAAAAATCATATTGATTATGTCCAGATAGCCGTTGATCTGGACGCGGGGATCCTGAAGGATTTTGTGGATCAGATTGTAAATGAAATATTCATCCAGGACGGCCGGATCGTCCGGATCCGTTTTGCCAGCGGTTTAGAACACAAATTTTTATATGATGAATGATAAAGGGCCGCCAGCTGGCGGCCTGATTATTATTTCCATTGCTGCCGCTTGCGTTCCTCTATAAACTCATGCAGCAATTCAGAATATTTTGTATACTGTTTTTTGTACATTTCACAAGAATATGAAACTTCCGCCTTGTCAACGTCTTTTTTCTTCAGCAATGCGGAATAGTTGTTATAATATAATATACCCTGAAGAATCAAAACTTCATATTCATGCGCCTGTTGTAAATCTTTGGCTGCGGAAATGTACGATTCCAGGCAAGCGGAACCGACGCCACATCCTGATATATATCCTGGAATCTGCCTAATATCATCATACATTTTTTCTAAAATTTTTTCCTGTTCTTTTTTCATCCTTACCAGCTTTCCGGAAAATGCTGATTTTACGGGCTTTTCTAATCTTGTTTACTCACACGGACGGATTGCCATCAGGAACAGAATTTATTTCATCTCAATAACTCTCAACGTGGACAAGGCTTCTTAACTTATTGAGTTTTTCTTTCTGCTTTTGGTCAAGGCCTAGGATTTCCATATACTTTCTGATAATATCAGGGTTTGTGGCATGAATCAGATGATGTACATCTTCACATACCAACACCAGATTTTGATAGTTGTCCTTGCCGCCTAAATACCGTGGCACTTTGTGATGGCAATGAATATCGCCAATAGAAAGCACTTTGCCAGATACGGCACATTTTCCCATTTGGGCCGAATATAGTGAAAGCCTGTTATCGTTGTATTCGATAGTACGGTATAGAACCGGGTTCCTCATCAGGTAATGAAGAACCGTCATATCGATTCTGTCCAGATTCTTATGGATTTCGGCTCTGCCCTCGGGCGTATAAGAATTGATTTTGCGGTTCATGGACTTTGGGGGCTTGTGCCGTATGTAACCTACCGGGACAACTGCGTGTCCGGCTACATATCGGAGCTGTTTGCTCTTCCCATACCGTTCCCTGATAACTTTTGGGACTTCACACGGAAGTTTCCTTTTCCTGACCTGTTTTGCAGTTTTAACCCGTTCTTTCAGTCTTGCCCGCAGGCTCTTGTGGACAGATAAGGCGAATGGCGTAAGGTCGTCGCAGACCTTTGTGGCTAATTGATAGTAGTCATGGATTCCCATTACATAAACGTTGTAGCGGCAAATCGCCTGATATTCAGTACGCTTGCCTTGTGACGGGAACTCAATGTCGTAAATCAGCCGTTTTAAGTTTGGTTTTATTTTCGCGATAGATTTCTCTCTGATATGGCTCTCCACTACATATTTGGTGCGTCCGTCGCTCCGTTTCCCACGGGGGATAACCTTTAGCTTGAAACCGAGAAACTCTGAATACTGCTCTTTCAGGTTAATCACCTTCGATTTTTCAGGGCTGATTTCAAGAGCGAGCCTTTCATGGAGCCAGCTTTTGGTTGCGTGGAATAGCTTCACTGCATTTTGATAGCTGTTTGTAAATATCTTAAAATCATCAGCATATCGGACGCAGGTAACTTCTTTCAGTTTTGTCCTCCGCAGTGCGGAAAACTTATGGCTTTTACTCACGCTTCCATTCGGATTGACTGTTTCCTTATACGGGAACTCTGTCGGTATTTCTTCCCATTGACTCGCAAGCCACCAATCTAATTCATTCAGAACTACATTGGAGAGCAGGGGCGAGATAATACCGCCCTGCGGCGTCCCGACTTCCGGGAATCCAATCCCGGCCACCTCCGCTTTTAACATAGCGGATAGGATACAGAGCAGCTTTTTGTCATGGATTCCCATTGTCCAGAGCTGTTTCAGCAGTTTTCCGTGGTTCACGTTGTCGAAGAACCCCTTGATGTCTATATCTACGACATAGTGGAGATTGCTTCTCTGCATATCCTTATGAACCTGAGCGATTGCGTGCTGTTGGTTCCTGTTAGGGCGGAATCCATAGCTATGGTCGTGGAATTTAGCCTCACATATCGGCTCCATGACCTGCAATACGCACTGTTGTATCAGCCTGTCCATAATCGTTGGCACAGCCACATCAAAATGCACTTGATCACAGCAAGGATTTAGGAACAGCAACCATCCTCCATCCTTACCACCCCCTGTTCGGTCAGAGTTTCCCTATCCTCAAAATCCGGAAACTTGACGGCCAGCGCCACTACTCTCTCCACGCCGGGGACGATGTATTCTCTGTCCCTGAGTCCTGGGTCACAGATACCAGCCAGAACGCCTTTGCCGAAGGCTATTTTAATACTGATTCCATAAGGGCCCTCCTTGAACTTGCCCATCTGCTTCTTGAATAATCAGATTTCTTATACCATAAGGTAGACTTTTCTCTCTCCTTATGCTATAATCTTATCATGAATACTACTAATAAGATTAGAAAACCCTACCAATCAATGACCACGGACACTCTCAAAGCACGCCGTCAGGAACTCCTTGGCATGATGCCGGATCCGGCCCATGTCATAAGAGCTTCCCTGATCACCAGATCCATCAAATGCGGCAAGCCTAACTGCAGATGTGCCAATGGCGAAGGACACAAAAGCCTGTATCTTTCTTCTTATTACAATGGGAAGACCCAGCTTGACTCTGTCCCGAAATCTTTTCAGGACAAGGTTTCCCAGTGTATCAAGGATTATGAGGATATCACCGCGCTGCTCGCAGAGCTTAGCCGCATCAACCTGGAACTGTTCCGGCGCAGAGAGAGCGACCTTTAGCCTGAAAGGAGGAGGCTTTCATGGAAGCAACTCTCATGTATCTGACCGGCAATGACTCCCGGCTCGCACAGGATCTTATATCGGCATTGTCCGCCCTGTTCCTCTCCTTCTTTTCAGCGGAAACGGAGGAAGAACATGAAACAGAATCCATCAGTCCCGCCCAAAGTGCGGGCGGAACACCTGGGCAGGGAAGCCCTCGTTTATGTCCGTCAGTCAACGATGGCCCAGGTCCGCTTCAATCAGGAGAGCACACACAGGCAGTATGCCCTCAGGGAAAGGGCACTGTCCCTGGGCTGGCCGGAAGAACACATCCGCGTAATCGATGGGGATCTTGGCATATCCGGCTCCGGAAGATCCAGACGCCCCGGTTTTGCCCAACTTGTGACAAGCGTGTCCCTGGGCGAGGTCGGCGCGGTATTCGGACTGGAGATATCACGCCTTGCCCGCTCGTCTGCCGACCTTATGAAGCTTCTTGAGCTGTGCAGTCTGTTCGGCACCCTCGTCATTGACGAAGACGGCATCTATGACATGGCTGATTTTAACGACCGGCTCCTTATCGGCCTAAAAGGAACCATGGGTGAAGCGGAACTCCACTTCCTTCATGCCCGCATGATCGGCGGCAAGGAAAATGCCGCTTCCAGGGGGGAACTGCGTTTTCCTCTCCCTGTAGGCTATGTCTACGACCCGGATGGCAAGCCGGTCATGGACCCGGATGAAGAAGTGCGGCATGCGGTTTCCACCCTGTTCCGGGTGTTCCGTTCTTCAGGAAGCGCTTACGGTGTTGTCCGTTATTTTGCGGAAAACAATCTTTCTTTTCCCAAGCGTGCCTATGGCGGTGTGTGGGACGGGAAGATCACCTGGGGCACGCTTACCCACAGCCGTGTCCTTACAGCCATACATAACCCTTCCTATGCAGGTGCCTATGTCTATGGCCGTTACCGTGACAACAAAACCATCCATTCTGACGGTCATTTTACCCATCATACGGTCCGGCTTACAGACAGGAACGACTGGAAGGTCTTTATCCCTGACCACCATCCGGCTTATATTTCCTGGGAGGAATTCGAGGAAAACCAAAAATGTCTTGATTCTAACCGCACAAACTCGGAACGCTGCGGCCCGGCCCGGGAAGGAGCCGCCCTTCTTCCGGGAATCCTTCTCTGCGGTAAATGCGGCCGCCGCATGACGGTCCGGTATACAGGGACTGGCGGCATACGGCCTCGGTATGAATGTGTCGGCCGCTGGGAGCATGGCAACAAAGCGACCTGCTCCTCTGTCCCTGCCGATATCCTTGACCGGGCCGTATCAGAAAAAATCCTTTCGATTATGAAGCCCTCCCAGTTGGAGATATCCCTCAAAGTCATGCACAGCATTTGTGACGCGGACAAAATGTCCGACAGGCAGTGGCTTCTTGCAGTCGAACGCGCGCAGTATGAAGCCGACCGGGCGGAAAAGCAGTTCATGCTTGCCGACCCGGAAAACCGGCTCGTTGCCCGTTCTCTGGAAACGAACTGGAACCAAAAACTGAAAGAACTGGAAAAGATAAAACAGGATTACACTGTGTATCACTCAAAAAAGCCCTGGGTTCCTTCCAAAGAAGAAGAGCGGGATATCCTGGATCTCGCCCGTAAAATTCCCGAAGTCTGGAATGCGCCTTCTTCCACATCAAAGGAGAAAAAACGCATTATCCGTATTCTGATTGAAGATATCACCGTCCTTTCCGAAAAAAGGCATCCCGATTTTTCAATAGGAATTCGTTTCCGTAGCGGAAAACACGAGTACTTATCCTTGAAAAAGCCTCTCCCCTGTGCCGACAGCCGACGCCATACAAAGGATACCGTTGCTCTTATCCGGGAACTGGCTTCTTATATGGACGACTACGAAATCGCAGACCATTTAAACCAGAATGGCCTAACCACCCCGGAAGGAAAAAGCTTTACCTATGCCGGTGTCAGATGGATCCGTTATAAACATGATATTTCCGGGCCTTATCAGAGGAACCGCCAGGGTATTTCCGTTGCGGAAGCCGCCAAGCTGCTGGGGATCTCCACCGGAAAGGTCTATTATGGCATTTCTGCAGGCAAGATTCCCGCCAGAAAACAGCATCCGGGATGGCCATGGGAAATATCCATTGACCATACAAACCTGGAATCAATAAAAGCCCTCTACACATAAGTTTTTTACCCTAAAACCGCTGCCTTCACAAGAACTGGAGGCAGCATTCCAAAACATCGTTGGGAGGTGTGCAATATGAAGAAACCGTGGGTATTCCAAGCGGGCGTTTCTTTGCCGGGTCATTCCCTTTTGGGATTTCTACCCGCCGGACGCTTTGCGGAACATACCAGTCTAATTTGCGCTGTACGGCGCATATAAGCTGCTCATCAGAGAGTGTTGATAATTCTGTGATTGTTTCTCCGTCCGTACCAGGCGTCATGCTCCCGTGGTTTTTCTTGACGCTGCGGTATGCCAGCCGTATATTTTCGGGTAATGCAATGATTTCAACCAGATGTTTGAAAACTTTGCCTTTGTTGCTGTCGGCATACAGCTTATCTTGAATTGCCTGGAAGTCATAATACTCGGCGTGTCTTAACTTATCTTTCTTCTTTGCCTTTCCTGTTGCCATAGTCGGTTACTTATCCCCACTTTCGTTTGGATTTTCGCCTTTCTTAGTCCTACTCGAACCTATGCGTGTTTATTGATTATGATTTTATTTCTGTTCCTGACTACAGCCCGTCCCTCCACCGCTTACTTTGTTCACGGCTTCACAGGTAGCATGGCTGCTCTTTCCTCCCGGATTAAGAACGGTTATACCGCACCTCCCATAAAAGGCGGCACGATTTTCCCGCCCATTGCTTCATCATGCGTATCCACTCCACATCCGGGGCTTTCCACGTTCCGATATTCCTATCTTTGCATAATACCCTTAACCCTGCCCTTTAGGCCTGTATGCTTGATGATGCCTGTAACACCATAGGGAATTTCATATCGACAAATCTTACTTTCCCCCACATACGCCGTTTTCACGGCTATGGCATTTCTGCCATATCCCGTTATAGACCTGTACATTCGGGCTTTTGTCAGCGGTAGTCAGCCGCATTCTGGACATAGGTACTTTATAGACCTCCGGCCTAACACCCCCGGCCACCTCTGGCTCGGTTTTGCTTTATCCCCAAAAGGGACAGTCGCAGGTGCAGACAGCCGACTTCAGCGTGCTGTGTCAGTTGTGGGAAATACGTCCCGTTTCTTCCAACGCAGTATCAAGGGAAGCGTTTCAGGGCGTTACCCCGTCATTCCACTTCTCGGAATATCAGTTAGAAAGGCTGTTGCCTTTCCGTCACTTTTACCTCTTTGCAGGAAAATCCTACGCAAAGTTTATATGCGACAACGTGTCGCTGCACTGTCAAAGGGAGCCAGCCTTGCACCGCAGGAAATCAAAATGCTTTTGGCTGTCTTGCCGCTGGCGAGCTTGTATTTCTTATACTGCCTCACGGCGAAGTGCTGGGAGCTGCGGCGTTCCAGCCCGTCAAACATATAGTCCACCGCGTTTTTGAAGGTTTCGTCATCCTCCCGGACTTCCATGCTGTTTATCATTTCCACCAGCGTATTCATGTTGCGTTCTTCCTCCGGCCCCTCAAACACGATGTAAGCCACAAGGGCGCAGTACAAAAGGGTTTCGGCTTTTGTCCAGAACTCGTCGCCTTCCTTGCCGTCGCCTTTGGTGTTGGCAATCAGGGCGGTGACGAATTTCAGCACGTCGCTTTCCGTTTTGATGTAGGCCAGCGGATTGTAGTGCATGGATTTGGAAAAGTCGATACTATTGAACACCCGCACCTTATATTTCTCCCGTTGCAGGAACCGCCCGCATTGGTCGAGGGTGCCGCCCTTCGGGTCCACCACCACATACGAGGAATGGGCTTGAAGGAGCTGCGGGGTCAGCCAGAACCTTGTCTTGCCCGAGCCGGAC
>OFGR01001099.1_pt1 | contig 23177 bp, 22 predicted proteins | sample 1521811 | NCBI WGS metagenome assembly OFGR01 (sample SAMEA3504098, study PRJEB24116) | mouse gut metagenome | biome: mouse gut; feature: mouse-associated habitat; material: faeces | place: Denmark | collected 2011
GGCACTTTTTCTATTATTTTTTATTGGTTCAATTTTGATGGCTGAACTGTTACAACAAATTTATTTTTTACAATCCTACAGGTTGCAACTTTATTTCATGTGTGCTATGATACCAGTGTAGAATGTATGAACTGTATTAAGCCAAATAATACAGTTTATTCTTCAATAAATTTCAGTTTTATTTGAACTGCCAGAGCATTTTTTCACACGCTCTAAGGCGGCATGGGGGAATGAAATGCCAGAAATAATGAAAAAAAAAGCAGGTCCGGTTATTTCTGTGAAGGATTTATACAAGATATATCGGATAGGCGAAAATAGGGTTCGCGCATTGAATGGTGTCAGTTTCAATATAAACCGCGGCGAATTTTGTGCGATTGTGGGAACTTCCGGATCGGGCAAATCAACGCTTTTAAATATGCTTGCAGGACTTGAAAAGCCTACAAAGGGCGAGATTATCATAGCTGGCGAGCATATGGAAACAAAAGGTGAGAATCAGCTTGTCAAGTTCAGACGGGAGCATATAGGGTTTATTTTTCAATCATTCAATCTTATGGGAACGATGAATGCGGTGGAGAATGTGGCATTGCCATTAACATTTCAGGGCGTGTCCAAAAGGGAGCGCATCAAACGGGCAAAAAAAATGGTACATATGGTTGGACTTGATAAATATTGGGACCACAAACCAAATCAGATGTCAGGCGGGCAGCAGCAGAGAGTCGGCGTAGCAAGGGCGCTTGTTGTGAAACCGGAAATCATATTTGCAGATGAGCCGACGGGCAACTTAGATTCTAATACCTCAAAAGAAATTATGAATTTGATGCAGAATGTTGTGAGGGAACAGAAGCAGACATTGATTATGGTAACACATGATAATACACTGGCAAGTTTTGCGGATAAGATTATACGAATTGTTGACGGCAAGATTGTTGATATGGTAGATAATACAAAGAATGAAGCAGAGGAATAAATGCTGAGTGGAAGGAGCAGGGAGTAAAATGAAAAGGTTAAGACAAAGATTCATATGGATGCTGATGGTGGTGCTGCTTTGCGGAAATACATTAACCGCATTTGCAGACGAGGATAACCCTGATAGCGGCTCGAACGGCAATTATGGAAGTCCGAGTGATCAGTATGCATCGGATGAATGGAAGGATCAGATAAGAGGGGAACTCAATCGGTACTATAGTGATTTGAAGCTTCGGTATGATATGACAGACGAGAAGATAAAGCGCATGGACAAGATTTACAACAGTGCAATGACGTATATGAAAAATGCCGGGCTTACAATGTCGGAGCTGACAAGCTATGAAGCAGAAGTAGAAGGGTATCTTGCAGAGATTGCAAAAGAAAATACCTCAGGAACAGAAAAATTTCTGATGCTTTCCAATGAAGTGCCAATTTTGGATGCAAAATTTGGTGAACAGACATTTGTCGTATTGTCACTTATCAATCTCGGAAAGACAGATATTACAGACGTTGTTGTGACGCCAACTGTATCAAATGACAGAACAAAATGGCCGTTTGATATCAATCAGGCATATGACGCGCAGAGCATTCAGATTATACAGGCTTCAGACAATACGATTGATGCTTATGGTAAACGTATGGATATTGGGTGGTATTTTAATGTCAGAAGCGATGTATTGACAGGCTGCTATCCTCTGACATTTCATGCTACATACTATCAAAATGGTGATCTGGTGGAAACAGATATCACTACATATATTAATATAAAGGGTGCAAATCCAAATAAAACATTGATTGAAGATCCCGATAAGCAGACCTCAAATCCACGTATTATTGTAACAGGTTACAGGACAGATCCAGAAGTGGTTTATGCAGGTTCTGTATTTAAACTGTCTGTGAGTGTGAAAAATACTTCCAAGCAGACCTCTGTTGAAAATGTGCTTTTTAATCTGGAGGCGACAGTAGAAGGGAAAGATGCAGATGCTTCTTATGCGGCGTTTTTGCCGACATCAGGTTCAAGTTCTGTGTATACAGAAAGAATTGCACCGGGCCAGACCTATGATATGAGCATAGAAATGGAAGCAAAATCAGACCTTGCGCAAAAGCCCTATGTTCTTACTGTCACAATGAAATATGACACAGAGGATCAGATAAATCTTTCTGATACAGCAAAGGTATCCGTGCCAATCAAGCAAGAGGCAAAGCTTGATACAGGATCGGCAGAGGTTTTGCCGGAGTCTATCGCGGTAGGCGAACAGTCCAATGTCATGTTCAGCGTCTTTAATACTGGTAAGACAACGCTTTATAATGTCAAGGTGACCTATGAGAGTGAAACAGTAGAAAGCGGTGTCACCTATCTGGGAAATATTTCGCCAGGTGCAACACAGAATGTTGATTCTATGCTGACTGGTATCGCTCCTGATACGGGGCAAGGCATTGTAAAGGCTGTTGTTACTTATGAAGATGAGGCTGGAAACGAATCTCGTTTTGAAAAAGACCTAAATCTTTCTGTATATGAAATGGTTTTTGAAGAACCAATTATGGACGAAATGCCTGTTGAACCAGAAATGCCTGAAAAGAAGGGACTTCCAATCGGAGGAATGATTGGTATTGCAGCAGCGGCGATAGTGGTGATTGCAGCAGCAGTGATTATTGTGAGAAAAAGAAAGGCAAAAAAACGTCAAGAGGATTTAGATTTGCTGGATGGGGATGATGCATCATGAAAATTTTTGATTTACTGTTAATGAGCATATCCAATCTGTGGAAAAGAAAGCTTCGTACAGTGCTTACTGTTTTGGGCGTTGTGATTGGCGTTACTTCTATTGTGGTTATGATGGCGCTTGGTATTGGGCTGAGGGAATCCATGATGGAGAACTATTCAAGCTATACCTCTATGACACAGATACAGGTTAGTTCTAACGGCGGTTATTATTTCTCATCCGACGGTGGAAGTAATCAGGACGAGGAAAAGCGGTTGGATGATGCGCTGATACAAGAGATTCTTGCGATGGAGCATGTTCAGTCTGTGTATCCCAGACTTCGCTTTTCTGCACTTGCAAAGTGTGGGAAATATATGGGGGATTTATCATTAATTGGTGTTACACAGGGAGAGCTTCAGACAATGAAGATCAAGATTGGGGAAGGAAAGCTTCCGGATTCTGATTCAGAGCTTCAGTTTTTCTATGGAAATAATGTGCTTACCAATTTTTATGTAGAAAAAAATTATTATTATCCGTTCTGGGAGAAGAATGAGGCGCCGGATATTGATCTGATGAAAGATCCGCTGTTTGTGATTTTTGATACAAATGCCTACTATAATTCACAGGGAGGCGGCTCGGAGGAGTCTCCGGCTCCCAAGCCGCCAAAGAAATATGTGATAAAGACAGCTGGTATTATGGCAGGGGAACTGGGAGAATGGGAAAACAATGACAGCCAGAGCGTGATTTGTGATATTGACGCGCTGAAAGCAGAGCTGAAGCGTATTTTCAAAAAAGATGTGATTCCAGGACAGCCAAAAAGAAAAAATGGGAAACCATATAATGAGTTGTTTTATTCTCAGCTCATTGTTCAGGTTGATGAGATGGAAAATGTAACGCCGATTACCAATTATTTGAAAGACATGGGATATGAGGCATATAGTTCTGCAGAATGGATACAGTCACAAATGGATACTATGAACACTGTTCAGGCGGTGCTGGGCGCTATTGGAGCAGTTTCTATGCTGGTGGCAGCAATCAGTATCACCAATACGATGATGATGTCTATTTACGAGCGGACAAAAGAGATTGGTGTGATGAAAGTGCTTGGCTGTGATATTCACAATATCCAGGGACTGTTTTTGATGGAAGCAGGTTTTATCGGTTTTATTGGAGGGATTGTTGGCGTTGGATTCAGTTATCTGGTAGGAACGGTTATCAATGGTCTGCTGGCTTCAAGCGGTGCTGGTGAGTCTATGGGGATTGTGGGAGCAATCTGCCGGATTCCAATATGGCTTTGTCCACTTGCGATTGGCTTTGCCGTATTAATTGGTATGATAGCTGGATTTTTGCCATCGCTTAGAGCGATGCGGCTCAGTCCGCTTGCGGCGATTCGAAATGAATAGCGTATCGTTTTTAAGACTTCTATTTTGCTGTTTGGAAAATAGAAGTCTTTTGGCGTACACATAACATTTTATCCAGTCCTATCATATATTACTACATCAAGTAAGAATTATGGTGAATGGAAATGGACAGAGTACGCAGAATGCTTGGCTGTGATAATAGGGAAGTATTGCCTTATACAGGGCGTGGAATATATGTAGGAGTTTTGGACAGCGGCGTGGCAGCGCATCCGGATTTACGAGGGAGAATCGCAGCCTTCAAAGATTTTACACTGGATAAAAGAATGCAGTATGATGATAATGGGCACGGAACACATGTTGCGTGTCTGAAAAACAAAAATTTGATAAGGCAAGGAAACGTTAATGTATAAAATAATAATTTAACAGTCTAAAACCAGTTCCGCCCACAGGCATAAAAACGAAACACAACAAGCCTTGAAAAAGTGATGGGATCTGATATAATAAATAGATAAGTAAAAGAAAGCAAGGTGATACTTAATGAATGCAATGCCAATAGAAGATATGAGTAATACTTTTATAGAACATTCTTTTATCATTAATAATTTTGTAATAATGATAGGGAAACAGATTAAAGATTCTTTATGTCGTGTGTTAGGTGATGGTGTGCAATATCAATGGCATGAAAATGATAATGATATTATTATACCTGATGCATCCATTAATTGTAATACAAGAGATAGAAAGAATGTTTCTTTAACAGGAATTCCGCGAATGATCATGGAAGTGTTATCGAATGCGACTGAAGAATATGATCGCAATGAAAAAATGGAAATTTATCAAAAAGTGGGGGTTTCTGAATATTGGATAGTAGACTGGAGAAAGAAACAAGTAGAAATTTATTTGAATGACGGGAAAGAAGATGGAACCACATGTTTTTATTTATATAAAACTGTTACACAGGAGAATAAAGAAGATTTACAGCTTGTTATGTTTCCGAATTTGAAAACGGATTTTGAAGAATTATTCAATTTGTAATAAGGTGGGCGATAACTGGATCGTTTTGTAAATATATTATAATGGTTGATAGTAGGGATTGAGGTAAAATCAATCCCTATAGTTAAATTTGGAGGAATGCAGGAAAATCTGCAGTATTGCAATCATTTAATTGGAGGTAGCTGAATGTCAGAAAAAAACATATATGAAATTATGCATATGGATAGAAGAGTTGCAAAGATCAATGATTCTGGACAATGCAAAATATATTATAAGTCATTTATGCCATATAATTTGTATTTAGAAGAAGCCGAAGATATTGATACATTGGTCAATAACATTACGAATTTCAATTATTGGTGCGCAACAAGAATTCTCACCTTAGATAGAAAATATGCAAAAGAAATATTAAATAGTATAGGAATGTTACAGGCAGTAACTGACAAAGAAAGAGCAAAAATTGCACTATCATATAGATGCGCTTCATTGACAGATGTTTTTTGGGTAAAATTAAAGAAAGAAAAGATTTTTTTCAGAGATATTAATTTGTATGAAAATCATTTGGATAACACCTTTATTGATATTGCTTTAAGGGGAAGGCAGTATACAGTACAAAATGAATATTTAGCAAGAGACTTATCAACGAATGGATGTTTTCCTAAAGCTTGGCAAAGGATGAATGATAGGTTTAGACTTTTGAAAGATGGCGACGCAGAAGTGGTTGAAAAAGAACTGCTTGCCAGCCAAATATGCAGATGTTTTGATATTTCACAAGTATTATATGAGAGGGATTATTTTGAAGGAGAAAAAGTCAGTGTAAGCTGTAATATTACATCAAAAGAATATTCAATAGTTTCTATGGAGGCATTTGAGATATATGCAGCAAATCATGGTAGGAATACAAAAAAATATATTCTTTCTTTAGATAAACATAATTATTATATGATGAATATTGTCGATTATCTTATTGGAAATACGGATAGGCATTGGGGAAACTGGGGGGTATTAGTTCGTAATTCCAATAATAAACCAGTAAGGTTATATGATTTAATGGATTTCAATCAGGCTTTTAATTCCTATGATAACTTAGATGGTTCCAATTGTCAGACGATGTTTGGAGAGCATGCTAATCAGAAGGAGGCAGCAATTAAGTCTGTTGAAAAAATTGGCTTAAATCAAATCAAAGAAGTAAATAAAACGTGTTTTAACGAATTACCTCAGTTCTATGAAATGTTTTGTAAAAGATTAGAATTATTAAAATCAATAAAATTCTAGTTTGATGACTTCAGCCAAGAAAGGTAAATAAAAGTGTTTTTGAAGAATCATTACTGCTGGATAGGTAGTGTAACATAGTTTGTGTCTTTGAAATAAATGGCTCCTTTTTGATAAGAATTGCGATATGGCAGTTCTTATCAAAAAGGAGTATTTTTATGGCTATTGCAAAGGAATAAATTCAGCAAGTACAGAGAGAGGAGATGGAGGTTTCGGAGGCACGGGTATATAAAGGAGTTATAAAGTACAAACAGTCTTTTATAAAATACTATTATATAGGAAGAAACATAATGAAAGGTTGGTGACTTATTTGGTATATATTGTAAAAAATGTGTACAAAACTGAAAATAAAAAGGAAAGAGAACTAAATATAGTGAAAATTATCAAAAAGCAGATTTCTAAAAACAAATAGTAACAGTTCAGCCATGCCCATTCATAAGTTGTCGGATTGTACATTCTGACAATTGATTTAGAATATAATTGTTTACTTACTTTATCTATAATATGGAGGAAATAAGAGTGGATAAAGCTGCAATATATTTAAGACTTAGTAAAGAAGATATTGATAAAATAAACAAAGGAGATGACAGCGAAAGTATTGTAAACCAGAGACTATTGTTGACAGATTATGCAATTAGTCATGAAATACAAATAGTAGATATTTATTCTGATGATGATTATTCTGGATTGTATGATGACCGACCGGAATTTGATCGTTTAATTTGCGACAGTAAACTTGGAAAATTTAATATTGTTATTTCAAAATCTCAATCAAGATTTACTAGAAATATGGAACATATGGAAAAATATTTACATCATGATTTTCCTTTGCTTGGTATTCGATTTATTGGAGTTGTCGATGGCGTAGATACGCAAAACAGTGAAAATAAAAAATCAAGACAAATCAACGGGCTGGTAAATGAATGGTATTGTGAAGATTTATCAAATAATATTAGAGCTGTATTTCATCAAAAAATGAAAGCAGGTCAATACCTTGGAGGGTTTGCTCCCTATGGATACTTAAAAGATCCCAATGATAAATATAAATTTATAGTAGATGAATATGCCGCTGACATTGTTAAAAAGATATTTTCACTTTTTTTAGAGGGATATAGTACAAAAGCGATTTGCAGTATACTTGAAGATCAAAATGTGTTAAATCCTAGTTTATATAAGAAAAAGCAAGGGTTCTTATATCAAAATGTTAAATCAGAAGAATTTGGCATGAGATATAATTTGTGGAGTGAAACAACGATCAAAAGAATATTGACGAATGAAGTTTATTTGGGAAAATTAATACAAGGTACTTGCAAAAAGGTTAGCTATAAAGATAAAAAAGTAGTCTCAACCCCTAAAGAACAGTGGTATATTACAGAAAATCATCATGTTCCAATAATCAATGAGGATATTTTTTATAAAGTAGCAGAATTGCGTTCAAAAAGAAGGATTGGTAAAGAGAACCAATGTGGGGAGAAAAAGGTGCATATTTTTGCAGGTAAACTTCGTTGCTCTATCTGCGGACATACAATGATTAAATCGGGTGGTGTAAGGGGAGATAAAACGGACTCATACTTAAGATGTCAGTTGGCAAATAAATCAAGAAAAAAAGAATGTACGAGTCACAGTATACGGTTTTCAGCGATTGAAGAAAATGTTCTGAAAAGAATCCAGGAAATTGTAAATGATGTGCTATCAAATAAAAATTATATGTCTGAACTTGGAAAAATACTTCAGGATAATGACTTTGAAAATCATGAACAAGAAAAGAGAAAAATCATGAAACAAATTACTTGTAGAAAAGACGAGATAGCAAAATCAATGAAAACGTTGTACGCAGACAGATTAAATAATGTTATTTCATATGAGATGTTTTGCCAATTAAAAGATGCGTTTGATAATGAATTGACGAAATTGAATACTCAAATAAATGAAATAACAGAAGAATTGAAAATTATTGAAATACCAAAAAAAACTCAAGAAGATATATCTGAAATTGTAAAATGTCATGCAGACGATATAAAATTAACACATACCATTGTGAATGATTTTATTGACTATATTGAAATTGGGGAAAAGGATAAAAATACAAAGCAACAAGAAATTGTTATCCATTGGAATTTTTAGTAGTTTGTGTTTCAGACCATAATCCCATGTTTGCGGCATCCTTGCAGGAAGTGGGGCAGCGTCCAAGGGAAGATACAGGGGAATTGCTCCAGAATGTATTCTCATATGCGGCAAGGTATTGGATAAAAAGGGGGGCGGAAATCTAAAAAGCCTTGTAAATGGAATTGAGTGGATGGCAGGTATGGCAAAGAAATATCCCATAAAGATTCTCAATATTTCTATAGAAATGGAGTCGGAGGAAAATGTGGATAAGAAGGAGTGGAAACAGTTCAAAGAATACATACAATATTTGTGGGATATGAACATACTTATTGTGGCGGCAGCAGGGAATAAAGGGCCAGACCCTATGACACTTTCACCAATTGGTGAATGCAGCAGATGCGTATGCGTAGGCTGCAATGATGGAAATTATACAGGTAACGGCAAACGTATGTGCAGTGAATATTCTAGCAGAGGCCCTGGAAAGGACTTGTCAGGAATCACCATGATGAATCCTTTGAAAAAGCCAGATATTGTTGCACCAGGCACAGATATCGTATCCTGCAATTATAGATATGGTATTGCACCATATATTGCAAAGAGCGGCACTTCTATGTCTGCGCCGATTGTGAGTGGTGCATGTGTTCTTTGTCTGCAAAAATATCCGTACCTTTCCAATAAAGAACTTCGAAGATTGCTGCTCAATTCTGCGGTTGATCTGGGACAGAGTTGGAGTGTGCAGGGAGCGGGGCTGCTTCAGGTTGACCGGCTTCTTGCACAAAATATACTGTAGTAGATAGAGGTTTTGTAACAGTTCAGGACTGAACTGTTACAAGGTTTTTTTGATATTACACAAATGTAATTGACAGGAACTTAATCCCATACTATACTGATAATGTGGGAACTGTAGGTTTTATTTCGGAGGAAAATATATGAAGTGTCCATTTTGCAGTCATGAAAATACCAGAGTGATTGATTCAAGACCTGCTGAGGAAAACAATTCCATCCGCAGGAGACGTGTATGTGATGTTTGCAGCAGGCGCTTCACTACATACGAAAAAGTAGAGACAATTCCTTTGATTGTTATAAAAAAGGATGACAACAGAGAAGCGTATGACCGTTCTAAAATAGAGGTTGGAGTGCTGCGGGCTTGTCACAAGCGTCCAGTTAGTGCAGATAATGTCAATGCATTGGTAGACGAAGTAGAAACAGATATTTTTAATCGTGAAGAAAAGGAAATTAACAGCCGCGTGATTGGTGAGTTAGTGATGAACAAACTTAAGGATTTGGATGCGGTCGCTTATGTCAGGTTTGCCTCGGTATATCGGGAATTTAAGGACATTAACACATTTATGGATGAACTGAAAAAAGTGTTGGATAAATAACAATTTATTGACCAGATCACAAAAATTGAGCGCATGACGCTCAATTTTTTGTATTTTTTTGCATACTCATAAAAAATCTATTGCATTTTTTGCATAATTTGTATACAATTTAGCAAGACAAAGGAATAATATGGTTAAATGGCATCATAAAAGTATTATTCCTTCGAAGATGGCACGCTGTACAGCGGCGATACTTCAAGTCATAGGTATTCTTATCAGAATACCGGGAACAACTAAATATAGATTAGAATAAAGGAGTAAAAGACATGACGAAGAGAGCACAAAAATTTGTAAAGGTTCTTTTTGCAAGTATGTTGCTTACACTGACTGTTGCACTGGGAGGATGCTCAGGTGACAAGGAAGCTGAAGACTCTACACAGATTGCAGATACGGCTGCCACAGAACGCAGTGAAGCAGATGCTGAAACACAATTTTCATCAGAAACAACAGACAAGACAACGGATGATGCAGCATCACATATCACAGTAGGCATTCCACAAGATTTGGATAGTCTGGTACCAAGCCTGTCACAGGGCGCGGGCACACAAGAAATACTGTTCAATATCTATGAGGGATTGTATAAGCCGGACAGTGAAGGCAATCTGATTCCCGCTGTAGCAAGTGATTATACCATGTCAGAAGATGGACTTGTATATACGTTTACATTGAGAGACGGCATTCAATTCCACAATGGCAATCCTGTTACCGTAGCGGATGTTAAGTATTCGATTGAAACCTGCGCCGGTCTTAATGGGGGAGAACCTATTGTATCGGCGTTTTCTAATGTTGAAAAGGTAGAGACGCCCGATGAACGTACAATTGTTATCACGCTGAAAGAATCAAGCAACACATTTATGGCTATTGTATCCTCTATTGAAGCGGTGATCGTCCCTGCTGATGAACCAGATCTCCAGAACAATCCGATTGGTACAGGTCCTTATAAATTTGTATCGCGTTCTTTGCAGGAGAATGTTGAACTTGAGCGCTTTGATGGATATTGGGGAGAACCAGCGCACATTAAAAATGTGACTGTGAAGGTCATTGCAGATACAGATTCAATTGTGATGAATTTGCAGGGCGGCGCAATTGACATGATGGCAAGGATTTCTGCAACACAGGCAGCAGAGCTGGGAGATGAGTTTGAGATTGTAGAAGGAACTATGAATCTGGTGCAGGCTATGTACCTGAATAATGCAGTTGAGCCATTTAACAATGAAAAAGTACGTCAGGCACTTTGCTATACAGTGAATAAACAGGAAATTCTTGATTTTGTTTCTGGGGGAAAAGGAACACCAGTAGGCAGCAGTATGTTTCCTGCATTTGAAAAATATTATGTGGAAGAGTTGAGCGACCTTTATACGCCGGATTTGGAAAAAGCCAAGGCACTTTTGGCAGAGGCAGGATATTCAGATGGTTTTAGCTTCACCATGAAGGTACCGTCAAACTATCGGCAGCATGTGGATACAGCGCAGGTAGTGGCAGAACAGCTCAAACAGATTGGGGTAACAGCAAATATTGAGCTGATCGAATGGGAAACATGGTTAGATGATGTTTATCATGGGCGTAATTTTGAGGCAACGCTCGTTGGGGTAGATGCATCTACACTGACAGCAGGCGCAATGCTGAGTCGGTTCCAATCGGATGCGCACAATAACTTTATCAACTATAATAATGCAGAGTTTGATGCTGCTTATAAGGATGCACTTGCAGCAGAAGCTGTAATGGATGATGAATCGGCTACAGAAAGTTACAAAAAGTGTGAGACAATCCTTGCTGAGACTGCGGCAAATGTTTATATCCAAGATATGTGTGAATTGGTAGCTATCAGAAAAGGCTATGCAGGATATGAATTTTATCCACTTTATCTTCAGGATTTTTCAAAACTTTATGTCACAGAATAACCAGATAGACTTGCAGTAAAATATGCAAGAATGTGATAAACATAGAGAAGGAGACGAGAATATGAAATATATAGGTAAAAAGCTGTCAATAACGCTGATAACGCTTCTTTGTATTTCGTTTCTCGTCTATCTTGCTTTTGATGTGATTCCAGGGGATGCAGCGCTTGCGGCGCTTGGCACGGACGCTACACCAGAGAGTTTGGAAGCTTTGCGGGAACAGCTAGGGTTAAACAGGCCCTTTTTGCAGAGATATGTTGCATGGCTGTTTGATTTTATAAGAGGCGATTTCGGTATGTCTTATAAATATCAAATGCCTGTAGCGGAAATGATTGGGTCAAAGCTGCCTATTACTATAATTATGGCATTGATATCTTTTTTTATAATGATAGCGATATCACTTCCTGTTGGTATTTATACCGCAAAGCATAGCGGAAAATTGACAGACCGTTTGATTATGGCAGTGAATCAGGTTATGATGTCTGTACCACATTTCTTTATGGGGATTATGATTACGTATCTGTTTGGACTGATTCTGAAACTTTTTACACCTGGCGGGTTTGTGTCTTATGAGACAGATTTTGGCGGTTTTCTCGCATATATTATATTTCCTTGTATTGCTATTGCAATACCAAAGATTGCAATGTCTGTGAAAATGCTTCGAAGTTCCTGCATTGAGGAAGCAAAAAGGGACTATGTTAGAACTGCATACAGCAAAGGGAATAATACAGACAAGGTTCTATATAGGCATGTTCTGCGCAATGCAATGATACCAGTGATTACGATGTGGGGGATGACTTTGGCAGATATGCTGGTGGGAAGCATTGTGATAGAACAGGTTTTTAATATACCAGGAATAGGGCGCATACTTTTGACTTCTATTTCATATAGAGACTATCCTGTAGTAGAAACAATTATTGTACTGATTGCTTTTGTTGTCATCGTGACAAACTTTTTTGTGGATGTGATATATCAGTTAATTGACCCTCGTATCAGTGTATAAAGCGAGGCGGTGCTCGGCTTCACACAGGAAAAATGCAAAGGCGGCATGGTGGATTAAAATGAAAAATAAAAAGAAATATTCTTTGAATTTCGTCATTGGTGCAGTGATAACAGGAGCAATGATTCTGCTGATAATCATAGGTTTTTTGTATACACCGTATGACATTTCAAAGATGGATGGTACAGCGAAATTTGCCGCGCCTTCCCTGAAACATTTAATGGGGTGCGATAACTTTGGAAGAGATATATTTTCAAGGGTGCTTAAGGGCATGGGAAATACATTTGTAATTGCAGTCTGTACGGTGTCAATCGGTATTGTGAGCGGGGTTATTGTCGGCGCTTTCACGGGGTATTTTGGCGGATGGCTGGACGAGGTACTGATGCGCATCAATGATGTGCTATTTGCATTTCCAAGCATTCTTTTGGCGCTTGTTTTTGTCAGCATTTTTGGCACGGGAAAGTATAATGTTGTTGCCGCGCTTGGCATCGCTTTTATACCAAGTTTTGCACGTATTGTCAGAGGAGAATTCATAAAGTACAGAGAAATGGATTACGTCAAAAGTGCGAGACTTGCAGGAGTTCCCTGGTACCGCATTATATTTGTGCATATTTTGCCAAATACGATGCCAGTTTTGCTGTCTTCTATCATGATAGGATTTAATAATGCGGTTCTTGCTGAGGCAGGTATGAGTTATCTTGGAATAGGGGTGCAGCCGCCAGACGCGAGTCTTGGAAGTATGTTGTCGGAGTCGCAGTCATATCTTTTTTCTGCACCATGGTATGCCGCGTTTCCAGGGCTTATGATTATTTTGCTGGTGCTTGGATTTTCTCTGATGGCAGATGGAAAATCGCAAGTAAGAAAATAAAATAAGAAACAAAAGGATGTGTGTATCCATGCTGTTAGAGGTAAGAAAACTAAACATAGAATTTTATGATCATGATGTGCCGGAGCGTGTAGTAAAGGATCTTGATATGACACTTGACAGTGGCTGTATACTTGGAATTGTCGGGGAATCGGGGTCTGGCAAGTCTATGACGGCAATGGCGATAGCGGGGCTTCTGCGACGGCATGATATGAAAATAGAAGGTGAGATATGGTTTGAGGGCAAAGAGCTTCTACATGCAAAAAGGGATGCACTCAGACAGTATCAGGGGAACGATATCAGCATTGTTTTTCAGGAACCGATGACTTCACTGAATCCGGTAAAACGCATTGGCTGGCAGGTTGAGGAAAGCCTTCGGATTCATAAACCAGATATGGACAAGCAGGAGCGCTACAGACGTGCGATAAAAGTGCTTTCAGATGTTGAACTTGAAAATCCAGAGCTTGTTTACAAAAAATATCCCCATGAACTTTCTGGCGGTATGCGTCAGCGTGTAATGATTGCATCCGCAATGATTTGTGAACCCAAACTTTTAATTGCAGACGAACCGACGACTGCTTTAGATGTAACAATACAACTGCAGATTGTGAAGCTTCTGCAACGATTAAACAAAGAAAAGAATACAGCAATTTTGTTTATTTCGCATGATTTGAGTCTGGTGAAGCGTTTATGTGACAGAATCATTGTGATGCACAATGGCAGCATGGTGGAAAATGGCAGAACAGAGGATATTTTTCGAAATCCCCAAAAAGAGTATACAAGGGAGCTAATCAATGCGATTCCAAGATTGGAAAAGTTAAAGGATAGCTGAAAAAGGGAATTATAAATCTGTTTTTCATGGATTATTTTTTAGGTGACATGAGGGATTTTTATGGAAAATATACTAGAAGTCCGTAATTTGAATGTGTATTATAAAAATAAAGAACGTTTGGTAAATAAGCTAAATGGAGATTCCAAGGAAAGATTGCAGCATGTTTTGAAAGATGTGAGCTTTTGTATGAAAAGGGGAGAAGTTCTTGGACTTGTGGGAGAGAGCGGCTGCGGCAAGACTTCTTTGGCAAAGGCGATTCTTGGTATGCAGAAGCAGTATGATGGGGAAATCCGTCTTGACTGCCCCAACCCACAAATGGTATTTCAGGACCCTTATTCTTCTTTGAATCCATCAAAAAAAATTGGCTGGATTTTAGAAGAACCACTTCGTATGAAAAAGAAAAATGACCGACTTTCAAAAGAAAAAAGAGTCGAACGCATTGATAAGATGTTGGAGAGAGTAGGGTTGGATAAGAAGCTAAAAGAACATTATCCTACAGAACTTTCAGGCGGTCAGAGACAACGCGTTGCAATTGCGTCGGCGCTTTTGTGTGACACAAATTTTTTGATTGCTGATGAGCCGGTATCTGCACTTGATGTAACCATTCAAGCGCAGATTATAAGGCTGCTTTTGAAGCTTCACAGGGAACTTGGAATATCGATTCTTTTTATTTCGCATGATTTGAGAGTGGTATATCAAATGTGTGACAGAGTGATTATTATGAAAAGTGGAGTAATACTTGAGCAGGGGGCAGTGGAATCGGTTTATCAAAATCCGACGAACGATTATACAAAACTGCTGCTTGAAGCTGCCAATATATCAGAATAAGAAATCGTTGTGTTTGTAAGTATGGCTAAACGGTTTGTCAAAAAGCAGGAGGTTTTTCACAAAATGTTTCAATGTTTTTATCCCAATCAATATTTGAATTCCACATATGAGATTGATTTTGAAAAAATGTATGAAAAAGGTTTCAGAGGCATTATTTTTGACATTGACAATACACTTGTGCCGCATGGACTTCCAGCGGACGAGCGAGCTGTTGCGCTGTTTAAAAGGCTAAAAAAAATTGGTTATAAAGTGATAATGATTTCCAATAATAAGGAGCCGCGTGTCAAGATGTTTTGTGATGCAGTGGATGCCCCCTATATCTACAAAGCAGGAAAACCAAACCCGAATTCGTATAGGACAGCAATGAGCAAAATAGGCACAAATAGCAAAAATACGCTGTTTGTTGGAGATCAGATCTTTACAGATGTATGGGGAGCTAATCAGGCAGGAATTTACTCTATTCTTGTAAAGCCAATTCATCCTAAGGAAGAAATTCAGATTGTTCTCAAAAGATATCTCGAAAAAATTGTACTGATCTGTTATCAAAGACAACAAAAGAAAAATGGAGGGAATGCCTGATGGAGATTAACGGAAAGACAAAGGTTTATGGAATTATAGGAAATCCAGTAGAGCATACACGTTCACCGCTCATTCATCATACGCTTGCGCAGGCGCTTGGCATTGATATGGTATATGTGCCATTTCATGTGAAAGAGGGACAACTGGAAGCTGCTATAAAAGGGGCATATGGGTTAAATATTTGTGGAATGAATGTCACCGTTCCGTACAAAAATGCAGTGATTCCTTTTTTGGCAGATATTGATACGCGTGCTGAAACAATGGGGTCTGTGAATACGCTTGTGCGTGACAAGAATGGCTATGTAGGATATAATACTGACATGTCTGGACTTTGGAATGCGATGAAGAGTGATGGTGTGTCCATAGAAAATGAAGAAGTTATCATACTTGGTGCAGGTGGGGTTGGACGCGCAGTTACATACATGTGTGCATACAGTGCAAAAAAGGTGTATTTGCTCAACCGCAGCGCTGCAAAGGCGATTGACGTGGCAGCAGAAGTCAATCACAGGCTGAAGAAAGACTGTGTGACCGCCATGGCGCTTTCTGATTATAAAAAGCTGTTGACGGGAGCAGAAAACAGATATGTTGTGATGCAGTGCACAAGTGTTGGCCTTGCCCCCAATGTAGAGGACGCGCCGATAGAGGATGGAGATTTTTATCTTTATGTGAAATATGGGTATGATCTGATTTATACGCCTTGGGAGACGAAATTTATGCAGCTTGTAAAGAATAGTGGCGGTATGGCATACAATGGGCTAAAAATGCTGTTATATCAGGGAATTGATGCGTTTGAATTGTGGACAGGATGTAAGGTGTCCAATGAAATCTCAGAGAACGTTTATCAGAAGCTGCGGGAAAGGACAGGGAACTAACACTTTGGAAAATCTTGTTTTGATAGGATATATGGGAAGCGGTAAAACAACCGTTGGAAAAACATTAGCCAAAATGATGCAATTTTCTTTTTTGGATACAGACGAAATGATTGAGAAGCAGCAAAACAAAACCATACGGGAAATATTTGCGGCAGACGGCGAACAGGCATTTAGAGATTTGGAAACAGATCTGTTAAAACAGCTTGTGGCAGAAAAAAGAAAGCATCTTGTTCTTTCAACAGGAGGTGGTATGCCGCTTCGGGCAGAAAACCAAAAGCTGTTGTCAAAACTGGGGCTGGTAGTTTACTTGAAGGCAGAACCAGAAACGATTTATCACAGAGTAAAGAATGATACCAAAAGGCCGCTTTTGCAGTGTGAGAATCCATTTGCTGCAATAAAAGAAATGATTGATGTGCGAAATCCTGTCTATGAGGAGGCTGCTGCACAGATTGTTCAAGTGAATGCATGTCACCAGGTGGAGATTGCAGAGCAAATAAAACGGCAGTATCTGCAATATAGTAACAGTTCAGCCAGGCAATTGAATGTATAAATCAACAACTTATGAATGGGCCTGGATGATTCATAAACTACATTCATCAAGAAAGGAACTTATGGAATGAAATTATTGGTGATAAATGGCCCGAATCTAAATTTTTTGGGAATCCGGGAAAAGGGAATTTATGGGACACAAGATTATAATGCGCTGTTGGATATGATACAAAAGAAAGCGCAAGCGTCTGGTTGTGAAATTATTTGTTTTCAGTCCAATCATGAAGGGGCTATTATAGACAGAATTCAGGAAGCTTATTTTGACGGAACAGAGGGAATTATAATCAATCCTGGAGCATATACACATTATTCATATGCAATACGTGACGCTCTAGCAAGCATTGTGGTGCCCAAGGTGGAAATTCACATATCGGATATTACACAAAGAGAGGAGTTCCGCCGTATATCTGTTACAAAAGAAGTATGTGACTATCAGATTTACGGACAGGGGTTAAATGGATATTTGATGGCAATTGATTATATTTTGTCATTCTGTCGCTGAAATGTCAAAAATAGTAGTTGAAATGTTGTTGATTTTGTTATAAAATGGTTAACGGATTTGTAAATGCGAAAAGTGAATATTAGGAGGAATAGTTTATGATATCAGCAGGAGATTTCAGGAATGGTATTACGATAGAGTATGAAAACAGCATCTATCAGATTATTGAATTTCAGCATGTAAAGCCTGGTAAAGGTGCAGCTTTCGTCAGAACAAAGCTCAAGAATATTATCAGCGGCGGCGTTGTAGAAAAAACATTTAGACCTACAGAAAAATGTCCCCAGGCACGTATTGATAGAAAAGAAATGCAGTATTTGTATGAGGACGGCGACTTATATTATTTTATGGATACAGAAAACTATGAACAGATTGGACTGAATGCGGACAAGGTAGGCGATGCGCTCAAGTTTGTCAAAGAAAATGAGATGGTCAAGGTTTGTTCGCACAATGGCAACGTATTCGCAATAGAGCCGCCATTATTTGTAGAGCTTACAATTACTGATACAGAGCCGGGATTCAAAGGTGATACTGCAACAGGTGCTACAAAACCTGCAAAGGTGGAGACAGGTGCAACAGTATATGTTCCTCTATTCGTAGATCAGAATGATGTAATCAAGATTGATACAAGAACAGGCGAATACCTTTCAAGAGTTTAAGATTTAGATATCAATCATACAGCTAATAAGACAATGAGAATTGGGTTTTATGTTGAATAAAACAGTTCTCATTGTCTTTTTGTGTATATGGGTTTGGAATCGATTCTGCTTATTTTTGCAAAAAGATGATAAAAAGTTACCATATGAAGAAAAGGAGTAAAAATAATTAATGGAATTTATCAACTTTACATCAATTGTCAGAGAAGAAGTAGAAAAAAGAACAGGAGAAAATTATAAGGTCAGAATTAATGATGTCAGGAAAAATAATGGAGTGATACTAAGAGGTCTGACAGTGACGCAGGATGACAGTAATATTTCACCAACAATTTATCTGAATGATTATTATGAAGATTATACAAATGGAAAAGCGACTTTGGTAAATGTAGTCAATGATGTGCTGGATACATACAATAGAAACAGAGTAAACCGAAGCGTGGATATGAAGTATTTTTTGAACTTTGAATGTGTGAAGGAGAAAGTTGTCTATAAATTGATTAATGCTGAAAAAAATAAGGAATTATTGGAAGATATTCCATATGTGAAATTTTTGGACTTAGCAATTGTATTTCAGTGTTTGATATCAAAAGAGGATCTAGGAACCGATACAGGAACAGCAACGATATTAATACATCATGCACATTTAAAGCTCTGGGATATTACAATTGACGAGTTATACAAGGTGGCAAAAGAAAATACACAAAAGCTCCAAAAATATGAAATCAAAAATATGCATGATGTGATTTGCGAACTGACGGAAGCGGAAAATTCAGAGGACTGTGATGATATGGCAGAATTTGAGAGCAGCATTTCAATGTACGTGCTCAGCAATAAAAGTAGGGTAGAGGGAGCAGCATGTATTTTGTATCCTGAACTAATAAAAGATTTTTCCAACGTGATTGGCAGCAGTCTGTATATTATTCCTTCATCTATTCATGAGGTATTGCTTTTGCCATCAGATAATTTGGACGAGTGTGACGCTATTAAGGGAATGATCAAAGAGATAAATGATTCACAGGTAAAAATAGAGGAGGTACTTTCTTATTCTTTATATTTTTATGATAAGCAAAAGAGAAAAATTATCAGAGTCTGAGCAGCAGGCAGCGCGATAAAAAAGAGAAATTCTCCAAAGGGTTTGAATAAAAAAATATAATCTGGAAAGAATTATTTTTTGAGAAATAGAACAGAGAAATTCGTTACGGTACACTTTGTTCCAGGAATAGAAATTCCTATATTTTTTCAAAAATTCCTTGATAAATTATTGACAATTATTGGCATTCTGTTTATCATTTATACATACGGTATGCAAGTTTATTCTTTCCTATTTAAAGAGTACTTTATACCGAACATGAGATTAATAATCAGAAAAGGAGAATATGAGTAATGAAAAAGTGGGTGTATTTATTCACAGAAGGCAATGCAGACATGCGTGAACTTCTTGGTGGTAAGGGTGCTAATCTCTCTGAAATGACAGGTTTAGGTCTTCCTGTTCCACAGGGCTTTACGATCACAACAGAGGCTTGTACACAGTACTATGAGGATGGAAGAGAAATCAATGAAGAAATTCAGGGACAAATTAATGAATATATTGTAAAAATGGAGGAAGTTACCGGAAAGAAATTCGGTGATAAGGAGAATCCATTGTTAGTGTCTGTTCGTTCTGGCGCAAGAGCATCTATGCCTGGTATGATGGATACGATTTTGAATCTTGGTCTGAATGAAACAGTAGTAAATGTTATTGCGGAGAAGTCAGGAAATCCTCGTTGGGCATGGGACTGCTACAGAAGATTTATTCAGATGTATTCCGATGTAGTTATGGAAGTAGGCAAAAAGTATTTTGAAGAATTGATCGATAAAATGAAGTCTGAAAGAGGCGTGACACAGGATGTTGAGCTTACAGCAGATGATTTAAAGGAACTTGCTACTCAGTTTAAGGCAGAATACAAAGGTAAGATTGGCAGTGATTTCCCAGATGATCCAAAGGAACAGTTAATGGGTGCAATCAAGGCTGTTTTCCGTTCATGGGACAACCCTCGTGCAAATGTATACCGTCGTGATAATGATATTCCTTATTCCTGGGGAACTGCTGTCAATGTACAGTCTATGGCATTTGGCAACATGGGTGATGATTGCGGTACAGGTGTTGCATTTACACGTGATCCAGCTACAGGCGCTAAGGGCTTGTTTGGAGAGTTTTTGACAAATGCACAGGGTGAAGATGTTGTTGCTGGTGTTCGTACACCAATGAAGATTGCTGAGATGGAGCAGAAGTTCCCAGAAGCATTCGCACAGTTCCAGGATGTTTGCAAGACGCTTGAAAACCATTACAGAGATATGCAGGATATGGAATTTACAGTTGAACATGGAAAATTATATATGCTTCAGACAAGAAACGGCAAGAGAACAGCACAGGCTGCTCTTAAGATTGCATGTGACCTTGTTGATGAGGGTATGAGAACAGAAAAAGAAGCAGTTGCTATGATTGATCCTCGTAATCTTGATACGCTGTTGCATCCTCAGTTTGACGCAAAGGCATTAAAGGCTGCTACACCAGCAGGAAAGGGTCTTGGCGCTTCACCAGGTGCTGCATGTGGTAAGGTTGTATTTACAGCAGAGGACGCTGAAGAATGGCATGAAAGAGGAGAGAAGGTTGTACTTGTACGTCTTGAAACATCACCTGAAGATATTACAGGTATGAAAGCTGCTCAGGGTATCTTGACAGTACGTGGCGGTATGACATCTCATGCAGCAGTTGTTGCTCGTGGAATGGGTACATGCTGTGTATCTGGCTGCGGCGATATTGCTATGGACGAAGAGAATAAGAAATTTACACTGGCTGGTAAAGAGTATCATGAAGGAGATTATATCTCTATTGATGGTACAACAGGAAACATCTATGATGGACAGATTCCTACCGTAGATGCTACAATTGCCGGCGAGTTTGGCAGAGTTATGGAATGGGCTGACAAATATAGAACATTGAAAGTTAGAACAAATGCAGATACACCAACAGACGCAAAGAAAGCTAGAGAGCTTGGTGCAGAAGGTATCGGTCTTTGCCGTACAGAGCATATGTTCTTCCAGGAAGACAGAATCGAAGCATTCCGTGAAATGATTTGTGCAGATACTCTTGAGGAAAGAGAAGCAGCACTTGAGAAGATTCTTCCATATCAGCAGGAAGACTTTGAAGGCTTATATGAGGCACTTGAGGGGAACCCAGTTACAATCAGATTCCTTGATCCACCTCTTCATGAGTTTGTTCCTACTGAGGAAGCAGATATCAAAAAACTGGCTGATGCACAGGGCAAGTCTGTAGAAACAATTAAGAGCATTATTTCTTCTCTGCATGAATTTAACCCAATGATGGGACATAGAGGATGCCGTCTGGCTATCACTTATCCTGAAATTGCAAAAATGCAGACAAAGGCAGTTATCCGTGCGGCTATCAATGTACAGAAGAAACACGCTGACTGGACCGTAAAACCTGAAATCATGATTCCTCTTGTATGTGACGTAAAAGAGCTTAAGGTTGTAAGAAAGGTTGTAGTTGAAACAGCTGATGCTGAAATCGCTGCTTCAGGAATTCAGTTAGTATACGAAGTAGGTACAATGATTGAGATTCCAAGAGCTGCCCTCACAGCAGATGAAATTGCTAAGGAAGCTGACTTCTTCTGCTTCGGTACAAACGATTTGACACAGATGACCTTTGGATTCTCAAGAGATGACGCTGGCAAGTTCTTGAATTCATATTATGATGCAAAGATTCTTGAGAGTGATCCGTTTGCAAAGCTTGACCAGATTGGTGTAGGAAAATTGATGGAAACAGCAATTAAGCTTGGAAAACCTGTCAATGACAAGCTTCATATAGGTATCTGTGGCGAGCATGGCGGAGACCCTGCATCTGTAGAGTTCTGTCATAAGATTGGATTGGATTATGTGTCCTGCTCACCGTTTAGAGTACCAATCGCAAGATTGGCAGCTGCACAGGCGGCGATTGCCAATGTAGGAAAATAGAGGAACGCAAATATTTTTACTTCACAACGCTTGTTATTACGAGGAAAGATGTGCAGGAGTACATGAAACACCATTCCGAGTATACAAAGGCGAACCGATTTAAAGATATTATTTGCAAAATCTATATATAATTATCGAAAGGGAGGCTTTGGCTTCCCTTTCGTGTATCTGAAAAAGATACATTCTCTTGATTAGGACTAAATCCTAAAAGCTATGGCTTTAAAGGACTTAGTCCTTTTTATATGCAAAAAATAATTTAAGGAGGTTCACACATGAACAACACAGCGTTAAGAGCAGAGGCGCAGAGCGCCAACAACACACACATGGTTTTTGCGAACGAGGAACATGAGAAGTTTTATTATGAGAAATTGGAACAGGCGAGGCATCAGGACTGCTATCACAAGGCTTTGATCTACATTCTCGGTATTTCAGAGGATACGAGGAACCATTTCAGCCAGATTTATGATATTAAGTCCGGATTCATCAAGCCGGAGTGCCTGCACCAGGGCTGGCAGACAAGCGGCAGTGTCCGGGTGGTAAGGATTGCTTTTAACCTTTACACAGACGGTACTCCGAGTGTTGACGATTATAAGCGCAAGGACGAACAGATCAGAGAGTGCAGGGAGTATTCGGTAAGCGATATTTTCTGCTGCGGCTATGCACTGTACTTCTGGCAGGGCATTAAGCTCCGTTACCCGGAATACTGCCGGAAACAGAGGTCTATGGAAGAGATCCTTGCAGAAATGGAGAGGGAACGTGCTGAAAATTCGACTGATGGGAACGAAGAATGATATTAAGTGGTTCGAGA
>OFGR01001104.1_pt1 | contig 23129 bp, 18 predicted proteins | sample 1521811 | NCBI WGS metagenome assembly OFGR01 (sample SAMEA3504098, study PRJEB24116) | mouse gut metagenome | biome: mouse gut; feature: mouse-associated habitat; material: faeces | place: Denmark | collected 2011
AAAAAGAAACCCGCAGGGGGCTTCTTTTCTTGTTCTTAGCGGAAAGACAGGGATTCGAACCCTGGGTGCCCGTAAGGACACAACGGTTTTCGAGACCGTCCCGATCGACCACTCCGGCATCTTTCCTTCTTACGGTTTAGCGGTGCAAAGGTATAAAAGTTTTTCTATAAGCCAAAGCTCCTATGCGAGTTTTTTATTAATTTAGCCTCGCAATATTTTGGATAAATAACAAGTAAAAAAGGTAATATCATGAAAAGATTCATTTCTCTGTTTCTTATGTCGGTCACGGTGGCCTCATGTCTGTTTGGCGCTGAGCCGGTGAAGGTAATGTCGATCAACACGCGCTATGATAACGGTGGCGACGGTCGCAACGGCTGGGCGCAGCGGCGCGAGCGCGTGGCTAAGGCTATAGCTTTCTATGATGCTGATATCGTAGGAGCACAGGAGGTGCTGGCCAATCAGATGGCCGACCTGAAGGCTCGGCTTCCGCAGTATGGGGCCGTAGGACTCGGACGTGAGGATGGCGTGGCCAAGGGTGAGTATGAGCCGGTGTTTTTCAAGAAGGACCGTTATGAACTTGTGGACAGCGGTCATTTCTGGCTCAGTCAGACTCCTGAGGTGAAGGGTTCGCTCGGATGGGACGGAGCCTGTGTGCGCATGGCATCATGGGCGCGTCTGCGCGACCGCCGTTCGGGCGCCGAGTTGCTTGCCATGAACACGCATCTTGACCATGTAGGGCCCGAGGCGCGCAGGCAGGGTGCCATACTGCTGTTGCAGCGTATCGATTCGATTACCGGGGGTGGCAAGATTCCGGTGGTGCTGACGGGCGATTTCAATTCGAAGCCTGCCGGCGAGCCTATCCGTATCATCACCGACCGTATGCGCAAGGGCCATCTGGACAGTTCGCACGATAAGGCCGAATTAAACTATGGTCCGGAGTGGAGCTACCATGATTTCGACCGTGTGCCCTATGCCGAGCGTGGACTGATCGACTATATCTTCGTGACGCCCGGCGCGAGGGTAAAGAGCTTCGGAGTGCTGGCCGAAAAGGATGGCGAGGCGTTTATCTCCGACCATTGTCCCGTGATAGCTACCGTCATCCTGTGACGGCTATACGCTTGGCAGCGGTGTATATATCGCCGGAGTCAGTCTTGACGATAGCCCGGTAGATATATATGCCTCGCGTCACGCGGTGGCCTCCCATGTCGCTCAGATCCCACGTGACAGGTGCGCTCTGGAACATGTCGCTGCGGTCAGTGACGGTGGAGCTCCACACGCGGCGTCCCAGCATGTTGAACACTTCGAATGTCACGGTCAGCGTAGCGTCCGGACGATTGTGTGTCAGATAGAAGCGCGCCTGTGTCGAGGCGGGGTTGGCATCGGTGTAGATGTCAAATACCGTAGGCGCTATTCCCTGGCTTACACGGAAGGGGATGTTGTGGGAGGTGGAGTTGCCCGAGGTGTCCCATACGCGGAGCGTGAGCGAGTGGTCGCCATCGGCAAGTCCGCTCAACGGATAGGCTATCGAGCCGCCCGGAGTGCCGTCGGAGCGCGGGGTGTAGTAGAGCGACAGGTCGCTGTAGGTGGTGCGTCCGTCAAGACGGAGCGTCATCTGGTGGCCTACGCCGGCCATGGAGAGATTGATGCCTACATTGTCGCTCACATCGGCCAGGAACATGGGCGATTCATTGACCGTCTGCCCCGGAAGGAAGCTGCTGTGGTTGAGCACCGCCATGTCGATGGTAGGAGGAATGGTGTCAGGCGCTGCAGATTCATCGGTGCCATATACGTAGAAGTCCGAGTTGATGCCGGAAGCCTCCATGTTGCCCGACGTGCTGTAGGCATACATCTGTAGTGTGGCCGGACGGAAATTCTCAGCTGTTTCAAACGGCATGGCTATCCGTATGGTAAATTCTCCCGCTTTAACGGAGTCGCGCCCCTGATAGAGCATGGAGCCGGGTTCGTCGTAGACGTGTGGCTTGCCATCTTTGTCGTTGCGGTCGCGCCCGAGGGTGGTCACGCTTGTTTCGGCGTCATAAAGGGTGGTGAGCAGCGGACCGTTGAACGAGCTTATTTTGCTGCCCGAGGCATCGACTACGGAGCCTGTCATCACCACATTCTGGCGAGCCTTGATGGTGAGCTGCTTGTCGGGGTCGACGGTTTCGCCGTCGATAGTTTCGAGCTTGAGGAATAGCGATGGTGCCGACAGGCGCAGCGCCGGGTCGCCGAGCAGAGCGAAGCGCAGCTTATTGTCGTCGGAGCGTCCTGATATGCGCGACAGTTGGTTCTTGCCGCGGCGCACAATCTCCCCTATCGGAAGGAAGCGGCCGGATGCATCGCGGTCAAACATGTAGGCGCTCACTGCCGGCGAAAGGTCGCCGTTGTTGGAGATGAACGATTTTCGTGAGGCCGACAGCATGCCTATTATCCCGCGGTCGTTCAGAGCCAGGATTTCTCCGCCCGATAGCTCGGCGGCATCCCATTGCATGAACGAGCAAGTGTAGGCTGCCAGAAACGGCTGATAGCGCAGACGTATATTGTTGATGTCGGTGTACAGCACCATTTTACCATGCCCTATGGTTAGCTGGTCGCCGTGTCCGAGATAGTTCCACCAGAGCACCCCCTCGTCGAGCTTGCGGTAGAGGCGGTCGCGCCCCGATTCGATGACGCCGCCCTTCTCCTCAAACGCATCGGCATATATGCGGGTCACCATCATGGCCTTGCCGGCATCGCGTGTGCGCATGGAGTCGATGGTGATATCTGTCTGGTCCATGTGCTTAGCAAGGTCGCCGTCATCAGCCTGGAAGAGAGTCTGAGCCTGCCATGAGCCAATATTTGAGGGGTCGGTATAGGCTATTATCTTGTCGACGAATGTACGTGCCTCGGCGGTGGAGTGGATGGGCAGACGCCCTACAGCTATCGAGTAGGTGTCCTGACTCATGTCGCGTCCGGAATTGTCCTCAAGGAAGGCAAATATGTCGTCGGTGGAGTAGCTGCCCGTTTCGCGGAGCGATTCATCGGTCTGCCATGTGGGCATATACTTCTGTCCGAGCGCTTTCATGTGGGAGGTGAGCACGCGGTTGTCAAATGTAGGTCGTCCCATGAACAGAGCATAGCGCAGCCGGTGGCCGTCAGCGCTCTCTCCGCGGTCGTACAGCATCTTCAGCATCTTGCGGAATGCGTTGACGTCCGGACTGCCGGAAGCAAATTCGTTGAACACCAGTTCCTGATTGACCACCATCACGCGGAGTGAGTCGGCACTGAAGCGGTGGACGTTGGCAAGCCGTTCGGCCTCGCCTGCCCAGTCGGCAATGGTGAATATCACCATATCCGGATGATTGTCGGTAGAATGGAGGTTCTGGTTCTCCACGGAGTTTACAAATGCGGGTGCGGGGAGGCGGCTATTGTCGTTCCATGCGGTATAGCGTCGCGAGCCGGAGTAACTGTTGACCCACCCTTTTGTGTCAGCGCTGACATCGGTAAGCGGAAGTGAGAATATATTCTGCGGGTCGGTGACATCCCATACCGTGGTGCCGACTCCGGCGCCTGATATGACTACTGATGACCGCGAGGCCTCGAATTCAAGCGAGCCGGAAGCCGGGATGGCTATGGCTCGGGTGTAGTTGATGCTTATCGCATCGAGATGGGCGGCTTTGACTGTCCCTCCGGCCGAGAAGCGCATCCCTACGTCGAGTGAGGTGCCCTCCGGGGTGAATGTGTGGTCAAATGTTCCGGCCGTACCGTAGTTGTCGCCGGTAGTGGAGCCTATTGTGTTGCTGCCTGTGCCGAGCTGCGAGCCGTTGGCGGTGATGGACAGGGTGGATGCTGACGGAGCGTTGACCACGAAGCGTGTGCGCATCCATACCGGAGTGTTATCTACCCGGCCTGCCAGCGTGAACTTGAAACTGCGCGACGGCGAATAGCGGAAATCCTCGCCGAACAGCTGTAATCCGGTGTTGCCGAGCGACACGATATCCTCCTCGTGCCATAGGCGTTCCGTAAAGCTGTTTACAGGGTTTACCGGTTGCGAAGTCAGCCCCTCCACGCGCACGGTGGGAGCTTCGTCGTCAGCCTCGGTTATGAAGTAGTACCCTTTGGTGCTGTACGGGTTAAGCGTGTGGACGTAACGGCTGTTGACTGTGCGCCATGTCACCGGGCCTACGGCATAAAAGTAGACTCCTGCAGCTGACGCCCGGGAGGCCACGGGGGGTAAATCGTCGATATATCCTGATGCTGAAAGGAGATCGGCGATGCGGGCGCCGCCGTAGCCGTGGATGCGTACTTTCTCCGGATTGCTGAATCCCCATGAACGGAGCGTTGAGGCCGGAATGAAGTGCATACCGGTGCTCTCCACCGACACCTTCACCCACTTCCCGTTGGCGAGCGCCGATTCGGTAGCGTATTTGTCGGTGCTGAATGCCGAGGCTGCGCCTGGCATCAGAGCCGTTAGAAGTAAGGCCAGGATGTATATATGGAATCGTGTTGCGTACAATAATTTCATAAGATAATAACGCGCGTGCGTGAATGTTATTGTATGATAGTGGAGTGTGCGGCGCACCATTTCTCCCATTCGGCTCGTGAGCCGTTGAACACATCGAGGTCAACACGCCCGTCTATCCCCTCTACATGTCCGCGGTGGGAATACTGCCAGAAGCACCAGCGTATATCCGCGTCAATCTCACCGAATGTGCAGAACCACACCGGGTAACGCTCCAAGCGTCCGCGTATGAATTCATCATAGCCATCGCGGTTGGAATAAAGCATCACCGGCACTCCGGCCGATTCAAGCTCATGTATCAGCGAGGATAGTGTCGAGCGTATTTCCGTTGTGGTGCGGTTGTTTGGGTTAGTCCAGTGTTCGATGTCGATAACCGCAGGCATGTCAAGCTGCTGTCCGCGCAGAGAGTGGAGGAAGTTGAGCGCCTGCATGTAGCCTGTGGCATCGAAGCGGAAAAAATGGTAGGCCGACACCTTCAGCCCGGCCTTTCGGGCACGCGCGATATTGGTATAAAACCGCGGATCCTTGAAACTGCTCCCCTCGGAGGCCTTGATAAGCACAAAATCAATGCCGGCCTGCTTCAGCGCCCCGAAATCAATATCGCCGTTGTGCGATGATATGTCGATGCCCCTCACCGGATATTCTTCCTCCGATGGAGTCACTCCCTCGCGCATGAACGCATAGCGGTGAACCAGCGTGCCGGCTACAACGGCCAGTACCGCAAGTGCAATCCAGAACAGGCGTGATCTTAGTATACTCTTCAAGCGGGACTTCATATAGATGTATGCAAATTTAATTCATTCCGTTCACTATGCAAGCGACTTGGAGTAAAAAGTGGCTATTCTTCGCGCCTAAAAAATTCAGTTAAATTTTTATTCTTTTTCAATTATCTCTATATTTGTGGATAATAAATATTTCAGAATATGTATCTTAAACGACTCCTTATAGCGTTGGCATGTATAGTTGCAGTGCTGTTTCCTCTCAATCTTAAGGCTGTAAGTCCGGCTGTGCATGATAGCATTGTCAATATGCTGCGTCTTGCCAAGAGCCCTAATGATAGCTTGCGTGTAATGTACGACATATATGATACTGCCCCTCCGGAAAAACGTACTGCCGCCGCCGAGTCGCTGTATCAGATGGCCGTGCGTATGGACAATGTGGATGTGCAGCTCGATATGTTGCGCACGTTGGCGTCATTATACCAAATAAATGATTCGATTATTGACACGCAGCTTGAGCGCGTTGAAAAGCTCCCTAAGAGCGGCCGCCAACAGGAAATCAAAACATTCATCCGCTTGATGCAGGTCACTAATTGGGCCACCAATGCCACTGCGGAAGAGTGTGCCGATATGCTGTTTAAGGAACTGAGTGAATACAAGGAGGATGAAAAGACATCGCTCAGCGACAAGATTGTCCATCTCTATTCAGTGTGCCTCTATCTTGGCAATGAAAACAGAGGTGCGATGCTTATGTCATATATCTCACAGCTTGAACGCCTGGTCCAGAAACTTCCATATCAGTATGAAGACATTCGCAATCACTTCTATAAGAATGCAGCGCGAATCTATGCTATAAATAATTCGGCAAAGCGTTCTGTGGCCGCCAATTATGAGCTGATAGCTGGGCTAAAGCGCATGACCGCCCGATTGCGCAAGGAGGGGCGTGCGTTCACTCACACTGATTTCACCGAGTATCGTGCCTATACCAGTATCCTTGCCAATTATGGTGTGCTGATGGATAGTGAGATTGAGGATCTGTACAGTAAAATTCAGGCTATTGCCAGCGATAATGCGGAGGTGATGAATGATCTGAAGAGAGGGGAAGGTGCGGAAATGTTCTATAACATGGCAAAGAAAAACTATGCTGTGGCGTTCCCCATACTGAAGCGTCAGGTGGATAACCCGGTACATAAGCAGTACCGTACAAGTCTTTTGAAAATGCTTATTGAGGCATCGGAAGCTGTAGGCGATCAAGCCACTCTCGTGCAGGCTCTGAAAGATTATTCCGATGATATCGAGCGTCAGTTGAGTGCATCGGTTGAGGACCGTATGAGTGAGCTTCAGGTGGTATATGGTGTAAATTCATTGCAGCGTGAGCGTGACATGCTCGAACAGGAACGTCATACATCGGACCTGAAATGGCATCGTGCCATTATGATTGGCTCTATCGTGGCCCTTATAGTGTTGGTCATAGCCATGCTCCTTATCCTGCGTGTATATCGCCGGGCTAAGCGGCTGTCGGAAGAGCTCAAGAATGCCAACAATTCGTTGCTCGAAGAGCGCGATAAACTGAAACGTGCCCAGCAGAAGCTTATCATGGCCCGTGACAAGGCACATAAAGCCACTGAGGTGAAGAGCGACTTTGTCAACAGCATGAGCCGTGAGGTGAGCGCTCCGCTGACTGCCATAGTGGAGTACTCGCAGTTCATAGTGGACAACATGGATGAGTCGCGCCGGAAATATCTGGAGGGGTTTGCCGAGGTTGTCACCCTCAGTGCCGAACTGCTTCAGACGCTTATCAATAACGCACTCGACGTTTCAGTGATGGAGAAGGAGGACGCCGTCATCACGAGCCGTCCGGTATCGGTGCAGGGCATGTGCCACATGGCGCTTGAGAATGTGCGCCGTAAGGTGAAGCCATCGGTGGCTCTTGAATTTGCAAACGCAGGAGAGACTGATACCATCGTGTCGACCGATCCGGGCCGTGTGGAGCAGGTGCTCCTGAATCTGCTTGGCAATGCAGCCAAATTCACCGATGAAGGCTCTATAATCCTTTCTTATGAATCAGACCCTGTGGCCGGGACCTTGAGCTTTGCGGTGACTGATACCGGAATCGGTATCCCTGAAGGTAAGGAACAGGTTATTTTCCAGCGGTTTGAAAAACTTGATTCCCATTCGCAGGGTTCCGGACTCGGATTGTATATCTGTTCGCTTGTGGCGCGCCTGCTCGGCGGCACAGTCAAGGTCGACACTACATATTCCAAAGGCGCACGATTCGTATTCACCATACCGGCGTAATAGTACGGTATTCCCGCTAAAAAGGGTGCTCCATGCTTGCAGATATGGTTGAGATACCGTATATTTGCAAGTATATGGAACACTATATCGTATCGGCCAGGAAGTATCGGCCCTCCACGTTTGCTTCAGTGGTAGGACAGAAGGCTTTGACCGCCACACTCAAGTCAGCGGTGGCTTCGGGACGCCTTGCTCATTCCTATCTTTTCTGCGGCTCGCGAGGTGTGGGAAAGACATCCTGTGCCCGTATTTTTGCCAAGACCATCAACTGTGAGCATCTCACGGCCGATGGTGAGGCTTGCAATGAATGTGACTCCTGCCGCGCATTCAACGCCGGCACATCGCTTAACATAATCGAGCTTGATGCCGCGTCAAACAATGGCGTGGATGCCATGCGCGGGCTTATCGAGCAGGTTCAGGTGCCACCGTCGTCAGGACGCTACCGTGTGTTCATTGTCGATGAGGTGCACATGCTCAGTTCCAGCGCGTTCAATGCGTTCCTGAAAACGCTTGAGGAGCCCCCGGCATACGTGATATTTATCCTTGCCACCACAGAGAAGCATAAGATTATCCCCACCATACTGTCGCGCTGTCAGATATATGACTTCCATCGCATAACGGTGCCCGATATGGTGAAGCATATGCAGTATGTGGCTTCGCAGGAGGGTATCGAAGCTGATGCTTCGGCTCTGAATGTAATAGCGCAGAAAGCTGACGGTGCCATGCGCGATGCCCTGTCGATATTCGACCAGGTGGCCGCCTCTTCATCCAACAATATAACCTACAGCGCAGTCCTTGATAATCTGAATGTGCTGGACGACTCGTATTACAACCGTCTTGTAGAGTGCTTCCTCAAAGGGGATGTATTCGGCTCATGGCTGATATACAAGGAGATTCGTGACAATGGCTTCGACTCGCTGTTTTTTATCAACGGATTGGCGTCCTATCTGCGCAATCTGGCAGTAGCCTCCACCCCCGCCACACTCCCTCTGATAGAGGCTATTGATGATGTGAAGGAGCGGATGGCTGCCACAGCTGCGAAATGCACTCCTGATTTCCTGCTCAAAGCGATGTCGCTCTGCAATGATGCGGACCTGAACTACCGTACATCATCGAGCAAGCAGTTTCTTATCGAGCTGACGCTCGCTAAAATATGCCAATTACTCAGCCCCTCCCGTAACGCCGGCAACGGCGAGGGGCGGTTGCAACCAATAGCCGCCGGCAATACCTCCTCGGCGCCTCAGTCCGGGAAGCCCGCTACGCCTGTAGCCGCTACCCCAGCTCCCCAGGCTCCGGCACCCACTCCTGCCGCTCCGGCTCCTGTGCGCCCCACGGCAGCGCAGAGTCAGGCCCCCCGGGTGCAGCAGCCGGTAATGGGTGCTCCTGCCACGTCAATTCCTGTGCCTCCGCGCAGGCAGGGTAAAGTGCTGAATGCTCCCGGTATATCCATACGGCGTCAGCCGGGGGCCTCTGACGGACGTAACGCTGCCGATGCTGCCAGTGAGGCGCCGCAGGGACCATCGGCAGTCAGGACGGAGACCTATACCCCGCAGGATATCGCTGCGGCATGGAACGGATTCATTTCGCTCTATCCCAAAGAGCATATTCTGATAAATACGATGCGCTCATGTATGCCCGCGCAAAGGGAGGGCGCTCAGCAGGGATGCCATTTTATACTGGTGGAGAACGATATCCAGCGCGAACTGGTGCTGGATGCCATGCCGAGGTTGCTGCCGCACATGCAGAACTCGCTGCGCAACGACATGTTTACGCTTGAGGTGGACATCAACACCGGTGCACCTCCGCGCCATACGCTTAATGACCGCGAATTCCTGACATCTATGATTGAGCAGAATCCGGTAATAAAGAAATATATCGAAACTTTCCATCTCAAACCATCATAACGGAGCGTGTTTTGCTCTAAATTTATTAAATTTGCCGAAAAATAAGCTATGAAATCAACATCGCTGATAGCCGCAGCGGCCGGTATGCTCCTCCTGTCTTCATGCAGCGGGCTTTCCGACAGAGCGAAAGAAATGGTAGGGATCTACTATATTGACGAAGTTTCCACGGATACTCCTGTGCTCGAATTGTCCGACGACGGCACCGTGCTGCAGCGAGCCATCCGTCCCGGAGTGCTGACGTATGCTGTAAAGGGTAAGTGGAATGTGGAAAATGATACCCTATTTATCACCAACGAGCCCGAACCTGTAGAGGTTGACGGCGACGCCACCCTTGTGGGTGAGATTCCGGAAAAGCGCTCTCTGCCTGTTGTTGATTTCAATGGTATAACACTGACGCTCCGTAATGGAGGAGCTGACTATGTGTACCGTCGGCGTGGTAAAATTAATGACTGATGAAACTGATAAATATCCTTACCGTAGTGTTGCTTATGGCCCTGGCCATATCCTGTTCTTCGAAGGTGTCACCCGAGGAGGATATACGGCGTGCTGAAATGGCTATTGCCCAAGGAGATATGGAAGTGGCCTCAAGCGTGGCCTCGCATCTCACCTCGGAGCCTGCGCTGTCATCCATGTCAGCCAGTCAGCTGGCCCGGCTGTCAATGGTGTATATGCAGCTTTCGGAGGAAGATAATGATGACGCCGGCACGAATGTTGCCACTGCCACCGACTGCTATCGCCGTGCCTTCAAGGCCGATGCCGATTCCGCCGGTCAGTATTTTTCGTCGCTTCCTTCCGAGCAGGCGCAGTATGGCATGATGCTCTCAGCCATTGTCGGCAATCAGGACAATCCTTATAATCCTGACGAGCATATGCACGAGGACAGTGTCATAGATGGGTTTCTGACCGATTCAATCTCTTTCTGATGGACTGGCAGGATGCATTGCGGCAATTTGCTGAGTCAAACCCCGATTTGCCCGAAGGGCAGGAACCGGTGGCAGAGCCTCAGGAGCGGGCCTCCGCACGCCAGCCGCGTCTGGATATATTCATGGAGCGGAAAGGCCGTGGCGGAAAGACTGCCACATTCGTTTCCGGATGGGTGTGCGACGACGCTGACCTGCAGCCTATAGCCACAGCGCTGAAGCAGAAGCTCGGGGCCGGAGGCTCGGCACGCGGGGGCGAAATTCTGATTCAGGGCGACCGACGTAAGGATCTGCTCCGGTTGCTTACCGAAATGGGATATAAAGCCCGAATCATCTGATGCCGTATGCTCACCATACTGAAAGCATCTGCCGGCTCCGGTAAAACCTATAGCCTTACATATGAATATATCAAGCTGCTGCTTGGATATAAGGATAGCGACGGACGCTACCGCCTGAACCGGCGCAACCGTGACCGCCATCGTCATATCCTTGCCATAACATTCACCAACAAGGCCACTGACGAAATGAAGCAGCGCATAGTGCATGAACTTGCGCTGTTGGCCGGACGTGAGCCGGGATGGAACTCGGAGAGTCCGTATGCCGGTGATCTGGTGAAAGAATTCGGGTGCACTCCTGAGGAGCTGACAAAAGCAGCTGACAAGGCTCTGCATCAGCTTCTGTTTGATTTCAGCTATTTCCATGTAAGCACCATCGATGCTTTCTTCCAGACTATACTGCGCACCTTCGCGCGTGAGGCGGAGCTTGATGGCAATTATGAACTTGACCTCGACACGGTAGGTGCCATTGGCTATGGCGTGGCCGAATTGTTCAGCTCCATGTCATCCGAACCTGACTCGGAGGAGGCGAAGTCAATGGTGAAGTGGATATCGCGCTACATGCTTGAACAGCTTGGCAAGGGTAGCGCCGTGACGCTTTTCAACCGCGATTCGCGTGGCTATGAACAGCTTCTGAGGCTGATTTCCGGGCTGTCCGATGAGAAATTCGTGGAGCATTATGATGATATGATGTCCTACCTTGAGTCAGACAAGCTGCGCGTGTTCCGCAAAGGTATCCGCAGGGAGATGGATGCGCTTATGGAAGAGGTGCGCCGCGCCTGTCTGGGCGCTCTTGAAGCATTGCGCAGTTCCGGACTGCCCGGCGATGCGGTGAAGAAGAATCTGCTTACTCAGATAAAGGACTGCTCTGAAACGGGCTATGATGACAAGCGTGTATCGGCGGCATCAGTGGTGAAAGGGGGTGAATTCTATAACAGTTCGGCACGAGCTCTTTTCGAAGGGGGTGCTCAGGCGCAGGTGTATAATGCCGTCATGGATGCATGTCGTGCGATAGTGCATAACTCCTCGGCGCTAACCGTCCTGCGGCAGATTGACTCCAATGTTTTTGTCATGGGGCTCCTGCGCGGTGTGTACTCCCGTGTAGAGCGCTACCGTAGCGATAACAACACACTTCTGCTTTCCGATACTAACGGCTTGCTCCGTAAGATAATAGGTGACGATGACGCACCTTTCATATATGAAAGAGTGGGCGTCGACTTCAAGCATTTTCTGATTGATGAATTTCAGGACACCTCCCGTCTGCAGTGGGAAAATCTTCGGCCGCTTGTCAATGAAAGCCAGTCGTGGGGACATGATAATCTGATAATCGGTGATGAAAAGCAGTGCATCTACCGATTCCGCTCGTCGGACCCCACGCTGCTTCAGAGCCGGGTGCGGAAAGAGGTCAGGCAGGATGTGATGGAGCGAGGCTCGAAGCCGTCGGAGAACACCAATTGGCGCAGTTCGCGTACTATGGTGGAATTCAACAATATGCTGTTCGGCTCCATATCCACCGTTTACGGCTATACGGATATCTATGCCAATGTAGTGCAGAATGTATCGAAAAAGCATTCCGGCCATACCGGCTACGTTGATCTCTGGCGCAGTTCTGACAGCAAGACATTTGATGAGGAGGCGCTCCGGCGTATGACCGATGGTATAAAGAGGCAGATAGCTGCCGGCTACAGTCCGTGTGACATAGCTGTCCTTACCCGCTTCCGCGCCGAGGCCGCCACCGTGATTGACCATCTGATGGAGGTGTTCGCTTCTGACGAGGAGCTGGCGCCTATGGGCATCAGGATTATTTCTGACGATTCGATGAATATTGAGTCATCGCCTGCGGTCAAGCGTGTGCTCAGTGTACTTCGGTCGGTAGGACGTGGCGATACGGCACAGGAGTCTGACGGCGAGCCGGAGGTTAAGGACAGCATGATGCGCAGCTCGGCTGAGTTCGACAATCTGCGTGAGCGCTACGAGTTTAATATAGGACGGTCAATGTCGCCGTCCGAATCGCTTTCCGAGGCGGTAGATATGTGTCAGGAGCCGCTGCCTCCGGATAAAAGGCTTAACGGTGCGCTATGTGAGAATCTGCCTGCTATGGTGGAGCGCATAGTGCATGTGTATTTCCCCCATGGCACGGTTACGGAAGGGGAACAGGTGTATCTGCTGGCATTTGAGGATGTGGTCACTGATTTCTGTGCTACCGCACCTGTGGCCGATATACAGGCTTTCCTGCGGTGGTGGGATGCTACTGGCCATAATGCCCGGCTTGCATCATCGTCCGATACCAACGCCATGCGCGTGATGACAATCCATAAATCGAAGGGACTGGAGTTTGACTGCGTGCACCTGCCGTTTGTCAATTGGCCTATGGTGCGGTTCAAGGACCTGGAGTGGTTCGAGCCTAAGCCGGTGCGGGGTGTTCCCGATACGGTGTTACCGCCGCTTGTCCCCATGGTGCCTGTGGCAGCTATGCGTAATACTCCATATCGGGAAGAGTACGAGAAGCGTCATCGTGAGCAGATGCTTGACGAACTTAATGCCCTGTATGTCGCTTTTACGCGAGCCAAATATGAGCTGGTGGTGTCAATGCAGGTGCCTAAGGAGAAAGAGGTAAAGCGTCCTAAGAAAGGGGCATCGCAGCCGGGCGCTGACGAGCAGGCTGAGGCTATAAGATTCAGTTCGCCTACTGCCGGACAGATGGTAGGATTGGCACTACGCCAGTTGGGCTATGCCGAGGATACGCTTGTCATGGGTGCGCCTACAGAGCCTATCCCCTCTGAATGTGAGATGGCCAAGGCTGTGACGCCGCTGCGTACCGTGCCTATGCCGGAGTATCAGGTGACACTCCGCGATGAGCTGATGGGAAAGACACGTATTGAGACGTACGCTGATTCCGAACTCGGACGCCGCCACGGAAATCTTCTCCATGATATCCTGTCCGGTATCAGAACGGAGGCTGATATTGACCGCGCTGTGGGCAAGGCTCTGCGTTGCGGTGCGCTGCGGCACGAAGAGGCTCCTGAGGTACGTGAGATTATCCGTGAGGCTATCCGCAATACTGCCGACAGAGGATGGTTCGGCGGGTTCCATAGGATACTTTGCGAGCGCCCGATAGAGAATGTCGATAGTACCGGCGCCACATTGCGCCCCGACAGGGTGGTATGGACTTCTGACGGGCATGTTGATGTGATTGACTATAAGTTCGGGCGGCAGAAGCGTAAGTCATATCAGAAGCAGGTGGAACGGTATATGGATATGTTCCGCAAGCTCGGTTTCGATAATGTACGTGGCTACGTATGGTATGTCGAGCTGGGCGAGATAGAGGAGTGCTGATTGGTGCGCTTTCGGGAGAGGGGCGGGCTAACTTTGCCCTAAAAAATGATTGGACTATCGGACGAAACTTTGCGGGTGCTTCTTTGGGCTGTGCTTACCTTGGCGGTGGAATATGCATCGGTACTCGGGGCTATTTTAGTGGATTTGCGTAGCGGCACTCTGAAAGCGCGCCGCAACGGACAGCGCCGTACCTCAAGCGGCTACAGGCGCACCGTTGAGAAAGCTTCGCGCTATTACATTACGCTTTTCGCGCTGTCGGTTCTGGATGCCATGTGGATTATTGTGGCGTTGGCTCTCAGGGGTATAACAGGATGGAGTGTGCCGGCATTCCCGTTTTTCACTACATTAGGTGCCATAGGGCTGGTGCTTATCGAGATTCATTCCGTGGTTGAGAATTCCCAGAGCCGCGATGATATCACGGATATGGCCAGGACTGTTACCGGGCTGCTTGACGATGATGCTGTCAAAAAGCTCGCGGAGCAGATAGCGCGCATTATAAGAAGTTAAATAATAATTTATTTTGTTAATCATATGTTAAAATAGAGCTGCCCTGAAACGGATTGCAGCGCCAGCAACGCTTTTTTATTGCGCAGGAGCAGAAAAATTATTACCTTTGCATCAATAATGTCACGGAGGAGGCTCGACGCTTCCTCCATTTTATTTATTGTAACGGATTATCCTGATGATAGACAAGCAGCTCCTTGAGCAGACTGTGGCCGATGCCATTGAGGGCACGGATGCATTCATAGTGGACATCAATATTGCCCCCGGCAATATCATTACCGTAGAGATTGACAGTGCTACAGGTGTGGATATTGACACATGTGCCGCCATCACCCGCCGTATTGAATCGGTGTTTGACCGCGACGAGGAGGATTATGAACTTGAAGTAGGTTCAGCCGGACTGACATCGCCGTTCAAGGTGAAAGGTCAGTATGACAAGAATATCGGCAACGATGTGGAGGTGCTCACGCGCGACGGACGCAAGCTTACCGGATGTCTGGTGGAAGTGAATGCCGACGGTACTGAATTTGTCATCGAGGTGACCCGTAAGGTGAAGGTCGAAGGGAAGAAACGTCCTGAAATGATTCAGGAGCCGGTTCGCCTGGCTGTGGCCGACACCAAATATGTGAAGTATTTAATAAATTTCAAATAAGAGAACAATATAACTGCTATGGCCAAAAAAGAGGAAGCTCCCAATATGGTGGAGCGCTTTGCCGAGTTCAAGGATCTAAAGAATATTGACAAGACCACTATGATTAGTGTTCTTGAGGAATCATTCCGTAATGTACTCGCCAAGATGTTCGGCACCGACGAGAATCTGGATGTGATCATGAACCCTGACAAGGGTGACGTGCAGATATTCCAGAACCTTGAGGTGGTACCTGACGGCGAGGTTGAGGATCCCAACAGGCAGATAAGCCTCAGCGACGCACGTGCCGATCAGGACCCGGATGTGGAGATCGGCGAGGAACACACACGTGAGATCGTATTCGCTGATTTCGGACGCCGTGCCATCCTGAACCTGCGCCAGACACTCCAGTCGAAAATTCTTGACTTGCAGAAAGAGTCGATATACAAGAAATTCAAGGAACTTGAGGGTGAGCTTGTGTCAGGCGAAGTGTACCAGACATGGTCGAAGGAAACCCTGCTGCTCGACGATGACAAGAACGAGCTCCTGCTTCCGAAATACGAGTCGATACCCGGCGATTTCTTCCGTAAGGGCGAGACTGTACGTGCCGTGGTGGCCAACGTTGACAATAAGAACAACAATCCCAAGATCACCGTATCGCGTACCAACGAAAACTTCCTGCGCCGCCTGTTTGAGCTTGAGGTTCCCGAAATTCATGACGGCCTGATCAATATCCGCGCCGTTGCCCGTATTCCCGGTGAACGTGCAAAGATTGCCGTAGAGAGCTATGACGACCGCATCGACCCCGTAGGAGCATGCGTAGGTGTGAAAGGCTCACGCATACATGGCATAGTACGCGAGCTGCGCAATGAAAATATCGACGTGATCAACTATACAGCCAATCCCTCACTCTTCATCCAGCGTGCGCTCAGCCCTGCCAAAGTATCGTCGATACGTCTTGACGAGGAGCAGAAGAAAGCAGAAGTGTTCCTGCGTCCCGAAGAGGTGTCGCTCGCTATCGGTAAAGGTGGCCTGAACATCAAGCTCGCATCGATGCTTACCGGCTATGTGATTGACGTATACCGTGATACTGACGATTCATATGAAGAGGATATCTACCTCGATGAATTCAAGGATGAAATTGACACATGGGTAATCGACGCCCTCAAGAATATAGGATGTGTAACTGCCAAGAGCGTGCTTGGAACACCCCGTCAGCTCCTTATTGACAAGGCTGACCTGGAGGAAGACACTGTTGACCAGGTAATCCGTATCCTCCGTGCCGAATTTGAAGACACGGAAGAAGAGGATGAAGCTGAGCAGCCCGCGGCTGAGACGGAGGAATAATCCGCATCCCGGATATTCACTCCTGACAGTTTTTCATCCACTCTCATCCTCAAACTAAAACAAGCAATACCCTAAATAATTATATGGCGAGACAGAAAATAAGTAAAGCAGCAAAGGACTTCAACGTGAGCATTGGCACGGTGATAGAATTTTTACATAAAAAAGGCATCACCATCGAGGACAATCCCAACGCCCGCATCGATGAGGAGGCTTATGAACTCCTGTCAAAGGAGTACAAGCCTGACCGCGACATAAAGAACAAATCGGAGCAGATTTCCTCAGAACGGCTTAAAGAGAAGGTGAAGGTGACTCCGGCACCCGCAGCTGAAGAAATAAAAATCGCCCCCGTGACAACCGCGGGACCCAAGGTGGTAGGTCATATTGACCTGGACCGCAAGGGTAATCCTGTAAAACCGAAGCCTGAGGCCAAACCCGCTCCGGCGCCAGCTCCCAAACCTGAGCCAGCGCCCGTAGTGGAGAAGAAGCCTGAACCGGAGGCTCCGAAAGCACCGGCTCCCAAGCCTGTAGAGGTGAAGGCTCCTGCTGTTGAACCTGCTCCGCAGAAGGCTACCGCCGCAAAGCCGGAACCGGCGCCCGCAGCCCCCGCACCCAAGAAGGAAGAGAAGGCTGAGGCTCCCGCTCCTGTGGTGAAGCCCGTGGCAGAGAAGCCCGTGGAAGCCACTCCTGCCGCTGAAGCTCCCAAGCCTGCTGAGGAAGAGGTGTTCACCACTTCTTCTCCCCGTCCGGCACTGGGCATCAACGTTGTAGGTAAGATTGACCTCTCCGCGCTCAATCAGAGCACTCGCCCCAAAAAGAAAACCAAGGAAGAAAAGCGTAATGAACGCATAAATAAAGCTGCTGCAGCTCCCGGTGCCGCCGGTGGCGACCGCAAGAAGCGTCGCCGCATTTCCGGTAAGGAAAAGGTGGATATCGAAAAGAGCGCCCAGCAGTCATCATCATCACAGCCTCAGCAGGGTGGCGGCAACAACCGCAATCAGAATCAGGGTGGTGGCGAACGTCGTCGCGACCGTGGCGGACGTGACCGCAACAAACGCCCCGTACACACCGAGGTAAGTGAGGAAGATGTACAGAAGCAGGTAAAAGAAACTCTGGCCCGCCTTACCGGTAAGGACAAGGGACAGAAGAAGAGCGCCAAGTGGCGTAAGGAGAAGCGTGAGGCTTTCGCTTCGCGTGAACGTGAGGCTCATGAACTTGAGGCAGCTGAAAGCAAGACTCTTAAGCTCACCGAGTTCGTTACCGCCAACGACCTTGCCTCGATGATGAATGTGCCTATCAACAATGTCATAGCCACATGTATGAATCTTGGTGTGATGGTGTCAATCAACCAGCGTCTTGACGCTGAGACCATCAACATCGTGGCCGAGGAATTCGGCTTCCGTACCGAGTTCGTTTCAGCCGAGGTGGTTGAGGCCATCGCTTCTGAGGAGGATACCGAGGATGAACTCCAGTCACGTCCCCCGATTGTTACAGTCATGGGCCACGTTGACCATGGTAAGACATCGCTGCTTGACTATATCCGCAATGCCAACGTTATTGCCGGTGAGGCCGGTGGTATAACACAGCATATCGGTGCTTACAATGTGAAGCTTGCCGACGGACGTCATATCACATTCCTTGACACTCCCGGTCACGAGGCTTTCACCGCCATGCGTGCACGTGGTGCCAAGGTCACAGACCTCTGTATCATCATCGTCGCCGCTGACGACAATGTCATGCCGCAGACAGTCGAGGCTATAAATCACGCTTCTGCCGCCGGTGTACCTATCGTATTTGCTATCAACAAAATTGATAAGCCTGCCGCCAACCCCGACAAAATCAAGGAGGAACTGGCTGCAATGAACTACCTCGTCGAGGACTGGGGCGGTAAGTACCAGAGTCAGGATATCTCAGCCAAGAAGGGTATCGGTGTCGACGAACTTATGGAGAAGGTGCTTCTTGAAGCTGAACTTCTTGAACTTAAGGCCAATCCTGACCGTAAGGCTACCGGCTCTATCATTGAATCGAGTCTTGACAAGGGCCGTGGCTATGTAGCTACAATGCTTGTGCAGAACGGTACGCTCCGTGTGGGCGATATCATCCTTGCCGGAACACATTACGGTAAGGTAAAGGCTATGTTCAACGAACGTAACCAGCGTATCAAGGAAGCCGGTCCTGCCGAACCCGCACTTATCCTTGGCCTGAACGGCGCACCCACCGCAGGCGATACATTCAATGTGATGGATTCCGAACAGGAAGCGCGCGAAATAGCCACAAAGCGTGAGCAGCTGCAGCGTGAACTCGGTCTGCGTACCAAGAAGATTCTTACCCTTGAGGATATCGGCCGCCGCCGTGCTATCGGTAACTTCCAGGAGCTCAATATTATTGTCAAAGGCGACGTGGACGGCTCAATCGAGGCTCTGTCTGATTCGCTTATCAAGCTCTCTACCGAAGAGATTCAGATCAATGTGCTTCATAAGGCTGTGGGTGAGATATCCGAAAGCGATGTCACACTGGCTGCCGCTTCTGACGCCATCATCATCGGCTTCCAGGTGCGTCCTTCGCTGGCCGCACGCCGTGAGGCTGAGCGCGAAGGTGTGGAGATCCGTCTGTACTCTGTGATCTATCAGGCCATCGAGGAGGTCAAGGACGCTATGGTAGGTATGCTTGCTCCCGAAATCAAGGAAGAGGTTATCGGTACAGCCGAGGTGCTTCAGACATTCAAGATATCGAAAGTCGGAACTATTGCCGGCTGTCTGGTGCGCGAAGGCAAAATCAAGCGCAATTCCAAGGTGCGTGTTATCCGCGACGGTATCGTACGCTACACCGGCGACCTCGGTTCGCTCAAGCGTATGAAGGACGATGTCAAGGACGTGCTCACCGGTTATGAATGCGGCCTCAACATCGCCGGATACAACGATATCAAGGAGGGCGATATCATAGAATGCTACGAGGAAGTGGAAGTTAAGAAAACTCTCTGATGTCCACTGCCTACCTTAATATAGGCTCAAACATAGGCGACCGCATGGCTCTGATAGAGCGTGCGGTCGCTGCCGTTGTGGCCCGTGTGCCCCGGTGTGTGTGCCGCGTGTCGACGCCTGTCGAGAGTGAGCCGTGGGGTTATGATAGCGCCAACCGTTATATCAATGTCGGGGTGGCGCTGGAGCATGTTGACCTCACGCCGCTGGAACTCCTGCGCGAGTGCCGCGCGGTGGAGCGGACTATCAGTCCTGCCTCGCACCGCGATGCTGCCGGAGGCTATGCCGACCGCATGATTGACATTGACCTGATAGCATTCGACGACGTGGTGATGGACTGTCCGGAACTGACGCTGCCGCATCCGCGGATGCATCTGCGTGATTTTGTGCTTCTCCCTCAGGCTGAACTCGCACCGATGTGGATGCATCCAATGTTCAGGCTGACGGCCGCAGAACTTCTTGAAAGGCTCTGACGGACAGAAACTTTATTTGGCGGAGGAACGTTATAATCATAAAAATCCTCCGTTATGAAACGTCCCGAACTGCCACATAAAAAAGCCATGGGCTATATTGGCCTGGCATTGGTATGCCTGCTTCTTGTCACCCGAATCGGCGGCCGTGAGTTTACTATGACATGCATCTGGATGGGGCTGGCCACACTGTTTCTGCTCTATATCGCGGTGCAGTCGTTCCGTCAGCGCTGTTACGGATATGGCGTGGTGGCGCTCGTTGTGCCGGCCGTAGGATGGGTAGCCATTATAGCGCTCAATCAGGCTGCTCAGGCGTATCTCTACAATGCTCCGCCCGATGCGTCGGCAGCACCGGCCACCGCTTCCGGAATATCCAATGTGGCTCAGACATTGTTCTGGATTGTAATCGGGGTGAAGGTACTGTTTGATATCTTCGCCATCACGGTATTGCTTCTGCGCAATCGCTATCCCGAGCTTGGCGCACAGGTGCGCAAGATAGTCTGGCCGGTAATTATTGCCTCCGATTTCCTCGCTTTAGGCCTGGCCCTTGTCTGGATATATGCTTAGAGGGTGAGGGGTATCAGGACGGCTTTGCTGCGGTCAACCGTAGGCATGCAGGTGCCTATGGGTGCATAGAAGATGGTCGGGTCGCATATTGTCCACCGCTTGCCGTCCGATTCGATGTAGCTGCCGCCGGGATCGGTGCTGAACTGAACAGCCGCGGCAAGGTGGCCGGGAAAGTATACCAACGCTACCGGACGTTTGAGCAGTTCATGAATCAGACGTACAAAAAGAATTGCATGATCCTCGCAGTCGCCTCCCGGATAGTAGAGCGTTTCGTCGGCAAAGAATGCGCGGTCATGTCCCCATGCTTCATTGTCATAAACGTACGGTATCGACTCGCAGAAATCTATTATGATATTTGCGGCGTCCTTTTCGCTCTTACCACTGATGGCTTTTCTTAGTGCGGGGAGCAGCTGCGACGCCGTTGATTCTGACAGCGGAGTCTGGGCGTAATAGGCATATTTTGAGGTCGATTCATTTGGCCGGCCTGAGGCGGGATAGTCGTCAAACATGCGCATCAGGTTCAGATTGGAGTTGACCGTGGCCTTTATATCCGGATAGCCCACGCATGCGATGGTACGCATCGGCGATGCGTCCATGCTGAGCCGCGGCAGCTGTGACATGACGAGGTTCATCGGCTTTGCCCCGGAGAAATCTTTGCCGGTGATGCGCAGCCGTGTCACGTCGGGGTCAAATGTGAAGTAATTCTTGCCATCCACATTGTAGTACGACATGCCATATATCACATCCGTGGTCCCCGGCATGGCTATAAGCCGCTCCGCACCTTGCATCACTATGCCCATCCTTACGGAATAGCCTGACTGGCTGAAAATAAATGCTTTCAGCAGGGCGGCTTCGTTGGACGGGGCCGGAGCAAGCCGCTCGACCAACAGTGATATGATGCGGAAGTACATCCAGTCCGACATGCGGTAGCTGCTGCGGGCGTCCAGCAGAGCCTTTATCGTTGCGTCAAGACTGCCGGAGCCGGCAAGCGCGGTCCATGCCTTGGCCACGCCGCTCTCCGAGGCCGCCACCTCCGGCATGCTGAAGCGGGAGCTTACCGGTATTGTCACTTGGGTGCCGTAGATAGTCACAGGTATATCGGAGGTGGCTTCATCCTGGCGTGGTTGCACCGGAGCAATAGGCTGGGGCTGCGGTTCAGGATCACGATTACGGTCAGGGATGATTATCTCCGGTGCAGGCAGTTTGTCAGGCCTGGGGCTCTGCTGCTTTTTCGGTTGCCTGACCGGCGGAAGAGTCCGGTCCTTTGGCTTTTGCTTAGGTGCGTTGAGGTTGACCGGGGTCCAGGGAGCTGACAGAAACGAGGCATAGTCATCGTTGGCCTTCGACCGGAAATCGGAATAATCCTTTTTTGCATCGTTGAGGAAGCTGTCATATTCCGATTTTGACTTCTTCAGGAAGTCGTCATATTTGCTGCCGGGCGTTTCGGGTGCGGCCGAAACAGGCGCGGCGGTGCCTGACGTCAAGGTCAGAATCGCCGCCGCTGCTATGTAGAGTGTACGTTTCATCAGAACAGTAATCCTATGCCGGCGGCCAGTTTATTCATCTTGGCGTCAATGCGCGATTCGCTGATGCCGTTGATGGCCGGAGCCAGCTCGTTCTTTGTCATGCCTATCGAGTAGGTGAGGTCGATAAGCAGACGGCGGTAGCGGAATCCGGCGCCAATCTCAATGGCGCAGTTGAATGCCTTGGGCATGCCGTTTTCGCCGAATTTGACATTCTCCCAACCGTCATCCTCCGACTGCGCCTTGAGAGCCACGCCGTAGGTCAGGCCTACACCGGCGGATAGGAAGAACGATGTCTCACGGGCTGCGGGCAGACGGAACTGCAGGTGGATAGGCATGTAAAGCTCCATATCCTCAAGGCTGTTGTTCTCCAGATGTGTGGTGGAGCTGTCGTCGACCTTGGCATAGTCAACGTTTGTCTTGTAGTATTCGAAGTAGAGTCCGGTGCCGAGTCCGAATCCGCTGCCGAAATAGGGCTGGATAGGAATACCTACCTGCACGCCGCTCATGGAACCTTCAATACCGCCGAGGTTCATCTTGTAATGCTTCGAGCCGTTGCTGTAGGAGAACCATTTCTGTACGTAGCGTACCGACAGGCCGGTGCTTCGGTGGCTGTACTCGATGCGGAACGGATTGTGGCTCTGACGCTTTGTGGGCAGCACGAATGTCTGGTTTGAGTTGGTGTTGTCATTCACGTCAAGATCAAACTCCTTTGTTGAGGTCAGTCCGCGGCCATCGGGGATGTTGTATTTGGCTGTGAGGTGATATTTACCGTAGGGGAGTGTGGCTGACTCGCGGGGCACGGTGATGTAGTCGTTGAAATTGGAGCCGACGGCCGAGCTGCCGTCCGATGCCGTGATCTGAAGCTGCACGCCTGAAGCCTGGGCGTTGGCATACATCGGGGTGAAGTTGATGGTTTTGGTACGGAAAATCTCAATGTTGATATCCGTTGTGGTCTCATCCACAATCACAGCTTTAGTGTTTTCGCGTCCATCTTCGTCGGCTATGCGTTTTAGCGGTCGGAAGACTTAATCTGGCGATTTATTAGAAGGGTTCCTGTTTTTCAGGATATTTTCGCAAGTCTTCGGCAACGGATGCGTGTATATCC
>OFGR01001114.1_pt1 | contig 23006 bp, 28 predicted proteins | sample 1521811 | NCBI WGS metagenome assembly OFGR01 (sample SAMEA3504098, study PRJEB24116) | mouse gut metagenome | biome: mouse gut; feature: mouse-associated habitat; material: faeces | place: Denmark | collected 2011
TTGCCTTAAGAAATATAGTATAAATAGAGTGTCCAACTTTATGGGTTCACTTCAGGAACGACATCTAATGGAAGTTTTATCGTTAAGAGTGGACTAAGTAAAGGCCAGCGGGTCATTGTCGATCCAGATAAGGGGTTAAAAGATGGAAAAACAGTTGAGACCAATGATTGAGCTAAAAAATATCAATAAGTCATATGTTCAAGGTACAAATAGCTATCATGTGCTCCACGATATCAATTTAACGATCGCGCAAGGTGAATTTTTGGCGATCATGGGCCAATCAGGTTCGGGAAAATCGACTTTGATCAATATTATTGGATTTTTGGATGATCAATTCGAAGGTACTTATTTCTACTATGAACATCCGATCCATGAATATACACGGGCTCAATTTTCCAGTTTGCGAAATCAAAATGTGGGATTTGTCTTTCAAAATTTCAAATTGATCCAAAATATTTCGATCGCAGAAAATGTCGGGCTTCCTTTATTGTATGCTGGACAAAAACGAGCCTATATCAAAGAGCGTGTCCGTGAGGTTTTAAAAGCAGTAGGTTTAGCGGGCTATGAGGATCAATTGCCTAAAAATCTTTCAGGGGGCCAACAACAGCGAGTGTCGATCGCCCGGGCGATCGTGACAAAGCCCAAATTTTTGATCGCAGATGAACCGACTGGTGCTTTGGATAGTGAAACATCTAAGGAGATCATGGCCTTATTCAAACAACTAAACCACGATAACGAGACAACGATCATCATTGTGACCCATGATCCTAATGTGGGGGCTCAGGCTGATCGCTTGGTACACATTTTAGACGGACGTTTGACAGAAGATGTAGACCATAAGCCAAAGGGGGATGCTAATGAAGTTCATTGAATTATTAAAGACAGCGTGGCAATCGTTAAAAGTCAACCCCAAGCGTAGTTTCTTGACAATGATCGGGATCATTATCGGGATCGCGGCTGTGATCACGATCATCGCTTTGGGAAATGGGGTCAAAAAGCAGATGATCGATAGCTTTAAGACGACTGGTAGTGGGGAACAGACAACAACGATCGAGTTTATGTCGACTGACCCAAATGCGGTCGGATTTAAGCCAAATGATATTTTAGCGATCGAACAAAACTTCTCGGGCAAAGTCCAAAAAGCTCAGATCGATACTAAAACGACTGGCATCCAAAGCTATGCTCAATTTGGTAATGCCACTGATACGAGAGTCACATTGGGCGTAACGACTAAACCGATCGCTGATTCCTTGATCGTAGAAGGCAAAAACTTTACGCAACAGACCTTTTTACAAGCTAAACCGCAAGTGTTGATCACTAAGGCGTTAGCTAAACGTGAATATAAGGATATTGAAAGTGCGATCGGCACACCGGTCTTTATCAATAACACCAATTATATCGTTGCTGGGATCTATCGCCAAAACCAGCTAGCCGAGGCGACTGAGCCAACTGCAGGTGACGTGATCGTTCCTAAAGAGGTTTACTTTGCTAATGGAACAAGTAAGACGCAAGGCAATAGTTTGAAATTGACGATCGCTAAAGGGGAAAATGCTTCTAAAGTAACTAATAAAGTCGTTGATTATTTGAAAAAGAATGCGACCGCTAAAGATCAAGGTGAATATAGTTTCTTTGATCTAGGAAGTATGTTAGAACAACTTTCGAAGGTGATGGATACCTTGACCCTATTCATCAGTGCGATCGCCGGGATCTCTTTATTTATTGCTGGGATCGGGGTCATGAATATGATGTATATCTCAGTTTCTGAACGTACCCAAGAGATCGGGATCAGATTAGCGATCGGAGCCACTCCAAGTAATATCTTGTTGCAGTTTTTACTTGAAGCGATCATGCTGACTGTTAGTGGTGGCTTGATCGGCTTTGGCTTTGGTTGGCTCTTTGCGCATGCGATCGCAAAATTTATACCGGGCAACATCACAGCTGTGGTGACTTTCAATTCATTCTTATTGGCGTTTGGGGTCTCGACTGCAGTTGGGTCATTTTTGGAATCTTACCGGCACGCCAAGCAGCTAATAAAAATTTGATCGATATTTTAAGATAAAACTAAAGTGGCGCTTCCTTAGAAATATTGGGAGCGCCACTTTTGGTGGTTATCTTTTTTTTACGTAAACCAAGCGAAATGATCAAACCTAAAATAATTAGTGCAATAGTGAAGTAGATCCCATAATGGACCCCAGTCGTAAAGGCGGTAGCGGCTTTAGCACTCGGGTCGATACTTTCACCAAAAGTTAAAAGTAAGGTGACTAAAGCAGTGGCAACTGCCCCCACGATCTGTTGTAAAGTATTCATGATCGTACTTCCATCAGCTGCTTGGGTACCGTTTAAGGCATTTAAGGCATGGGTTTGTGCCGGTGACATTGCCAAAGGACAACCGATCATCAAAATGACGTGTGCTAAGATAACATAACCGATCTGTACGGGAGTCTTGGCGCCATTTTTATCGTAAAGGCGGCCAGCGATCGCGGAAACGATAGCATTTACGATCCCACCCGGTAACATGATGCTCCCAGTCAAAGCAACTGAGATCAAGAGCCCATTTTGAATGTATTGAGGCAAAAGATACATTGCTGAGAGAATGATCGCAAAATCGATCATGACTAAACTGGCACCAATACTAAAATCACTCAACCCAAAGATCACTAATTGACGGGTAGAAAACCATTTAGTCAATAAACTCGAAAAGGGTAAAACGATCCCGAACACTAACATATATCCGGTGACGAGTCATTGAGCACTAGCGGTTGAAATATTTAAGGCATAAATGAGTTGGGGTAAAGCGATATTCAAAGAAGTTTCTGAAAACATCCCCACAAAAGCTCCGACTAAAACGCCGAGTATAGCTAGCATAGGACGTTTTACTGGGACACGTGCTTGTTTACTTGTTGTTTCCAATTGATCGATCCTTTCTCTTATAAAGCGAAAACAGTGATTATCCTAGCAAAGTAAACAAGTATTTCGTAAGTGATTTTTTAGTGAAAAAGATAAAAAAATTTAATGAAAAGATCCGAGTCCACCCAATAGGTAAACTCGGATCTAGCTATTTCCAATATTTTTCGATAAAAGCTTGGCGTCCACCAGCTTCTTCTAACTCAAAGCGAGCAGGATCTTTTTTGTAAAAATCTTGATGGTATTCTTCAGCAGGATAAAAAGGTTGAGCATCTTCGATCTGGGTCACGATCGGTTTGTCAAAGCGCCCACTGTTTGCCAAAGCTGTCCGTGATCTTTCAGCGATCTTACGTTGGGTGGCGTCTTTGACGAAGATAACGGGGCGGTAGCTATCACCGCGGTCTTGGAACTGTCCCAGTGCATCAGTTGGATCAGTTTGGTTCCAGTAGATCTCGACTAATTGTTCATATGAAACTACGCTAGGATCAAATTCGATCAAAACGGCTTCGGTATGCCCAGTCGTTTGGGTCTTGACTTCTTCATAGGTCGGATCAACAGTATGTCCGCCCGTATAACCGGAAATAACTTTTTTGATGCCAGGATAAGTATCAAATGGTTTTACCATACACCAAAAGCATCCACCGGCAAAAATTGCTGTTTCTGTTTGCATAATAAAGATCACCTTTCTTAATTAGTTTAAAGTTCAACGCGGACGTCGCTTTCTAGGGGGAAGATTTTTAGTCGTCTTAGCATTGATCGTATTGGTGTCAGGGATAAATGACACATCGGTATCGATCACCCCGAATTTATAGCGCATCATGTCTTCGATATATTCGGCTAAATGATAACTTTCTAAAACATTCATATTTGCATTGACGATGATCACAACATCAACAGTGACTAAATTCCCATTATAATGTGCTTTTAGTTCATCAACTTCAGTGACCCCCTTGATGTTGTTGATCGCTTCTCGAAAAGCATTTTCTGCTTTAGGATCGAAATAGTCAGCTAGATTCAGGCTACTTTCCATAAAGATCCGCGCCCCAGAATAAAGGATAAAGCAACCCACTAAGATACTTGTTGCCCCATCAAGCCAACTGATCTGAAATAATAGCGCGCCTGCGATCGAGATCAAGGTACCTAAACTGGTCAAAGCATCGCTCAAACTATCTTGCGCTGAAGCGATCAATGAAGCATTTTGCAATTTATGGCCCCATTTTTTATTGTTATACCAGACTAATAACATGATCACACTAGCGATCCCAGCCCCAATTAAGGCGATCGGTTGTGGAACGACGCGTTTGGCGGGCGAAAATAAGCCCGTGATCCCTTGGATGATAACGCTCAAAGAGATCGCGATCATGACGATCCCAGTCACTAAAGTAAAGATCGTTTCATAACGAAAACGTGTGAATTGGATGCGCTGATCGTTACCTGTTTTGTGTAAAGAAAGTTTAGGTAAAGGAACGACACCCGCGATATCGTCGTCATCAATATCGCGGGCAATATGGATCCCGATCATTAGTAACGAGGTCGAAATGATTCCGGATAAATTGTTGAAAGCATCAGCCCGTAAAGTTTGTGAATGACTGATCGAGGCTAAGATCCACTCGATGATCGAGATCAAAAAATACGCACCAACGTTAAGACAAAGATGACGCATAGCAGCATTTAATTTAGTTAATTCTTTAGCTTGGACTTTTTCCCAATCTTCATATTCTTGTTTTAGATGTTTATCGACATCGCGCACTATAGGGTCACCTCTTTTCGCTTGATTTTTAATTACATTATAATACAGATGAAAAACTACTGGTAGCTATTAGTTTTGTTTAAAGTGAAAAATTGATATATTTAAACCATGAGGTGAGAAAAGGTGACAAAGTTAGATGATATTTTACAGCTATACTCCACCGCAAAAATAAGCGAGCAGCCAGAGCTTACGCCAGAAAGTGTAAGTTTTATGTGCGAAAAAGGGTATTTGAATTTAACTAAAGCAGAACTAACTGCGAGAGAATTAGAATTGTTGCAGGTCATACTAGGAAAACCAGTCAAACACTACGATCCTTGGCAAGCTTTTTTGTGTGGTCGGGGAAAAAGGCCTGTTATTAAAGGAAAAGTCCGCTTTATTTTGGGAAAGGTCGAATTCAAAAATTCAGAATTTTCGTTGACGACATGGAAAAAAGCTTTGCAAGAGATGTTTACGACGGAGATCTTAGCCTGTTTTCAGCTGAAAGATGATGAATTTGTCTTAGTTGAACAAGTCAGTGCCACTTCTTATGAAAGTGCGGATTTTTTAGGGATCGCCCAGAGCTTGGATGCTGAATTAAACACTAAGACTAAGTTTTTTATCGGCGATCTTTGGCCAGCTGAGTTTGATCTAGCCCAGTTATTTGCTGAAGAACAAGCAATATTTAAAAAAACTGCTGACAAAAATACAACGGTCATGACAGCTGCTAAAGGTGCGTTAGACTATTTTACGCATCAAAGTCGTAAGCAAAGTTATCTTCTTAAAAGTTATCAAGAACTTTTTTTTAAAGAGCCACAGTTAAAAAAGATCATTCAAGCTCTATACCAGGCTCAGGGCAATACAACCCTTGCGGCCAAGAAGTTATATCTACATCGCAATTCGTTACAGTATAAATTGAATCGTTTTGCAGCAGAAAGTGGCTTGGATGTAAAGCAGATGGATGACTTGATATTTTGCTATCTTTTGACTTTATGAGCTTTTTAGGCAATGTGCACAAAAGATAGAGCGTGGATCTGGGCATATTTCGCTAGTCCGAGAAAGCGTTACCATATATAATAAAACCATCAATAAGAAATGGATAGGTGAAAAAAATGGTCAAATTGGATTTAGATCACATTTATAAGAAGTACGATAACGCAGAAGACTATTCGGTAACAGATTTTGATCTACACATCAAAGATAAGGAATTCATCGTGTTTGTTGGCCCTTCAGGTTGTGGAAAATCGACGACTTTACGGATGATCGCGGGGTTAGAAGATATTTCTGAGGGCGAATTTAAGATCGATGACCGTGTTGTTAATGATGTTGCACCAAAAGATCGTGATATTGCGATGGTCTTCCAAAATTACGCACTTTATCCCCACATGACAGTCTATGATAACATGGCTTTTGGGCTTAAATTGCGTAAATATTCCAAAGAAGAGATAAAAAAACGTGTATCGCATGCAGCTGATATTTTAGGGTTAACAGAATATCTACAACGTAAACCAGCTGCTTTATCTGGGGGACAACGCCAACGGGTCGCTTTGGGACGGGCGATCGTGCGGGATGCCCCGATCTTTTTGATGGACGAACCCCTATCTAACTTAGACGCTAAGTTGCGGGTCTCCATGCGGGCTCAGATCGCTAAACTTCATCAAGAATTGGGAACGACGACGATCTATGTGACCCACGATCAAACAGAAGCGATGACGATGGCTGATCGGATCGTGATCATGAAAGATGGTAAGATCCAACAAGTTGGTTCACCACAAGAAGTTTATGATGATCCAGCTAATGTCTTTGTCGGTAGTTTTATCGGAGCACCGGCGATGAATTTCTTTAATGTGACCGTTAAAGATGGCAAAGTTTATGATGACGCTAAGAACTTTGAGATCGAAGTTCCTGTCGGACGGTTAAAATTATTAAAAGATAAGGGATTTGATAATAAAAAAGTGATCATGGGTATCAGACCAGAAGATATTCACACCGAAAATGCTTTCTTGGATACGTTCCCGAACGCTAAGGTCGAAGCGACTGTGACAGTTTCAGAGCTATTAGGTGCCGAGTCCCAACTTTACAGCAAACTAGGGGAGACTGAATTTGTCTCTAAAGTTGATGCGCGTGATTATGTCAAGCCAGGAACAAAGATGATAATGGGCTTTGATCTCAATAAAGCACATTTCTTTGATCCAACGACCAAGATCAATTTGAATCGATGAGAAGGCGAAATTATGGGAAAATGGTGGCAAAGTGCGGTGATCTACCAGATCTATCCGCGTAGTTTCAAAGATACAAATGGTGATGGGATCGGTGATCTAGCCGGGATCATTTCCAAATTGGATTATTTAGAAAAGTTAGGTGTGACCGCGCTTTGGTTATGTCCAGTCTATCGTTCACCTAATGATGATAATGGTTATGATATCAGTGATTATCGCCAGATCATGGCTGAATTTGGAACGCTAGGACAGATGGAAGACTTGATCAAAAAAGCTAAGCAACGTGGGATAAAGATCGTGATGGATCTAGTCGTCAATCATACTTCAGATGAGCATCAATGGTTTATCGAAGCTAAAAATGATCCCAAGAGCAAATATCGTGATTATTATATTTGGCGTGATCCTAAAGCCGGTAAAGAACCAACTGAACTAAAAAGTGTTTTTGGTGGTTCGGCTTGGGAATATGATGAACAAAGTGGGCAATATTATTTTCATCAATTCAGCCGCAAGCAACCCGATCTGAACTGGGAAAATCCAGCGGTTAGAAAAGAAGTCTATGAAATGATGAATTTTTGGGTCGCCAAAGGGATCGGTGGCTTTCGGATGGATGTGATCGATCTGATCGGTAAAGTTCCAGAAAAAAATATCACAAGTAATGGACCTAAGCTACATGAATATCTAAAAGAGATGCACCAAAATGTTTTGGCAGATACTAAATTGGTAACTGTCGGGGAAACTTGGGGTGCGACCCCAGATATTGCTAAGTTATATTCTGATCCTAAGCAAAAAGAATTGAGTATGGTCTTTCAATTTGAACACGTTCAACTAGATCAATTTCCCAATAGACCCAAGTGGTTTACCAGACCGCTTTCTGTTGTTAAATTAAAGGAAGTTATCACTAAATGGCAAGTTGAGTTAGCTGATGTTGGATGGAACAGTCTATTTTGGAACAACCACGATCTTCCACGAGCGGTTTCTGCTTTTGGAGATGACGGGATCTATCGCGTTCAAAGTGCAAAGATGTTAGCGATCGTATTGCACCTATTAAAAGGAACTCCGTATATTTACCAAGGTGAAGAGATCGGGATGACGAATCTGAAATTTACCGATATCGCACAAATTGATGATATCGAGTCTAAAAATATGTATCAAGAATACAAAGCTAAAGGGTACTCAAATGAAGAACTCTTACAAATGATCTCACATAAAGGACGCGATAATGCACGCACACCAATGCAATGGGATGCGACCAAAAATGCTGGTTTTTCGTCTGCTAAGCCGTGGTTGGCGGTAGCACCTAACTATCAGACGATAAATGTCAAAGCTGCTTTGGCAGATAAGGAGTCGATCTTTTATACTTATCAAAAATTGATCGCTTATCGTAAAAGCCACGAGGTGATCAGTATTGGTGATTATTCTTTGTTAGAAACTAAAGCAGAAGTTTTTGCCTATGTGCGTAGCTATGAAGGTCAAAGTGTTTTAGTCATCGCTAATTTCTCTAAAAACGTTCAAAAAGTAGCGTTACCTAAATATCAGATCCAAACACCATTTATCGCTAATTACGATAATAGTCCACGTGATCTGGCACAGTTAGAGTTACGCCCGTATGAGGCCTTAGCTTTTGAAATAACAGATCACTTATGATAGCTCTTGCGGTATGCTAGCGGGCTATAAGCGGTCTTTCGTTTGAATGCTTTAGAAAATGTAAAAGCATCTTTATAACCTACTTGACTGCTGATAGAATCGATCGGATCGGTCGTTTCTATCAGCAGTTTTTTGGCGTGTGTGATGCGTAGATCTGTTAAATATTGTTGGGGTGTTTGGCTTAAATAGCGTTTGAACAAGGTGTACAGATGGCTACGTGAAAGATGTAACTGAGCACAGATAGCGGAAATATTGATCCCGGTGGTATATGTACTTTCCAAGCACTCTTTTGCTTGGACAAAGGTACGTGAAGCGGTACTTTGACTGACCGCTTTATTGGCTGGGTATTCTTTTAAGAAAGTGGAAAGAAGGGCTAGGAAGTCACTTTGAAGCTGTAATTGTTCTGGGAGTGTCGGCATTTGGTGGAGGAAATAACTGTTAATTAAAATGCATTAAAATATAATCAAATGTGATGTAATATCTACAAGAAAGATAAAATGTGAGGTAGATATTATGGCGATATTAAAAACAAAAGAAATAGCTGAAAGATCGGGCGTTACTGTTTTAATCCTACAACGCTGGGATAACAATGGGGCTTTAAAAGCTTATTGTGCTCCCATGCTAAAGGTGTTATTCTTGATGAAACAATTACTAAAAGAAGTAATGGATAATCAAGTCGACACGATCTTTATTACCTATAAAGATAGATTTATCCGCTTTGGTTATGACTGGTTTGAAAATAATATTTACGATCGTGTTCAGTGATCTGGCGTAAAACACGGCAAGGGACCCCTACAGCAACGACATTTGCCGGCAAGTCTTTAGTAACGACGCTACCAGCACCTACAACAGTATTATCGCCGATCGAAACACCGGGTAAAACGATCACCCCAGCGCCGAGCCAGCAATTTTTACCGATATGGATCGCTTGATTGTATTGATAGTTTTGTTTTCTTAATTCAGGCAAGATCGGATGCCCAGCAGTTGCTAGTGTCACGTTAGGCCCAAACATGGTGTGATCACCCACATAGATATGAGTATCATCAACAACGGTCAGATTGAAATTGGCATAGATGTGGTCACCAAAATAACAATGCTTACCCCCAAAATTAGCATGAAAAGGTGGTTCAAGGTAGCAATTAGGTCCGATCTTACCAAACATTTTTTGCAGCAAAGCTTGTCGTTTAGCCTGCTCACTAGGGCGGGTCTGGTTGAATTCATATAGTAGTTCTAAACATGCTGTCTGTTTAGCTACGAGTTCTTCATCAGTCGGTAAGTAAAGTTCGCCGGTGTGTAATTTTTCTTGCATTTTTTCACATCCTCAAAAAAATATTTTTTCAAATTATACGCTTTCATGTTAGGGAAAACAAGGAATTACAACATTGTTTTTAAAATTTTAATTAATTTTCTGATTGTGTTTTAATTTAGAGTGTGCTAAACTCTGACTATCAAATTTAAGTGAGGCGAAAAAAGATGAGTACTGTTACCAAACAAATGCAAAACAACAGCATTATTATTATTCGGATCATTTTGTAGGTGGTGCGGATAGTTTGGCCTGTCTGCATCACCGAGATGCAGACAGGAGCAGGCTCGACTTTTGGGCGTAGCGACTGTTTGACAACAATAGTCGCTACGCCTTTTTTGTAGCTTAAATCAAAAAGGGGGATAGATCAGATATTAGAAGTACAGATCACATACTAAAGGGGAGAGATTTGATCATGATGGAATCAGAATCGAAATTATCAGAAACAGAAGTTGTTAGAAGTTCAGTCAAGACGGTGATCTTGGCTTCGATGATCGGAACAGCCGTTGAATTTTTTGATTTTTATGCGTATGGAACAGCTGCAGCAGCGTATTTCCCGAAAGTCTTTTTTCCACAGATGACGCCATTATTGGCGACAGTTTTGAGTTTATTGACATTTGGGGTCGCCTTTGTAGCCCGGCCGGTAGGATCATTTTTATTTGGACACTTTGGGGATAGTTTGGGACGCAAGAAGACTTTGGTGCTATCCATGCTAGTGATGGGCGTCTCAACGATCGCGATCGGCTTTTTGCCAGGTTATAGCAGTGTCGGTGTCTTTGGGGCTTTGTTATTATGTGCTTGTCGTTTTGTGCAAGGTATCGGGCTTGGCGGAGAATGGTCAGGGGCGGTATTAGTTGCAACTGAAAATGCACCAGCTGATAAACGAGCTTTATATGGAGCTTTTCCTGAAGTTGGTGCCCCGATCGGCTTTTTCCTTTGTAACGGGCTGTTCTTTGTACTTGAAAAAACGTTGAGCGCCCAACAGATGTTAGTCTTTGGTTGGCGGATCCCGTTTTTGGTCTCAGCTGTTTTAGTGGTGATCGGACTTTATGTGCGTCATCATCTGCAAGAGACACCATTATTCCAGCTGGCACAAGAAAATGATACGACAACTAAGACCCCATTGAAGGAATTATTTTCTAATTACTGGAAAGATATCGTCAAAGGAACATTTATCATGGGGGGAACATATGCGATGTTTTATACTTTGACGACATGGTCTTTAGCGTATGCGACGACAGCACTGGGCTTTAGTCATTCGGAGATGTTGTTATTTTTGATGGGAGCGATCGTTGAATTTGCGGTCTTGATCATGACGACTTCGATGTTGGCTGATAAGATCGGACGTAAGAAGGTATTGTTGACTGCAACTGTTGGATTAGTTGTTTTTTCGTTAGTCTTTCCGTATTTTTTAAGCGGTCAGCATAATGTTTTGGGGATGTTTTTATTTTTAGGTGTTGGCTTTGTCATCATGGGAACGCTATATGGACCGGTGGGAGCCGTGTTACCTGAACTTTTCCCGACCAAAGTTCGTTATTCAGGTGCGGGGATCACTTACAATCTAGCTGCAGTTGTGGGCGCTGCAGTAGCACCTTCAGTAACGACGTGGTTGATCGCCAGTTTTGGAGCACATGCAGCGGGACTTTATATGTTTGTCTTAGCAGTCGCCTCTGTTGTAGCTTGGTTGACGACTAAAGAGACAAAAGACGTCGACTATACTAAATAAAGTGTGAAAAAACGATCAGCTCTGTAAAAATAACGGTATCCTACTCATGATGCCTAAATACATGTAAAAAAGTCGGAGTGCTTCTCTCCGGCTTTTTTGCGTGAAAAGAAAGTGGATTTCATGATATTGTTACTAAAAAAGCGAAAGGAATGCGATGGAGATGATGACTTTAGAGCAACAATTGTCAAATTTAGCTAAAGAGGGTTGGGATAAGCGCAGTTTACGTTATTATCGGCAAAATTGTCGCCAACAAGATAGCGATACGCTAGCTTGTTGGCAAGAGATCCATCAAGTTGGGACGCCCCTATATACCAAGATGTTAAAGCGCTCTTTGTTGCCAGTGCGCTTGAAGATCCAGTTAGTGTTGGATCATTTAGGAACATATGTAGATGAACATAACTTTTTACAACTTGCCCCGATGGCTAAATATCATATTTGGACTGATCTTGCACCATTAGCTGAATTTAATGTGTTTTTTAGAGCATTAGTCTTGCGCTTATATGGAAGAGCGCCTAAAAATAGTCAACCGTTAGTTCAAGAAAACTCTGATCTCACTCGCCGGTTAAATCTTTTCCGGGGTTATCTCGATCGGCAAGCCATCAGTTATTTACGACAAACATACCCTTTTTTGCCCAATGATTTTTGGCGTTTAGCAGTTTATGCCAAGCGATGTGGCGTGGAGCTGGATTTTGAGACTGGGGCAAATTATCACAATCGGCACTTAGCTAAACAAATTGATTTTGTACCAGAAAATATGAAGGTGCAACTGGCTAAAAACTCGAGCTACGGGTATTTTTCGCGGCTCAACGATGCCCGAATGGTGGAATTTATCATCAATATCGATACGCTGGAGTTTGTCAGTCAGTGGAACGTGATCAAGCAAGAAAAAACAGGGAAATTTTGTTCAGATCCTGAAAAATACCAAGTCTCAGAATTGCGAGCTTTAGCGGATACCGAATCTTTTAATTATGGGATCCCGCATGGAAAAGGGCGCGTGCCATGGCGCTATCGCTATTCACATGGCAATCTTGATGGGGTCAATCCACTTGAATCTGATCTACGAAAGAAGGCAAAGAAGTTTTGGCGTGCAGATGGCGATGCGAGAAAAGAGATGAATGGTTACGGCGATCTTATCAATAGTAATGGTATCACTGACATTTTATGTTGGCAAAATGTTTCACGTGAAACTCGCTTAGCACTATATCGTGACTACACCAGTTGGTTATATCAGACAAAACAGTCATCTACGGGGATATTCCACTATTATGCTTTACATAATAGTGGAAAAAATATATAATTGGGGTGTAGGGAGATGAGCTGATGAATAATTCACAACTGTTGAAAGGAACGTTGGAGGGCTGTGTCTTATTAGTGATCAGCCAACAAGAGTTTTATGGCTATGAATTAGTCACTAAGTTACAGCAATTAGGATTTTTGGATCTCAGTGCAGGGACAGTCTATCCTCTTTTGCAAAAATTAGAAAGGCAAGGCTATTTAAAAAGTCAGTTACGTGCTTCAAGTGAGGGACCAAGGCGAAAATACTATGACTTAACCACTAGTGGTCAAAGGCAGATCCAAAATTTTATTACCGATTGGCAACAGCTTACGGCGACCGTAACAGCGGTCATCGAACAGACAGGGGGAAGTAAAGATGGAGCCATTGAGCGAAAAAAATAACCAGCTGCGCGAAAAATTAACGCGTGAGAATCGAAAGTATTATGAAAATCTTTTGTTATATTTACGGATAAAAGGTAAAGATGAGCTAGTAACAGAAGCGGTATTGTTAGAGATCTTACAGGATATGCTCGAAGCGCAAGCAAACGGACGATCAGCGCAACAATATTTTGGCGCTGACCCTAAAGCAGCAGCAGATGAACTAGTAACTGAAATAAATGGTGCTAAGCAAGCAAACTTAAAAGAAAATTTGAGTCTGAACGTATTTATCTTTTGCTTGCTAACATTATTAGCGTTTACGCATACTGAGATCAATGTTATCGCATATATGATCGAGATAGTCGGGATGATCATCTTACTCAATGTCACGCTTACTTTGCTAGCTATTGATGCTTTCAAGCGTGTTTCGTGGCAGAGCTATTTAGGCGTTGGGGTAGCATTTATGGCCTACGTAGGGGTATTGTTATTGAGTGACTACTTTACGCCAAAAACTTTGATATATCCTCTTGGTCCCGCAACATTGTGGGGGATCGGGGCGTTATTTGTGATCTATCTGGTGCTATATTTTAAGTGGAACGATCACTTTAGTAGTGGGCTTTTCTACATTGGAGCCTTAGCTTTTGCGGCGACCTTGGTCCATCTACCACTCACAGGTAATATCTTTCAGACACTTTGGGGCCAAGTAAGTTTACTGGTGATGCTCGCGTTGCTCTTAACAGTCAAAGCATTCAAATTCAAAAAATAAATTTAAACTCTGCCACCTACAAACTTTACTTAAAACTGGTGGCCTAGGGGCTTTGAACAATTGGTAAAGAAAAAAGCGGTCTGATAAGTAGTCACCAACAACCAAAAAGGAGCCGAGACTCATGAAGTTTCAGTTCCTTTTTTAGTCTAGTTATTTAATAAATAGTGGTAAAGGTTATGATCAATATCTTTGTAAGGGCAAAAAATGATCTTTAATTCGGGATGTTTAGCGTGAAAACTTTCAGTGATATCAAGTGCGATCTGAGCAGCTAAAGGGCTGGGGAAATTTTTATGTCCAGTCCCTAGGCTACAAAAAGCGATCGAGTGGAGGTCATTTTCTAACGCTAAAGTCAAAGTAGCTTCATAACAAGTAGCTAGTTGTTGTTGCAGTTCTAAGGTCGGTTCGCCCGTAACTTTAGGGGCTAGTGCATGAATGACGTGTTTTGCTGGTAGATGATGTCCAGCGGTGATCCGAGCTTGGCCAGGCTTTAGCCGAGAGTGTTGCATCAGTAAAGCACATTCTTCACGTAAGCGACTTCCAGCTAGCACGTGGATCTCATTGTCCAAACAGATATGTTCTGGTTCAAAGCAACCAAGCATTTGGTCTGAAGCAGAATTGACGATCGCATCGACTTTTAAACGTGTTAGATCGCCCTTTGCCAAATATATTCCAGGTCGATACTCAGTCAGTTTGCTTAATTCAACGTGGCCTCGCTTTTGCCAGATGAGATCTAACAATTGATCTTCTTGTTGCAAGTAATGTTTGGGTAAGTCTCCTGGCTGGCGTTTAGTTACAAGTTGGCGCCAGTAAGCAAATTGAGCTGAGACATCCGTTGGAAAAGGTCCAGTCGGTGCAAGCTTAGTGATCAATTCGGGTAAGAGTTCGGTGATTTGCATAAAATATATTCACTTCCGTTACAGATTGGCGGTCCTTTTGGATTCAAGCCGTCACTTTATTATAGAAAAAATTTTAAGACTTTTACAGTCGATAGGTCTGAGGTGTTTGAGAATAAAGCTTCTGTAGCAGTTGAGATAATATTTTTTTCTTGATGTTCAAAGTTTTGCTCTCGTCTTCTAATTCTTTGAGCTAAGCTAGTGCTGGCTGTGAAATTTCTGGCGTATTAAATTAAAGCTCTCAAAGCAATTGAGATATTTTTATGAGTGAAAAATGGACGTTGTCAGAACTTATGGTATAAAGATAAACAAATCGATCATAAAAAAGCAAGATTTAACCAAATAAGCCTCCTCTTATGCTGAGGTAGGCCTATTTGGTTTATTTAGTTTTTTCACTGATGATCGTACCATCATCAGCATTTAAAACGAGCTTGATCTTTTTGTTATTATCTTGCAATTTTACTTTATAGACTGTTTTGCCATTTTCGATATCAAGTTTGATCTCACGCAATTTAGCTGAGCTATATTTTTCTTTGGCTTTCTTTTCAGCATCGTTAAGTGAAAGTTTAGGTGTTGCTTTGCTCAATTTGACATCTTCTTTATCAGCACTGATATCTTCTGTGCTATGTTTGATAACTTTGCCACTGTTGCCGTTGATCTTGTATTCTTTTTCAGTCTTATCGTCTAAGATCGTAACTTCATAGACGGGCTTATTTTTCTTGTTTTCAAGTTCGATCTGAGTGATCTTACCGGTTTTGGCTTCTTTTAGGGCTGTTTTTGTTGCTTGCTCAAAGCTGATCTTAGTACTGATATTTTTGTCAGTGCTATCAGCTAAAGCAGTAGTGGCTGGTAAAATGCTGGCTCCTGTCAAGGTCAGGCCTGCTAAAGCGAGCAAGACTTTTGTTTTTAAATTGTTCATTTTTGATACCTACTTTCTTTATTTGATGTCTTTAGTATAGAAGCAAAAGATGAACACAAGATGAATAGCAGATATATTTACAAATTAATTTTGTTAAGTTAGGCTAAAGGTAAATTATGGAGGAAAAAAGATGAGAATTTTACTAGTTGAAGATGACCGTGCGCTGAATCGCAGTTTAGTAAAGTTATTAAAAACACAAAATTATAGTGTCGATCCCGCCTTTGACGGTCAGGAAGCTTTAGATCATTTATTAGGTGTAGAATACGATCTGATAATTTTAGATGTGATGATGCCCCAGATGGATGGCTTTACTTTTATCAAAAAATTACGCACACAAGGTGATGAAGTTCCCGTTCTCATGTTGACAGCCAAGGATTCTTTAGCTGATCGGATAACAGGGCTTGACCTAGGAGCAGATGATTATTTGGTAAAGCCGTTTGAGTTTGAAGAGTTATTAGCACGGATCAGAGCGATGTTGCGCCGCAAAAAGCGTGACGTTTTGAGCGATACGGTCCAAATAGGTGATATAACGATAAATATTGCTAAAAAGCAGGTGAAAAAGGAAGCGACTTTGATCGAGCTGACAGCTAAAGAATACGAAGTGTTGGAATATTTATGTCGCAATCGAGGACAAGTCTTAACAAGAGACCAGATCCGCGAGCATGTGTGGGGCTTTGAATATGAAGGTGAGTCAAATATCATTGATGTGATCGTCAAAAATATCCGTAAAAAGACAAAAGATCCAGCTTTGATCAAGACAAAACGAGGTTTAGGTTATGTTATCAAAGAAGCATAAGGGGAGTATCGTTTATAGAGTCACCCTTTGGTACAGTGTGTTTATCGTGATATTTTTTGCTTTGATGTTAGGTGTGGCTTATGTGATCGGCGTTAATCTAGGCGATAGCAAAGGGCAACAAAAATTGCAACATTCCGCATTGGAACTTGGCCAAGAGATCGAGGATTATGAAAATTTTGATGACGGGATCTATTATGTGATCTATAACAAAAATGATCAGCGTATTCGTGGAAGTCTGCCCCGTGGTTTTGACACTAAACTTGGTTTTACTGATGAACAATTAAAAGAGGCGACAAGTGGCAACATAACTTATCAGTATTTTGATGTTAAGATCAAAGATAGCACTGAGTGGCTCCGAGCGATCAGAGTCAAAGCTGGTTTGAGTCATGAGCTAAAGATGTTTTTGCTCGCCCTTTTCTTAGTTGCCCCCTTTTTAGTTGTGGGGATCGTTTTTGGAGGATATCGCATTTTAAAAAAAGCGATCGCACCAGTAGATAACCTCACTCAAACAGCACGAGCGATCACTTTGAGCCAAGATTACTCTAAACGGATCATAGTTTCAGAGCAAAATAATGAATTGAGCCGTTTAGCACTGACTTTTAATACGATGTTGGCTTCGATCGAGCGTTCATTTGAACGAGAACGTCAATTTAATAATGATGTATCACATGAGTTGCGCACGCCATTAGCTGTTATTTTAGCTGAAAGTGAATATGCCGATAAATATGCTAAAGATGAGGCTGAACTCAAAGAATCCGCGCAGATCATTAGACAGCAAGCGACCATGATGAAAAACTTGGTCGATCAGATCTTGGAATTGACTAGATTAGAAAACGGACAAACATTCAAGAAAAATCAGCTCGATCTAGCCCAATTGGTCCAAGAGCGGGTAACTGCTCAGCAAAAGATCTTTGAGCAACGTGGACTCAAGTTGATATGTGAGATCACAGAGCACCAGCCTTATCTAGGCGATGAACTTTTATTGCAGCGTGTGGTGGATAATTTATTGAGCAATGCCTTAAAGTTTGCTAAAACAAGGGTCAAGGTCAGCTTGACTAATAATGGTCACGAACATCTTTTGACGATCAAAGATGACGGACCAGGGATCGCTTTAGACCAGCAAGAAAAGATCTGGCACAAATTCTATCAAGTGCAGACCGCCCGGAACAAAACAAGTACTCAAGGTGTCGGGCTAGGGCTGGCATTGGTCAAAAATATAGTTGAACTTCACGGCGGTCAGATCACCGTAAAGTCTCAGCTTAAAAAAGGAACAGAGTTTAGACTTTATCTACCAAATAACATAAGCGAGGGGGAAATGAGATGATATTTGTAACTTCAGATACGCATTTTTTTGACGAACATTTGCTGGGGCTCACGGATTTTGCCGTTCGTCCCTTTTTGCTAGCGTCAATGATGAACGAAACGATCATTGAAAATTGGAATGAAGTGGTCGCTCCAAATGATACCGTCTATCATCTAGGTGATATAGCTGTACATTTTATCCGACCTGAAAGTAAGTCCCACCAAGACGTTTATGACGTTTTAAAACGCTTGAATGGTAATTTAGTGTTGATCAAGGGAAATCATGATAATCGCGCTTTATTTAAATATTTAGCCAAACACAATTATGAGGTCAATGGTAAGCCGAAGTTTACTTTCCATGATGTAGGTGCTTTGATCAAATACGATCATCGGCAATATTATCTGACCCACTATCCGCTGATGCTTGGGATCGCACCAAAGATCATCAACTTACACGGTCATATCCATCACTATGCCGTTAATGCTAAGGAAAATATCAATGTTGGCGTGGATTCACCAGAGTTTGATTATTTAACAACTAAGCCAAAATTTGGTCAGCCACTTTCGATGGTACAAGTTGAAGCGATCGTTGAAGCTAAAAAGGATGATTATCTAAAGAGACGATGAAAAAAATACTAAAAATATTATTGGGCCTCGTGGCGTGCTTAATGTTTAGCATGCAGACCGTCCAAGCTAAAGAAAATATCCCGACGCTTTTTGTTCACGGTTGGGGAAGTAGTTACCGTGCAGAAGAGCACATGGTCAAGGCAGCTCTCAAAGCTAAAGTAACTAAAACCGTTGTGCGCATTGATGTTGATGTTTATGGGCAAGCACATTTAGTGGGGAATTTGCCTAAAAATACTAAGGATCCGCTCGTTGAGATCAATTTTGAAAATAACAAGGATGTCAATGCGATGATGGAAGCGCAATACTTAAAAACAGCGGTGGAGCTTTTACAGACTAAGTATAAATTTAAAAAGCTAAATTTTGTCGGGCATTCGCTGGGTAATTCAGCAATCTTATTTTATTTGCGCGATAATGCTGGTGATCCTAATTTACCCAAATTAAATAAGCAAGTAGCCTTGGCCGCTTTTCCTAACGGGTTAGTCGATCAAATGCCAGCTGAGGTGACGCTTGATCAGGCGGGCAAGCCTAGTGTCACAGCGGGTGACTTTGAGAATTTTTTAGTTTTACGTGAGACCTATCCAGCTGGGGCCAAGGTATTGAACATTTATGGTGATGTTTTGGATGGAAGTAAGTCTGATGGCCCCGTTCCAGTCAGATCGGCCCAAACATTACGCTATTTGGTCAGTCCCCGCGCTAAAAGTTATCAAGAAAAAGAGATCCGTGGTAAAATGGGGCAACACAGTAAGCTACACAATAATTCACAAGTTGATCGTGCTTTGATCAAGTTTCTATGGGGGAAATAATAAATGGAAAATTATATGTTTGATTTTGATGGAACTCTGGCTGATTCAGGAGAGACCGCTGTTTTAGCGACCCAAGCAACATTTAAGGACTTCGGACTTTCTTTACCAAGTAGTGATCAGATCCGAGGTTACATGGGAATACCGATCGAAAAATCATTTCCATTGATGGGGGCTAAGGCTGATCTGCCTGCAATGTTTACCAGCTTTCGGGAGCATTATCAGGCGCTGGAAGCTAGCCAGGTCAAATTATATCCTGGGATCAAGGAAGTTTTAGCTAAGTTAAAAGAGAAAGATAAAAAGATCTATGCGGTCTCTAGTAAGCATAGTGAGGCGCTACGACGTAATTTAGAACTTTTGAAGATCGCTTCTTACTTCGATGATCTAGTTGGATCAGATCAAGTAAAAAATTATAAACCAGCGCCAGACGGGATCAATGTCTTACTAGAGCGTTATGGACTTGATCCAAAGCAAACGGTCATGATCGGGGATGCGATCTATGACATCCAGATGGGCCACGCTGCTGGAGTCAAAACAGCTGGTGTTTATTGGGGCGCTTTTGATTGGGAAGCTGTCTTGAAACAAAAACCAACTTTTGCGCTCACAAAAGTCCAACAACTGGAGGAAATTTAATAATATAAAAAGCCTTCCGCTTCAAAGAAGTTGGAAGGCTTTTAAGCGATTTAGGTATCTTATTAAATATCAATTTTCAGCCGTAGCGTTTGTTTTAGAAAAGATCAATTAAAAATGGCGTAGGAGCAGTGCATTATAGCACGTGATCTTACGCCATTTTTGACTATATATTTTTAACTTTCAATTCCACGACTAAAGGTATCAAAAATCAGCTGATCCTTGATTATCATTCTATCTGGAGTCATGTTCCATGGGGAGCCAGGATGGTGTGTTAGTTTACTTAAGGATAATTTTTTGAATCATTGATCATGTACTATCTCAAGACCTAAGCATTATTGATCAATGATTTTAACAATTTGTTATTCGCAGTTGTTGGGAAAGCACCTGATTCATATAGTGCAATAGTATTGGGACTCAAACCAGTTGATTCAGCTAATTTTCTTTGTGAGATACCTAATTTTGCACGATACTCTTTTAAATCTTTAGGTGTAACCAGTCCCATATCATTACGATACTGCTGTCTTGCAATTTCGGTAGCTTTATCATCCAACTTTTTATCTGGAATCAATTCATTAGTATTGCTGTCAAAAAGAGCTGGTGCTGTTACTGTATACTCATGACCATTGATAGTATAAGTTGTCGTAAAATCTTTTTCATAAATCATATATAAACCTGCTATATCAAGGATAGTTAAACTAAAAATTCGCTTATACTCAAATCACTTAAAATCGATGTTTCTTAGATGATGGTATCTCTAAGCTGACAATAAATACAATTTAAATATTATTCTTGATCATTAATAATGTGATTATTTGACAACGCTTACAAAATGAGTTATATTCTATTTGGACATAAGTTTATTATAAATAGATAAAAGTCTAAAAATGGAGGTGTAGATGATGGAAGAGTACGCAGTTGTTGTCGGTGGAATGAACATGGATATCTGTGGAATGCCTGCAGAGAGGCCTTTGATGCGTGACTCTAATATTGGTCAGATCAAGCAAAGTATTGGTGGCGTGGGGCAAAACATTGCTCAAAATGTCACGCGATTAGGCTTTCCAGTCTCATTGATCACAGTCTATGGTGATGATCTGTACGGGTATCAGATGCAAAAAGAGTGTCAACGGAATGGCGTGTCATTAGAAAAAGCTCAACAGATCAAAGAGCGTAATTCGGCAGTTTATTTATTTGTAACAGATGAGACAGGTGACATGTTAGTCGGCGTAAATGAGATGAATATTTGTGAATTGATCACACCTGAATTTTTGGAGCAACGCTTGGACCATATCAACCATGCTAAATTATGTATCGTTGATGCTAATCTATCTGAGCAAGCAATTGCTTATTTAGCTGAAAATGTGACAGTCCCACTTTTGGCAGATCCGGTCTCGATCACTAAAGCTAAGCGAATAAAGCCACATTTATCAGCATTTGATACCTTAAAACCTAATCGTTTGGAAGCCGAGTTATTCACTGGAGTTAAGATCGATACGATCGCAGATGCCAAAAAAGCAGCTCAGATCATGCTTGATCAAGGTGTCAAAAATGTTTTTATCTCATTAGGTAAAGATGGGATCTTGGGTGCTAATCAAAGCCAGATGTTACATGTCAGTCCCTTTAAGACTAAGATAGTCAACGCTAATGGGGCGGGAGATTGTACGATGGCAGCGATCTGTTGGTGTCGGTGCCATGATATCGATAGTTTACAGCGGATAGGCTGGATCACCCAAGCAGCAGCTAGTCTAGCGTTAGAGAGCCCGCGATCTGTTCCAGAGATCACACCCGAAAAACTTGATCAAAAATTAACTCAAGTACTTTTAGCAAATTAATAATAGAAAGAAGGAGCAAAAAATGATCGTTAAACAATTATATTCAATTATTCATGTTGATGAAGCTATTCAAACGATGGAGGCTGGCGCTAATAATATTGGGTTAGTACCTACTCAAAATGGAGGTGTTCCAGCTCATCGTGTCCCACTGTATCGTGTTGATCAGATCCATAAAGAGTGTCAAAAGCGTGGAGTTAATTTGGTCTTGATCATGTTGACTAATGATCCAGAAGAAATGCTTGATCTAGCTAAAAGGTTGCAACCAGAGATCTTACATGTTGCCGGTGATGGTTACGCTGCTGATGAAGAATTTGCTCGGCGCTTAAAAGAATGTGCTCCCAAAACGGCCTTAATGCAAGCGGTTTTAGTTGATGATCATAGTGCAGTAAAACGGGCTAAAAAATATGCCGAGTATGTGGATTACTTGTTGTTAGATTCAGGCTTAGCTCCCGATACTGGGATCGGCGCAAGTGGTTTGACGCACGATTGGAAGATCGACCGTGAGATCGTTGAAAGTGTTGATATTCCTGTGATCGAGGCCGGTGGTTTAGGACCAGATAACGTGGCTGAAGCGATCAAATTTATCAAACCATATGGCGTAGATTCGTTAACTAAGACCAGCATCAAATATGAAGGGGGACATATGGAAAAAGATATTCCTAAGGTCAAAGCATTCTGTGAAGCAGCTGACAAGGCTGCCCAAGAGATCGGTCTGTAAGGGGGCAAGCTGATGGATATCAAAATGTTACAACCTGTCAAAGTACTATCAAGTCATGATCTAGTTCAAAGTGTACGGGATATCTTGCGATCTGAACATAAGAAGCGCCCCTTTATCGTGATGGATGAATTTTTGACTAAAAATCCTCAAGTCAAAGAACTATTGGCAGTATTACCAGAATATGAGCTCTTTACTAAGATCGTTCCCGATCCACCTGCAAGCTTGATCATTGAAGGCGCTAAAGCTTTAACAGCATATATGGCTGATGCGATCATTGCGATCGGTGGTGGAAGTTGTTTAGATGCTGCTAAAGGAATGGGACTCTATGCTAAAAATCAAGGTCGGTTAGCAGATTATTTTGATCCAGCAACTAAACTTAAGAAAGGTATTTTGCTGGTAAGTATCCCCACTACTGCGGGCACGGGAAGCGAGTTATCCAATGCCTTAGTGGTGACAGATGAAGCAACTGCACAAAAAAAGGCGATCTTGACCCTGAAGTGAACCCATAAAGTTGGACACTCTATTTAGACTATATTTCTTAAGGCAAG
>OFGR01001115.1_pt1 | contig 22995 bp, 19 predicted proteins | sample 1521811 | NCBI WGS metagenome assembly OFGR01 (sample SAMEA3504098, study PRJEB24116) | mouse gut metagenome | biome: mouse gut; feature: mouse-associated habitat; material: faeces | place: Denmark | collected 2011
CCGGGCGGTGGCTACGCTGTCCTATCAAGGAATGGAGGATATTCATGAGTAAATATAACGCTTTATCGACACAGAAAACACTGCTTTGAAAGCAGGAGTCACAGAGGAAGGGATATGCAACAGAAATGCTCCGTCTGCTGGTGCCGATTGCGACGGACGCAGGAATGAAAGAGTTGCATTTGTCTGTTGAACGTGATAATGAGGCCTCTATCAAAACAATCCTGCGAAATGGCGGAAAATACGAACGGAGCTTTGAGTTTGATGGTAAACAAGCAGATATATACAAGATTGTTCTAACTTCTAAGTGAGGAATACTATGAGCAAAAGGAAAAGCGTTCTGAAAATAATTTCTATTGGAATCTCTGCAGTGCTGATGTTGCTGCTCACCGTATATATCAATCACCAGCTCCGGTTAAATGCAGAAGCAGAATTGCGTTTACCCTTGGGGCAGATGGTTGAAGTTGACGGACACAGTATGAGTATCTATGTGGAGGGGACCGGCGAAACAACGCTGGTTTTCATGTCAGGCGGGGGCACCTGCTCTCCCATATTGGATTTCAAGTCCCTCTATTCTCTTTTAAGCGATCAATACCGGATTGCAGTTGTAGAGAAATTCGGATACGGTTTCAGCGATGTTGTCGATACGGACAGAGACATTGATTCCATACTGGAGGATACCAGAACCGCTCTGGCCGCCGCAGGATTAAATGCGCCCTACGTTCTTTGCCCCCACTCCATGTCAGGACTTGAAGCCCTCTATTGGGCGCGGAAATATCCGGACGAGGTATCCGCAATTATTGGACTTGATATGGCGGTGCCGGAGTATTACGATACCATGAACATCAATATACCGCTGATGCGCATGGCAGGCTGGGCGGCTCATATCGGTGTCACCCGCCTGATTCCCGGCATTTCGGACAGTGATGCCATCCAGTATGGCACATTGTCAGAGAACGAAAAAGAGATTTACAGGGCCGTTTTTTTCAGCCGGACCGCGACTGTGACCATGCTGAACGAAGTGGAACAAGTAAAGGAAAACGCTGAAAAAGTGAACAGTATGGGTGTTCCACAGCTTCCAATGCTGTTATTTATTTCAGACGGTTCTGGCGGAACAGGCTTTGATAAAGAAACCTGGAGGAAAATTCCAATAGAATATATAGCACAGGTTGATGAAGGGGAATATATCGAATTAAACTGCCCACATTATGTTCATGATCACGAGTACAAAACAATAAGCGAAAGTATCATTACATTTCTACTGGAGCGATAAATTCTCATTTATCTATGTAAAAAGTGATATGGATAAAAAACGCTCCCCTCATGAGAGCTGGAAGAGGACGCCTTTGAGCGGGGCTTCGCCCTGGTCTGCAGCTGCGACGAGGCAGGTGCGTGGCCTCTGGCGGGGCCGGTGCACGCCGGGGCGGCGATCGCTTAAGTACCTCTACGACTCCAAGACGGAAATGAATATGCATTACCTGGCGGTCACGTAAAAATAGGCGAAATATTGGAAGACGGTTTAATTCGCGAAACAAGGGAAGAAATGGGCGTTGGGATAAAGCATTTCATATCAAAGGGATAATCTGTCAAATCTGTGTGTGGAAGGAATTTATTTTGAAAAAAATCGGAATTACAATTATAAAATCCATAGGCTTTTTTCTGGGATGGGCAATATTGGTTTCTATATTGCCGTTATCATCTTCAAAGGAACAAGCTATATGGAGATTATGGGCAGAAATTACACCTCTATTGGCAGTAGCAGCTTTTACTCTCATCTTTTGGCTTGCTGAAAAGAAAAATGTAAAGTTACATTTATTCGATAATCCAGTAAAGGGAATGGTATTGGGAGTAATCGCAGGGATTGTATGGTTAGCGATCCCTGTTTTGGTAATGTATGTAGCAAAAATTATCCATGTTGACGGAACTAACTTAATTAACCTATTCCCTGTCTGGGTGCTGGCAGTATTTTTAAATACCATTATGCAGGAACTTCTTGTTCGTGGTTATTTGTATCAAATGATTAAGCAAAAGCACAATTTAATTGCTGCTGCGATTGTGACAACAATACTTTTTACAGCATTGCATGGAGGGGCATTTGAAGCGGGTATTATTCCCGTTTTAAATGTACTTACTATGAGTTTGCTTATGATAGTAGTCCTTGAATATAGTGGCTCTATTATAGCACCAATTATTATGCACTTTTTATGGAATGGAATTGGTGCATTAGTTTTAGGTGGTGTGTCACTTGCTGATGACTATCCAAATCTGTTTGTTACGACTTTTACCGGAATCGATATTTTGTCCGGCGGAATTTGCAAAATTGAAGGAAGTATAATAGTTCTAATTGTCAATGCAGTTTTGATTGCATTTTTTATATTCATACAAAAGAAAAAAATATGAACATAAATTATACTTTGGAGAGTATTTGGGGAGGATATCGGTAAAAATTGGAGACGATTTTATGTCAGGACAAGATGCACTATTTGAGAGGTTAGCGCGTGAACCGAATATTACAGTTGAAGAAATGAAGGAAATTATCTCTGCCCGTATTTTAAAAGGATGGAATTACCCGAATCCAATAAGGCAGGGGCAATGGAGAAAGATATCTTCAGGGGGATGTGTTAAAATTGTAATTAGGAACCCTATGAACGGATCAAAGAATATGGAAAAAATTTTTTCTGCTACATGGCGACAGGGACTCTATTGTGCCGATTTTCTATTCTGACAAACTCTGGCGGCTTTTCATACGGCAAAACTGCTGCCTAGCACGCTGTCTGTAGCCACCAGTTTTCTTGGGGTGTATATGACATTTCGCAGGAGCGCGTTTTTTGCACTGGGCTATGCGGCAAATGACGTGGTGCTTATCGTGCTCTGGGTTTTGGCGGCATGCGCGGACATATCATATATTTCGGTTGTCATCTGTTTTGGGGTATTTTTGGTAAATGACATCTATGGGTTTGTGAGCTGGTCGAAGATGCAGAGGAGGCAGGAAGAGGATAACATACATCAAGAAAAGTGATTATATTTATCACTTTCTTTTTTTGCGGTTCTGTGATAGGATAGGGGAGAGTTAAATTTAGACAATAAGATTGATGAATCTTAATTCACAGCTTGGAGCTGTTTCGATGGCTCCAATATAAAAGGAGATGGATGACATGAAGAATTTTGACAAGTATGAGCGGACTTATTTTATGCCGCCGGTGGTGAGCTACGACTGGGTGAAGAAGGAGTATATTGATAAGCCGCCGATCTGGTGCAGCGTGGATTTAAGGGATGGCAATCAGGCGCTGATTGAGCCTATGAGCCTTGAGGAAAAGCTGGAGTTTTTCCAGATGCTTGTGGATATCGGGTTTAAGGAGATTGAGGTTGGATTCCCGGCGGCATCGGAGACGGAGTACCAGTTTATGCGGACGCTCATTGAGAAGGATATGATTCCGGAGGATGTGACGGTGCAAGTTTTGACCCAGGCAAGGGAGCATATTATCAAGAAGACTTTTGAGGCGGTGAAGGGCGCGCCCCACGCGGTGGTGCACCTTTACAACTCTACTTCCGTGGCGCAGCGGGAGCAGGTGTTTAAAAAAGACAAGGAAGAGATCAAGCGGATTGCGGTGGAGGGAGCAAAGCTCCTTCTGGAGCTGGCAAATGAGACGGACGGCAATTTTACGTTCCAGTACAGCCCGGAGAGCTTTCCAGGTACAGAGGTTGACTACGCGGTGGAGGTGTGCAACGCGGTGCTGGACGTGTGGCAGCCTGCGGCGGACAATAAGGCGATCATCAACATCCCGACTACGGTTGAGAATGCCATGCCCCATGTATTTGCCTGCCAGCTTGAGTATGTGCATAAGAACTTAAAGTACCGGGATAATGTGATCTTGTGCCTGCATCCTCACAATGACCGGGGGTGCGGCGTCGCCACGGCGGAGCTTGGCATTCTGGCGGGGGCAGACCGCATCGAGGGCACGCTTTTTGGGAACGGGGAGCGTACGGGTAATGTGGATATCGTGACGCTGGGCATGAATATGTTCTCCCACGGGGTTGACCCGGGGCTTGATTTTTCGGATATGCAGCGCCTTCGGGAGACTTATGAGAGGCTGACGCGGATGGAGGTAAATCCGAGGCAGCCTTACGGCGGGGATCTGGTGTTCACTGCATTTTCCGGGTCCCATCAGGATGCCATCGCCAAGGGGATGGCGTGGAGAGACGAGAAGAAGTGCGCGACGTGGACGGTTCCTTATCTTCCCATCGACCCCCAGGATGTGGGAAGGCGGTATGATTCTGACGTCATCCGCATCAACAGCCAGTCCGGGAAGGGCGGCGTAAGCTATATCCTGAAACAGAGCTTTGGCATCAATCTTCCGATGAAGATGAGGGAAGAGGTGGGGTATCTGGTGAAGGACGTGTCGGATAAGGCTCACAAGGAGCTCAGCCCTGAGTGGATTTATGAGATATTTACGGACAATTATGTGAATACCAAGCCGGTATTTTCTATTGACGAGTGCCATTTCAAGCAGGTGGACGGGATTACGGCGGAGGTTTCCATCAACCACAGCGGGGAGAGCCGCACTATTACCGCCAACGGAAACGGGCGTCTGGACGCGGTGAGCAATGCGATCAAGCAGTATTTTAACATCAGCTATGAGCTGCGGTTCTATGAGGAACATTCGCTGACGAGGGGGTCGTCTTCCAAGGCTGCGGCTTATGTGGGAATCACCTGCAACGGCAAGAATTTCTGGGGCGTTGGCATTGACGCGGATATTATCAGCGCGTCCATCGAGGCTCTGATCGTGGCGGTGAATAAGATTGAGGAGATCGGCAGCGCGGAGACGTGCAAGGATGCCAGGATGATTGAGATCATGAACTATATCCAGGCGAATTATATCGACATTACGCTGGATGACATCGCGGAGCATTTCTTCCTGTCGAAACCTTACATTTCCAAGTATATTAAGGAAAAGTCGGGGATGACTTTCGGGGAATTGGTGAAGAAGATCCGGATGAAGAAGGCGAAGGCGCTCCTTAAGAGCAGCAATATGACGGTGGAGAATATCTCGCTGTCGGTAGGATACCAGAATGTGGAGCATTTTAACCGGCTGTTTAAGAAAGCGTATAATATGACGCCGATGCAGTTTCGGAATCAGAAGTAAAGAGGGCGCGGTTTTGGGTGAAACTATATCCCGTTTAACCGGGAACGGCGTGTGAATGGATTAATAACGGAGGCTTAAGGCGTATGGGAATGTTCTCGTCTTAAGTCTTTGTTGCTTTTGGAGTCCGTCTTTCTGAAAAATTCGGGTGTTAATATTTGGTTTGGAGTTTTAACGGTTATATGCTAAAATAGGAGGACGAATAATTTTGCTTACGGAGTGATGGGATTTGAAGACGGATTATAAGGACAAGGGGCTTTCTCTTTTGCACAAGGGCCAGAAGGGGATCGTCCATGCGGTATTCAGCCGGTTCGGGCTGACGGTGGTTCTGCTTATTGTGCATGTGATTATTCTTTTCAGCGTGTTTCAGTGGTTCGAGGAGTTCCTTTTGCATTTTTATGGAGTGTTGGTGCTGTTTACTTTTGGGATGGTCGTCTATCTTTTGAACAGCAGGATGAATCCTACGGCGAAGATTACGTGGCTGATCGTGATCTCGCTGCTGCCGGTCTTTGGCGTGCTTTTGTACCTGTATACGCAGAGCGATGTGGGGCATCGGGCGCTTAAAGGGAGGGTTGACCGGATCGCGGCGGATACGTGGATGAGCATCCGTCAGCCGGAGGGCGCGCTTGAGGGGCTTGCGGGAGAGTGCCCGGGGGCGGCGTCTCTGGCGCGATATATGGGCAGGAGCGGGTGCCATCCGGTGTTTGAGAATACGGCGGTGACTTATTTCCCTCTCGGGGAGCGCAAGTTTGAGGCCATGCTTGCGGAGCTTGAAAAGGCCGAGCATTTTATTTTTTTGGAATACTTTATCGTGGACGAGGGCGTGATGTGGGGGCAGATCCTGGAGATTCTTGCGAAGAAGGCGGCCCAGGGGGTGGACGTGCGGGTGATGTACGACGGTACTTGTGAGTTTGCCCTGCTGCCCCGGGATTATCCGAGGCGGCTTAAGAAACTTGGGATCCGGTGCAAGGTGTTTGCGCCGGTGACGCCGTTTGTGTCTACCTGCTACAATTACCGGGATCACCGGAAGATATTGGTGATTGACGGGCACACGGCGTTTAACGGGGGCGTGAACCTGGCGGACGAGTACATTAACCGGAAGGTAAAGTACGGCCACTGGAAGGATGCGGCCGTCATGCTCAAGGGCGAGGCAGTAAAGAGCTTTACCCTGATGTTTCTGCAAATGTGGGGAATCGGCGAGCGGACGGATGAGTATGCCCGTTTTCTGGCCTATGACCCGCATCCGGTGAAAGGGGCCGGAGGGTATGTGGTTCCTTACGGGGATTGCCCCCTTGACGGGGAGAAGGTGGGGGAGAGGGTGTATATGGACATCCTGAACCGCTCCCTTTCTTATGTACATATTATGACGCCCTACCTGATTTTGGACGGCGAGATGGAGACGGCGCTTAAGTTCGCGGCGGAGCGCGGGGCGGAGGTTGTGCTGATCCTGCCGGGAATCCCGGACAAGGCGGTGCCTTATGCGCTGGCCAAGACGCATTACATGCCGCTTTTGGAATCCGGGGTGAAAATCTATGAGTACACGCCGGGGTTTGTCCACGCCAAGGTGTTCTTAAGCGACGGCGCGGAGGCGGTGGTGGGAACTATCAACCTGGACTACCGGAGCCTTTACCATCATTTTGAGTGCGCCACTTACCTGTACGGCGTTAGCTGCATCCGGGAGATTGAGGAGGATTTCCAGGCGACTCTTTTGAAATGCAGGCGGGTCACGCCGGAGACTGTCCGGAAGGAGAAGTGGACGGTGAGGCTTACCGGGCGGCTGATGAAGGCGATCGCGCCGCTGATGTGAGGGCGCGATAAGGGCGGCATGAGGAGAAACAGTGTTGCCGGGATTATTGTGTCAGGACGGGGATTTCAATCTGTACGATATAATCTTCAATCTGCTCCGCCACGGTCTCGTTGATTCCTTTTTCGTAGGAATAGCCGGTCAGCGTTAGGCCGCGGGCCTTGGCGTAAGTGAGGATTTCCCGGTACTTTTCCGGGAGGGCGCTTAAGTCTCCTTTGTGGAAGGCTCTTAAATATGTTCCGCCGGGCTGTATGTGCAGTCCGGCTTTTTGGGTGAGGAGGGGTATCTCGATAAACAGCTTTGTGTAGCTGTCATAGCAGCCGTCTAGCAGGCTTTTTATGGGAATCATGGAGCCGTAGGAGGCGTCGCGGAGGCGGCCGAGCCGGCGGCGGGATGTCTCGGCGGTAATCAGCTCTACTTCTTTTTCAAAGGTGGTGTCTTTGTCGATGTCTACGGTTACCAGACACCGTTCTTCTTTTTTGGCAACCGTGATTTCCGACAAGTCTATAGTCTGTAAGGTGACCATGTTCTGGTGGTGGCTATGCAGTGTCTTTCGGATGGCCTGAAGGTGCATAAGCTGCGCGTCCACATCTTTGATCTTTTTTTCCAGAAGATTTTTCAGGCTCTCTGCGGAGCGCATTTTTATAAATTTCTGTATCTCGGCGACGGATACGTTGAGCTCCCTGAGCAGGAGGATGGTTTCTAAAAGGGGGCTTTGGCGGTAGCTGTAGTAGCGGTAGCCGTTCTCTGCGTTTTTCGCGGCGGGCTTAAAAAGGCCGGTCTCGTCGTACCACATCAGCGTCTTTTTGTTGATGCCGTGGAGCGCGGCGAATTGTCCGATGGTAAGTAATTTTTCTTTTCTGTCCATAGTGATTTCTCCTTGACTGTACTGTTACTGTACGGTTTATGATACTACAGGAGGATATTAATTGCAAGGCGAGGAGGATGATTATGGAAAGCCAGAATGTATATTTAAAGCCTGTAACTTTTAACAATATTTTGAAATTTGCGGTTCCTACCATTGCGATGACGGTGTTTATGTCATTTTACTCTATGGTTGACGGCCTGTTTGTATCGAACCTTATCGGAACGAAAGCTCTGTCGGCGGTCAACCTGACCGCGCCGTTTATCCAGCTTGTGACCGCGGTCTCTACCATGCTTGCCACCGGGGGCAGCGCGGTGATCATGAAGAAGATGGGGGAGAAGAGGGAGGCTGAGGCGAGGGAGGATTTTACATTTTTGATCGCTGTAAACGTGGCGGTGGGGATTGCTGTGTGCATTCTGGGATATGTGCTGATGGACGGGGCGTTTGCGGCTTTTGGGCTGTCTTTTGAGGTGGCGGCGTACTGCGAGGAATATTTGAGCCGCTATCTTTTGTTTACGGTTCCGATTCTTTTGATGAACAATTTTTCCCTCTATATGATCGCAAGCGGGAAGGCGTCGCTTTCTTTTGCCTGCTCTGTGGCGGGAGGGGTTTTGAACATGGCCCTTGACTATCTGTTTCTTGGCGTGCTCGGTACGGGGATTGGCGGCGCGGCTGTGGCTACGGGGCTTGGGTATTCGGTGACTGCGGTGGCGGGGCTTGTTGTGTTTTGCAGGAAAAGCAGTTTCCTTCATTTCCAGAGACCGTCGTTTCGCCCGGGGGTGCTTATTGCTGCCGCCTCTAACGGGTGCTCCGAGATGGCGGGTGCGCTTGTCACGGGAATCGTCACGCTGGCGTTTAACTGGATGATGCTCAAGGCTGCGGGCGAGGAGGGGGTTGCCGCGGTCACGATCATCATGTATGTGCTGATGTTCGCAAGCTCCCTCTATACGGGATATTCTTACGGGGTTGCGCCTATGCTGAGTTATTACTGGGGCGAGGGGGATTCCGGAAAGCTTAAAAGGGTAGTTTCCGTGAGCCTTAAGGTGATTGCCGCGATTTCTGTTCTGACGGCGGCGGCATCTTTCCTTTTCACGGAGCCTATGGTGGCTGTCTTTGCAAGGCCGGGCAATCCGGTGCATGCCCTTGCGGTGACGGGAAATAAGATCTGTACGGCGGCACTTTTGTTTATCGGCTTTAATATATTCGGCAGCGGGATGTTCACGGCGCTGTCAAATGGGGCGGTGTCTGCGGTTCTTGCGTTTTCCAGGTCTTTTGTGTTTATGCTGGCGGCGCTTTTCCTTCTGCCCTTTTTGCTTGGCATAAACGGCGTCTGGCTGGCGACGCCTGCGGCGGAGTTTATGGCGCTTGTTCTGTCGGGCTGCCTGTTTTTGAAGTACAGGGAGAGGTACGGATATTGTTAATGCTAAGGCGTGTGTTCCTTTGTTCAATGAGGGTAAATTATAAAAATATATAATCTTACGTTGTATGATAACGAAAAGAGGAGTAATATAAATACACAATAAATGGTAAAATTAAAATTTTGAAAATGACAAAGAAATGGAGCATGGTGATAAAATGAAAATTGAATTAAAAAGATGGAGTTTTGAAGATAAGGAATTTCTCATAAAAATGTGTAACACCATAGATCGAAACTATTTATCGGATAGAATACCCGACCCATATACAGATGAATCAGCAGAGTGGTGGTTAAATATGGTAGAAGAAAACGATGAAAAAAATGGTGTGTTTCGGGAAATCGTTGTTGATGGTAAAATAGCAGGCGCAGTGTCAGTTGAACAAAAGGAAGATGTTTACCGGAAAGATTCTGAAATTGGATATTATTTGCTGCAGGAAGTATATTCGAAGGGAATCATGACAGAGGCGGTAAGGCAGATCTGTGAGATTGCTTTTGAGAAATTAGATATCGTTCGAATTACGGGAATGGTGTATGAACCGAATATTGCATCTAAAAAAGTGCTGGAACGGAACAATTTTTTACTTGAAGGCGTAATGAAACAAGCAGTTATAAAAAATAACAATATTTATGACCTCTGTATTTACGGAAAAGTAAGACGGGTTTAAGTTTCATTTGAAAATGCAGGGTACAAAAGGGTTTGGAATCGGGTACTATGCGGTCAGGAGGGATAGGATGTATTACAGGGAAAGTGATTTTCTGGAGACGGCGGACAGCGCGACTTTAGCGCAGATTGCCAAGGCGAGGCGGCTTACGCGGGAGTATTATCTTGCGGATTATGAGGACGCGAAAAAGAGGGAGGCTATTTTGCGGGAACTTTTCGGCGGGATGGGGGAGAATGTGCTTGTTGACGCGCCTTTTCACTGTGACCACGGGGATAATATTTACCTTGGAAATGATATTGTCATCGGCATGAACTGTACGTTTGTGGACAACCAGGAGATCCGCATCGGCGACCGGGTGATGATTGCGTCTAATGTGCAGATCTATACGGCGTCTCATCCGGTGTCGCAAAGGGAGCGGCTGACAGCGGACTGGAAGGAGCGGGGAACAACGTTTTTCAGGACATATGCGCTGCCGGTGGTGATAGAGGACAGTGCGTGGATTGGCGGCGGGAGCATCATCCTGCCGGGCGTGACTGTGGGGGAGGGGAGCGTCATCGGCGCGGGGAGCGTGGTGAACCGTGATATTCCGGCGAACTGCGTGGCGGCCGGGAACCCTTGCCGGGTAATCCGGAGGCTGGATGAAGAAATTTAATCTGGAATGTTCCGGCGGGTTTCGCCTATGGGGCGGGCGCGCCGGATTAGGAAAGGAATTATGGATTTATGGAAAGAGATTTGACTTCCGGCAGCGTGTTTCAGAATATCGTTTCTTTTTCGCTGCCTTATCTGTTATCGTATTTTCTGCAGACGCTTTACGGGATGGCGGACTTGTTCATCATCGGCCAGTTTAACGGCGTGGACAGCATCACGGCGGTTTCCGTGGGCGGGCAGGTGATGCATATGCTGACGGTGATGATCGTGGGGCTTGCCATGGGCTCTACGGTGACTATTGCAAAGGCGGTGGGGGGAAGGGATGTGGCACAGACATCCCGAGCCGTGGGCAATACGGTTACGCTGTTCATGGGCGTGTCTGCCGGGGCGACGGTGCTGCTGCTTATATTTGTAAATTCTGTGGCGGCGGTGATGTCTACGCCTGCGGAGGCGTTTTCGGAGACGGTGGCCTATCTTACTATCTGCTTTGTGGGGATTCCCTTTATCACGGCCTACAATATTATCAGCTCCGTGTTTCGGGGGCTGGGGGATTCTAAGAGCCCGATGTACTTTATCGCAGTTGCCTGCGGGGTGAACATCGGGCTTGACTGCCTGTTTATCGGCGTGTTTCATATGGGAGCGGCGGGGGCTGCCCTTGGTACGGTGCTGTCTCAGACAGTCAGCGTCGCTGCAGCGTTTGCGGTGATTTTTAAGAGGAAAATGGGCATCTCGCTCCGGCGGGAGGACTTTCGGCCGCAGTCGGCGGCTATGGGGCAGATTTTGAAAATCGGAGTTCCCGTGGCGGTGCAGGACGGGTTTATACAGATTGCGTTTATCGTCATCACGGTCATTGCCAACCGAAGGGGATTAAGTGATGCCGCTGCCGTGGGAATCGTGGAAAAGTTCATCGGGGTAGTGTTCCTTATCCCGTCTACCATGCTGTCAACGGTGTCCGCCCTCTGCGCCCAGAATATCGGAGCCGGAAAGCATGGGCGGGCGGCGGCTATCTTGCGCGATGCCATCTGCATTACTGCCGGGTTCGGCTTTTTCGTGTCCGTCGCCGTACAGTTTGCCGGGGGCGTGATCGTGGGGATGTTTACGGGGGACGCGGAAGTTATTATGCTCGGAGACCAGTATCTTCGGTCTTATATCTGGGACTGCATGATCGCGGGGGTGCATTTTAGCTTTAGCGGGTATTTCTGCGCCTATGGGCTGTCGGGGATTTCTTTCTTGCATAATGTGCTGTCTATCGTGTGCGTGCGCGTGCCGGGGGCGTTCTTTGCCTCCCGGTGGTTCCCGGAAAACTTATACCCCATGGGGCTTGCCGCGCCGGGCGGGTCGCTTTTGTCGGTGGCGGTGTGCGTGATAGCGTTTGGGTGGATGAGAAAACAAAGGAAAATGGAATGAATGTGAGCATTAAAAAAAGATAAGCATCCGTACCCTGAGAAAGTTGGATGCTTATCTCTTTTAATGAAAACAAACCCGGATTTGGGGATGGCATGACTACTCTTTTATTTCGTCAATATCTGTTAAATTAACACCGGCAGTCTGAAGGATTGTTTTTAAAACAAGATACTCTCTTTTTAATTCGGCATATGTTTTTACAGCGTTTTCTTCTTTGGCTAAACTCATATAGTTTTGAATCTTTTTAAAATCGTCAACTGCCGCTTTCATGATTTCAAGACCGTTTGGCATATTATCACCTCTCTTTTTGAAAGTGTGTTTATCAGGTACTTTCATTATATCAATTCGTGATTTCGGTGTAAAGACTTATTGATGTCCGTGTGGATTCTGCATTAAAACAGGAGGCGGAGGCATTGTTTAATGACCTTGGGTTAAATATGTCCTCTGTGATGGAGTTACAGAATACCCATTGTCTACGAAGAAATTCCTTACGGCTGGCGGTTTCTTTGTTAAAATCACGTTTGGTTATGTACTGGTCAGCCACAGGGAACATACTCCGATTTATTTTGATTCATCTCAATATTTCCGTACCATAGTCTAATAAAAAGTGCTATAATATTCACAAATCATCCCAAGCCAAAATATATAAAATATGCTAATGCAAACATAAATCCCAGCTATACCCAGGCATCCCATCGCCCTGTTTCCTCACTCGGACGTAAAAGGGGCGATGGGATGCCGTCCTGGTGTATCAAGGCATTTTGTATACCATATTTATACATTTTGGCTCATACAACATTTTTCAGGAGGTACAAAGATATGATTATTTGTGCAAGCCATCTTATGACAGGCGACGGAAAGACAGTTCTTGAGGACAAGGCTGTCCTGACAGGAGCAGACGGAAAGATTAAGAAAATCGGCCCAAAGGAGGAGCTGACTGCCGAATTCCTCGAGGAGGAGGTAAAGGATTACGGCGATGCCACCATCCTGCCGGGGCTTTGCGACATGCACGCCCATCTGGGATATTACTATTCCCAGCCCGACAGCTTTAACTACGGGCCGCAGCTTATTATGCTCTATGCGCTGCAGCACGCTCAGGCAGCTTTTGAGCGGGGCATTACGTCAGTGCGGGATATGTGCTCTGCCCGCGGGGTCTGCAAGAACTTAAAGCTGGCGGCGGAGAAGGGATTTGTGACAGTGCCGAGGATTACCCACACGGACGCGGGGATGTGCATGACCGGCGGCCATGCGTGGGATGAGGCGGCGGAAGTGGACGGGCCGTGGGAGATCCGGAAGGAAATCCGCAGGCAGGTGCGCGACGGGGCGGACTGGGTGAAGATTCTCACGACACACCGCTCCCATATCCCGGAGTTTACCCAGGAGGAGCTTGACGCGGCGGTGGACGAGTGCCACAGGAGAGGCATCAAGTGCGGCGTCCACGCGGGAACGAATCCGGGCATCCAGATGTGCATCGACGCAGGGTTTGACACCATCGAGCATGCGACCTTCATGACCGTCGACCACGCAAAGCAGATGGCAGAGAAGGGAATTGCCTGGACGCCGACCATTATGGCGTACACGCTGTTATATGACATTTGCAGGGAGAAAATGGAAAGCCATGCAGGCGCGCCGGTGAATGACCCGGTGATGCAGAAAGAGATTAACGATTATCAGTATTTTGAGCCGGCGTACAAGGCTTACCGGGATAATTTCAAGGCATTTTACGATACCGGCGTGACGGTTATCGCCGGAACGGACATGGTGATGTACCAGTCGCCGTTCCTGCCGCTGAACCGGGAACTTCAGTATATGGTAGAGTACGGCATCACTCCGGTACAGGCTATCCAGACTGCTACATCCAACCCGGCGAAGGTGCTTGGCGCCGAGGCGGAGAGAGGGCTGATAAAAGAAGGGCTTGACGCGGATATTTTAGTTGTGGGCGGCGACCTGAGCAAAGATATCAAGTGCTTAAATGACGTAAAGCTTGTGACCATGGGCGGAAAACGTGTGTTTGAGGACGGGGTCCGGTATGTCGGAACCAGCAATATGTTTATGTAAAAATAAGCTGCCGGGATTGGCCGGCAGCTCTTTTCAAAATTTTTATTCCATTAAAAGCGGAGGCTTTTGATAAAGCTTTCGCTCTATCTGTCTGCGCTTTTTCGCGATTGCTTTTAGAGTTTCCTCCGCCTTTTCTTTTTCTGCTATCTCTTCCAAATCTTCTAAAATCGTATGCTGATCAAAGAGGTAACAGTTTAATTCTTTTTTTTATTGTAGCATGTTTTGAGTCTTATTTCTACACGTGTTTTGTATAAAGCGATACGTAACTATTCTCGTTTTGCTGGACATATTCTTTCTTTGTTCCAAACCCGGTTGTAACTGGGGCTTTAGAAATGTTACAATCTCAGAAAACGAAAACCAGCGGAGGGATTTTAACATGGAACGAAGACGGCAGTATGATTCGATAGAAAGGATCTTGCAGACAGTGAAGGAAAAGCTTAAGGGGGAGGAGAGGCTTGCCAGGATTTTTGAGAACTGCTACACAAATACGCTGGACAGGACGGTAAAGCGCATGCCGGACGGAACGGCATACGTGGTGACCGGAGACATTCCTGCTATGTGGCTCAGGGATTCGGCGGCTCAGATGCGACCCTATCTCATCGCGGCAAAGGAGGAGCCGGAGTATGTCTTCCTCCACGAGATGGCGGCGGATAAAAAGGGCAATACTTTCGGTGCGATCATAAATCCCAGGCTTGGCATTGGCCTTAAGATTGATTATAATGTGAAGGAGCTGCTTACTTTATGCAGTGGAAATCTATCGCGGCGGGAGATTATGTGGCAGGCCTTGAGCCTGCCAATGCAAGCGTCTATGGGAGGGCTTACCACCGGGAGAAGGGTGACATTCACCGGATGGAGCCGTTTTCTGAGGAGGTAAAGAGGCTTAAGCTTACTTTCCTTACAGGCGCGGAGCTTGACGGGGTGAAGAAAGAGGCAGAGGATTTGCTAAAAGAAGAAGGAGAGAATCAGGATGAAACGGTCAAAGATTAATGCAGAGATTCGGCATATGGAAGAGATGATAAAGGCCCATGGCTTTGAGATACCGCCCTTTTGCAAGTGGACGGCAAAAGACTGGGAGAGCAAGGGCGCGCAGTACGGTGAGATCCGGGATAATATGCTTGGATGGGATATTACGGATTACGGCTTAGGGAAATTTGACGAGGTTGGATTTTCCCTCATCACCATCCGGAACGGGAACCTTAAGATGGATAAGTACACAAAGACTTACGCGGAAAAGCTCCTTCTTGTGAAGGAAGGGCAGATGGCGCCCATGCATTTCCATTGGAATAAGATGGAGGACATCATCAACAGAGGCGGCGGCAACGTGCTGATCACGGTCTACAATTCCACGAAGGACGGCGAATTTGCCGACACGGACGTGACGGTGAACTGCGACGGGCGGGAGTTTACCGTACCGGCGGGTACGAAAGTAAAGCTGACGCCGGGGGAGAGCATCACCATATACCCGTACATGTACCACGATTTCCACGTGGAGGAGGGGAGCGGCGACGTGCTTTTGGGGGAAGTGTCCATGTGCAACGACGATGAGCACGACAACCGTTTCTATGAGCCGATTGGGCGGTTTCCGGAGATTGAGGAGGACGAAGAGCCTTACCGGCTGCTCTGCAACGAGTACCCGAAGGCGGAGGAACCGGAAAGATAAGGAGGAAGATAAGGATGATTCGGCAGATATTAAAGGAAAACTGGCAGATGAGACGGGCGGGCGATAAGGCCGCCCGTCCGGCGGTAGTGCCGGGAACGGTGTATACGGATTTGCTGCGGAACGGGGAGATGGAGAACCCCTTCTGGAAGGACAATGAGATACGCGCCCTTCCCCTCATGGAGGAGGATTACGAGTACGAGACTGTCTTTGACGCGGAGGCAGAGCTTTTTTCCCAGGATAAGGTGCTGCTGCATTTTGACGGGATCGACACCATCGCAGATATATTCTTAAACGGAAAGTGCATCGGAAAGGCGGACAATATGCACCGTGTCTGGGAGTATGATGTGACCGGAGCCTTGAGAGAAAAGGGAAACCTGCTTAAAGCAGTGCTTTACTCGCCCCTTAAGCATATCCGGGAAGAGTTCGCCAAATGCCGCACTCTTGGGTCGGAGGACGCTATGGACGGGTTCGTGCATATGCGGAAAGCCCACTGCATGTTCGGCTGGGACTGGGGGGCGCACCTTCCCGACGCGGGAATCTTCCGGGAGGTATCCCTCCTCGGGGTAAAAGGGGCGCGGATAGACAGCGTCTATATCCGGCAGGAGCATGAGGAGGGGAAGTGCACCCTTCAGATAGAGGTGGAGGAGAGGGATGCGGTTTCATACAGCCTGCACGGTGCTGGCGAGACGGAGAGGACAGCGCCGGAGAAGAGATATTATACGGTGGAAATCACGGCTCCTGACGGGGCGGTCTGCCGGTATGCGGATTCCCCCAGGGAGATTACCGTCGAGGATCCGATGCTCTGGTGGCCCAACGGCTACGGGGAGCAGCCGCTTTATACTGTGAAGGTGGAGCTTTTCCTGGGCGGGGAGCGCCTTGACGTGTGGGAGAAAAGAATCGGCCTTCGGAGGATGACGGTAAGAGCAGAGAAAGATGAGTGGGGGGAGAGCTTTGCCCACGAAGTAAACGGCGTGCCGGTGTTTGCCATGGGGGCGGATTATATCACGGAGGACCATTTATTGGGAAGGGTGGCGCCGGAGACTACGAGGAAACTTCTTACCCAGTGCGTGGCGGCCAACTACAATGCCGTCCGTGTGTGGGGCGGGGGATATTACCCGGACGACTGGTTTTATGATATCTGCGACGAGCTTGGGCTTATGGTGTGGCAGGATTTTATGTTCGCCTGCGCGGTCTATGAGCTGACGCCGGAGTTTAAGGCGAACATCCGGCAGGAATTTATCGACAATATAAAGCGCCTGCGCCACCACGCATCCTTAGCCCTCTGGTGCGGCAACAATGAGATGGAGATGTTTGTGGAGGAGGGGCACCACTGGGTGACGAAGAAAACGGAGGTGCGGGATTATATTCTGATGTATGAGCAGCTGATCCCGGAGGTCTTAGCTGAACACGACCCCCAGACCTTTTACTGGCCGGCGAGCCCGTCTTCCGGCGGCGCTTTCGACGAGCCCAACAGCCCTGACCGGGGCGATGTGCATTACTGGGAAGTGTGGCATGGCAACCGTCCTTTTTCCGTGTACCGGAAATATTTCTTCCGCTACGCGTCGGAATTCGGGTTCCAGTCGCTGCCGGCGAAGAAGACCATCGAGACTTTTACGGATGACCCAAAGGATATGAACCTTTTTTCCTATGTGATGGAAAAGCACCAGAGGCAGTACGGCGCCAACGGCAAGATCATGAATTACCTGCAGCAAGTCTACCTCTACCCGACGGATTTTGACACTTTAATCTATGCGTCTCAGCTTTTGCAGGCGGACGCCATCCGGTACGGGGTGGAGCATTTCCGCAGGAACAGGGGGCGGTGCATGGGCGCCATCGTCTGGCAGCTCAATGACTGCTGGCCGGTAATCTCCTGGTCGTCCATCGACTACTGCGGCAGGTGGAAGGCGCTGCACTACGCAGAGAAACGGTTTTTCGCGCCTCTACTTCTCTCCTGCGAGGAGGAGGGGATGATGACCCAGGAGGCGGATATGAACCGGGAGCATTTTACGTTTGAAAAATCCATCCGCCTGAACGTGGCAAACGAAACGAGAGAGGAGCAGAAGGTGCAGGTGTCCTGGGCTGTCCGGAACGGGAAGGCGAAAGTCCTCCGCCACGGAGGCGTAACGGAACTTTGTGTTCCGGCGCTTACAAGCGTGTGGCTTGACAAAGTGATGCTGCCGGAAATTGATGTGTTTTCCGAGTACGTAAGCTATGAGCTTAAGAAGGAAGGGGAGGTTGTCTCTGAGGGAACGGTCATCTTTTCCTATCCGAAATATTTCCGGTATGAAGACCCTGAGCTTTCCTGGCGGACAGAAGGCGATGAGATCGTCGTGTCGGCGGCGGCTTACGCAAAAAGCGTGGAGATACAAAATGAGGCGGAGGATTTTGTTCTGTCCGATAACTATTTTGACTTAAACGGAGGGGAAAAACGGGTGAAGATTGTATCGGGTAAGGCAGAGGGCGTGAAAGTGAGGAGCGTGTATGATATCCGGTGAGGGAAAGGAGAAAGCGCTGACTTATCGGAAAGCGTCTATTGAGGATCTGGAGCTGTTGACGGAGACGAGAGTTGAAGTGCTACGGGCGGCGAACTGTCTGTCCGGGGATGCGGACATGAGCGAAGTCAGGGAACAGTCGTACCGTTACTATCAAAGGGCATTATGTGAGGGTACCCATACGGCATACCTGGCGTTGGACGGGGAGCAATTTGCAGGGGCAGGCGGCGTCAGCTATTTCCAGGTTATGCCTACATACCACAATCCCAGCGGCAATAAGGCGTATATTATGAATATGTATACGAGGCCGGAGTATAGGAGGAGAGGAATCGCTTATCATATGCTGGATCTGCTTGTGAGGGATGCAGCGGACAGAGGCATTGACGCCATTTCTTTGGAGGCGACACGGATGGGGCGGCCGCTGTATGAGAAATACGGCTTTACGCAGATGGGTGATGAGATGGAGCTTAGGAAAAAATGATATCCGGCAGAAAATCGTGAATTGGTGGAGAAGAATGAAGAAATATGGGAAAATAATTTTGACAGCGGGTTGTCTGTTATTGCTGAATATCCTTTGCCTTTCTGCCTGCGGGAAATCCGGTGGGCAGGAGCAAAGCGGGAGTTTTACGGAAAGGCCGGACGGGGGTTCAGGTGGCCAGTCTAAGGACGATGGCTCTTCGGAGGGCCAGATGCCTGACGGCAAAACTTCGGGTGATAATGCTTTAAGGGAAGATGGCATGAGCAGCCAGCCGGGCGAAGGCACCGGAAACAGGGCGGAGGAAGGTATCGCCGCTCCGTCCGTCTGCGGTAAGCTTTCCGTTAAGGGCACTCAGCTTGTGGATAAAAATGGAAATGCTGTGCAGCTAAGGGGTGTCAGCACCCACGGCCTTGCATGGTTTCCTCAGTATGTCAATGAGGATCTTTTCAGGGAGCTTAGGCAGGAGTGGAAAGCCAACGTCGTCCGCCTTGCCATGTACACGGCGGAGTCAGGCGGGTACTGTACGGACGGTGACAAGGAGAGCTTAAAGGAGCTGGTAAAAAGGGGCGTCAGCTACGCGGCGGCGCAGGACCTTTATGTTATTGTGGACTGGCATATCTTATCGGACAATAACCCGAATCAGTATAAAGAAGAGGCGCTTTCCTTTTTCGGGGAGATGTCAAGGGAGCTTTCAGACTATGAAAATGTACTCTACGAGATATGCAATGAGCCAAACGGCGGCACGTCCTGGGGCGAGATTAAGGCTTACGCCGAGGAAGTCATCCCGGTTATCCGCGCCGGCGCCCCGGATGCGGTGATCCTGGTGGGAACGCCGAACTGGTGCCAGGAGGCAGGGCAGGCGGCGGCAGACCCGATCGCCGGATACGGCAATGTGATGTACACGCTGCATTTTTACGCGGCGACCCATACGGGCGCGCTGAGAAATACTATGGCAAAGGCCATCGACGCAGGACTTCCGGTGTTTGTCTCGGAGTACGGCATCTGCGACGCCAGCGGAAACGGCGGACTCGATAAGGTGCAGGCCAAGGTGTGGGTGCAGCTTATGGACCAGTATAAGGTAAGCTACGTGGCGTGGAATCTGTCTAATAAGGAAGAAACCTCTGCGGTCATCAGCAGCGGGGTAGAAAAGGCATCGGGCTTTACGGAGGATGACTTAAGCGATTCCGGGCGGTGGCTATTGCGTATCCTGCAGAAAAATGCCGAGCAGTCAGGGGCGGGCGGGCCCCAGGATGCAGCCGGGAAGGGCAGCGGAGGCGAAGTGCCGGGCATTTCCGACGGGGAAGGTGAGGGCGGAAGTGGAAATATGGCAGTCGGTTCCGGCAGCAGCAGTGAGAATGAGGCGAAGATTCAAGGAGTCCGCTGAAAATTTGATTGAAAGTAAAATCGGGGTGTGTTATACTTGTTTTAGAATTCCTCTGTAAGAAACGGAGGAACGAGATGAGAAGAAAGAAACGATTATAGGAACTTACTATCAAGGATAACTTTATGTTCGGCGCAGTGATGGCCGATGAGGAAATGTGCCGGGAATTTTTGGAGATGGTACTTGGATTTCCTATTGAGAAAGTCAGGGTCAGCAAGGAGCACAGCCTGATCTACAATCCGGAATACCGGGGAGTCCGTCTTGATGTCTATGCGAAGGATGACAGCCACACCCGCTACAATGTAGAGATGCAGGTGAGCAAGGATGACAGCCTTCCCAGGAGGAGCCGGTACTACCACAGCCAGATTGACATGGAGCTGCTGTTAAGCAATATTAGTTATTCCGAGCTGCCGGACAGTTATGTTATCTTTATCTGTGACTATGACCCCTGCGGGAGAAAAAAGTATCGGTACAGTTTCAGCAACTATTGCAGAGAAGATCTGCCGCTGGAGCTTGGAGACGGGAGCTGTACCGTATATCTGAGTACCGAAGGGAAGAACAATGATGAAGTTCCAAAAGAACTGGTGAAGTTTTTAAAGTATGTAAAAGCAGACCTTAATAAAAGTACAGAAGACTTTGAGGATGATTTTGTAAAAAGACTTCAGGAGAATGTCAGGAAAGTTAAGGAAAGCAGGAAGATGGAGGAACGCTATATGCTGTTGGAAGAACTGCTGAAGACGGAACGCAATGAGGGAAAGGCAGAAGGAAAGATGGAAGGCATTCTTGATCTGCTGGAAGATTTAGGAGAAGTGCCGGATGATTTAAGGGTTATGATTGAAGAAGAAACATCTCTAAGCAAGCTCAGATCATGGCTCAAAGCGGCGGCAAAGGCCGAGTCCATCCACCAGTTTATGGAACAGATGCAGTAATTGTACAGCAATCTATAAGAATTAACTGAATCAGAAGAATCAATCGAATCAGCAGTATCAAACGGCAGATATCCTCAGACAGGGTATTTGCCTTCTATGTCATGTATTAACTTGTATCAATGCCCGGTTCGGGCGGTTTTCAAAATATTTTGCAGAGGAATTCGAAAAAAAGGGCAGCCCCGAAAAATCCTCAAAAGCTGCCCTGCCTGACAATTAAATTGCCCGTGTATAGCGTTTCAGCCACTCTCTTTCCTCATCGGTAAGGTGCGGGCCGATCTTTTCATACACGTCTTTGTGATAGTTATTCAGCCATTCCCTCTCGTCGCGGCTCATCTCCTCCGGGTCGATGCCGTCAAGGTCGATGGGGGCGAAGGTCACGGTCTCGAAGTACATGAACTGGCCGTATTTGTTCTTTGTGCCTTTCCGCACGATAAACTCATTTTCGATACGGATGCCGAACTGGCCGTCCTCGTAGATGCCCGGCTCGTCGGTGATGACCATGCCTTCCTCAAGCTGATGGTGCTCGTTCTTGCTTGGAACAACGTACCAGCGGAATCCGGTGGGAGCCTCATGGATGTTCCCTAAGTACCCGACGCCGTGTCCGGTGCCGCACTGGTAGTCAAGGTCAAGATCCCAGATGGGGCCTCTTGCCAGCACGTCAAGGTTGTAGCCGTAGCAGCCGTAGAGGAACCTTGCCCGGGATAGGCGCATCATAGCGCGCACAACGGCGGTAAAATATTTCTTCATCTGCTGGTCTACGGAGCCTAAGACGAAAGTTCTGGTAATGTCTGTGGAGCCTTCATAGTATCCGCCGCCGGTGTCGTTCAAGAAAAATGCGCCGGACTTTAACTGCACGTCTGTCTCCTCGGAGGGGGAGTAATGCATCATGGCCGCATGGTCTGCGAAAGCGCAGAGCGGTTCAAAGCTGTCGCTGATGTAGCCTTCCTGGGCAGAGCGCAGTTCTGTTAATTTAGCGGCGGAGCTTAGCTCGGTGATAGGTTCTTTGTCGTAGCGGTTCTTTATCCAGTACATGAATTTCGTGATGGCGATGCCGTCCTTAATGTGAGCCTCTTTGACATTCTCAAGCTCCACGTCATTTTTCATGGCTTTCATAAGAATCGTCGGGTTGGCAGCCTCCACAATCTTGCATGGGATGTTCTTATAGAGGGCGTAGTTCATCTTCATAGGGTCGATCATGGTGGTGCTGTCCGGGCTTAAGCTCTTGATGTCCTCGTAAATGTCGTTGTAGGGGTGGACAGATACATTGTTTTTCGAAAGCTCCTCACGGATTCTGCCATCCAGCTTGGAGCTGTCCACGTAAAGCTCTGCCTTGTCCATGGTAACGACGGCGTAGGACAGAAGGAGCGGGAAGAAGTCCACGTCATCCCCGCGGATGTTAAGGAGCCAGCACACATCGTCCAGAGAGGCGATGATGTGGGAGTCTGCGCCCTTTTCTGCCATGGCTTTTCTCACCCGGGCAAGCTTTGAGGCGGAGCTTTCGCCGGAGTATTTCTCCTCCAAAAAGAACGCCGGTTTCTTTGACAGTGAGGGGCGGTCTTCCCAGATGGCGTCGATAAGGTCGTCCGAGTAATGGATGCGGATATTTTTTGCAGACAGCGCCTCCTCGTACTCCTGGCCCTCGCCCATGGAGAGGACGCGGCCGTCAAAGCCCACAGCGCCGCCTTCCGGGATATTTGCCTGCAAGTATTCAGTGATGGACGGGGTATCGCCCACGAACATCTTCATGAGGCGGATGCCGCTGCCGGAAAGCTGGTTCTCTGCCTGGAAGAAATACCTTCCGTCTGTCCAGAGGCCGCCGTCGTCCTTCGTGATCACTGCGGTTCCGTAAGAGCCGCTGAACCCGGTGATGAATTTCCGGGCTTTAAAATGTTCCCCTACATACTCGCTCTGGTGGAAATCCGCCGTGGGGACAACGTAGGCGTCGATCCCCTTCTCTGCCATGAGGGAACGGAGCCTTTGAACTCTTTCTGTTACATTCATAATAATCTCCATTCCGCCGCCTTTCAGTTGGCGGCACAAATAGTAATGAAAGTGTTTC